>WNFV01016487.1_pt1 | contig 14703 bp, 11 predicted proteins | sample 5400101 | NCBI WGS metagenome assembly WNFV01 (sample SAMN13153361, study PRJNA577476) | soil metagenome | isolation source: 115 cm soil or saprolite under grassland replicate 1 | place: USA:California | collected 2016-06-15 | reverse complement strand
CGTCGCAATCGTTTGCGACGCATGATCAATGCCTTTACGATCGGCTCGCTCACGCCGGGTAATTCGGCGAACGCGCGCCGAAGTTCAGTCGCGGGCACGTGGAGTATCTCCGTCTCTTCCGACGTTACCCTCGCTGTCGCAAGGACCGACGTGCCTTGGAGCATCGCGACATCGCCGAGGAAATCGCGCTCGTGCGCGGTGCCGAGAATCTGTTCGACGTCGTCGCGTTGCTCAAACGCCTCGAGTTCGCCGCGCAAGACAATGGCCAGGCCGACATCGCGCTGCCCCGCTTTGAAGAGTAGCTCGCCACGTTTAAGCACACGTCGTTTTCCCAAAGGCTCAAGCAGAGAAAGCTGGTGATCGTCCAGTTTGGGAAAGGCGATGCTTTCCGTATCGCGATAGAACTGTTCGTCCTGCTGTTCGTCCGTCATTTTACAGAGTTTACGCCGCGTGGCCGACAATCAAACCGGAACGGGGCGCCCGATGGAGGGATTCGTGCCTGTCCCTAACGGTTGTAGTGGCGGCTGTGTCAGCCGCAATTTCCCCGCCTCCGGGGCGGTTGTAGACCGCCGCCGAAAAAGATTCTAAATTTTTTGAAATGTCCGCCCAAAAAATCTTGAGAAAAGGAGAACCCAATCCACATCCACATGAACCTCCTCGTAGAAGATCCCCTTAGTAAGACCGGTTTCAGCGGTCCATTTGTCCTGTTTCCGACCAGTTCCACGGTCGAAAACGGTGCGAAATCTGATAACGCTCACGGCGGACACTTTTCTGTTGCTGCTGCGCAACCGCCTGGGCAAACCCCTGAGAAAGATCTGGCTCTCGGCGTGCTGAAACAGGCTGCTCGCGATTTGCGCCGGTTTCATTCGGCGACCAAGGGCGTCAAGCAGGAGCTCTATCTCGATGCGTACAGTTGGGTCACCGCAAACGATTTTTTGTGGCCCTATTCATTCGTCAACGTTTGTAAATTGCTGAACGTCTGCCCGGAAGTTGTCCGCGCTGAAATCTTCGCCGATGCCTCGTTGAGCTGGCTCGATTACTGGACAAAACGGGCCGGCAACGTTTCCCGGAGAGTGCGGGCCTCTTTCGCCCGCGCCTTCGCAGGCCGTAACCACCCGGAGGGCACCGAGGTCAAACCAGTTGGCTTCATGTATTTGAACGAATATGAAAAAACAGTGCATCCGATTTGTTGAATGGCTGCGCGACACCTGGCGGTCGCTCGGCAGGACCGGCGGCCGCGGTCACGATCCGTTGCTCGTAAATAGCATGGCTTCGTTTAATTTCGAAGGCGGTTGGAGGGAACTCCTTCTGAAAGTCTCTCCAGAGCACATGCCCGCCGAATCAACCATCGTTCTCGTCAACGAGCCATCCGGGGTATGAAGTTGTCTATCGAAGCGAAAGTTGCAGCGGCTGTAGCAATGGCGTTTGCAGCCTTGACCGTAGGCGTCATCGCGCAAGAAGGAAGCCAACGTGGAACCGCCGGGCTGAGCCAAACAAGTTTGCAAGGGTCCGAGATTTCTTTGTCCGTCCAGAACGCAAGCAGCAAGAGTCCGCTTCTCGCCCAATACTGACCAAAGGCGGCCTCGCCCGCGACCCGCGTGGTGTAGAGCGCGCTGTCCTCAGCGCGTAGGTACAAAGGGCAATGTGCGCGATTTTTCTCGCAAAATCACGGTCATTCGGCGACTCTGCGTGAACGAAAGCGATCCCGGGAACGCTACAGGAGGGTGGTGCTTCGTTTCAAACGACGCATTGGACCGTCGTGTTGCGTGCGCGCGAGGAGGATTCAACCGAATCTGCGCACCAGGCGCTCTCTGGATTTTGCGAAGCTTATTGGCCGCCGCTATACAGTTTTCTCCGGCACCGCGGTTTTTCATCCGCTGATGCGCAGGATCTTGTTCAGGGTTTCTTCGCTCATCTTCTCGAGCAAAACACCCTGATCCGCGCTGACCAGCAAAAGGGCCGGCTTCGCACGTTCCTGTTAGGATCGCTCCAGAATTTTTTGTACAATGAATATGACCGCGCCCGGGCTCAGAAGAGAGGTGGCGGCCGTCATATCGTTTCGATGGAGGACTACCTGCCCGAGGCTGAGGCAGCGATGTTGGCAACTGCTCATCTCAGCGACGCAGGTTGCTACGACCTTGTCTGGGCTTCGACAATCGTTTCGCGGGCCTGGCAGAGTTTGCAAACCGCATTCGTGGCGGAAGGCAAAGCGGAGTGGCTTGAAGAACTAAGACCGTTCGTCGCGGGCGGAAGTGTCACACCGCTGAATCAAGAGGAAGCCGCGGCTCGACTCGGAGTGCCAATCGCGACTCTGCGCACATGGCTTTCACGCCTGCGCCAGCGTTACCGCGATTCGTTGAGAATGGAAGTTGCCAGTACCGTCTCGGATCCGGCAGATGTCGATCAGGAACTACATCACCTCTATCAAATATTGATGGCGTGAGTTGACTTTACGCATGGACGACAAAGGCATTGGTCTTGGAACTGCGGACGCCCATCCTCAAGCTGACGGGACGTGCGCGACATGTGGGCGACCGCTGACTCAAGTAGGTCCTAAAGGCGAATGCCTGCGTTGTCTCGTTGGCCTTGGCTTTCTCGCGGACGGCCAAGAACCGGAACGACCAGTGGGGCGTGGTCGACTAACCCCCGGACCATTGAGATATGCACACTTCGAGGTGGAAGTGGGTTCGGATGGTTTTCCGGTTGAGCTCGGCGCGGGAGCAATGGCCGTAACTTATCGCGCTCGCGATACAGTATTGAACTCGGAGGTTGCCCTTAAGGTCATCGATCGCAGCGTGGCGCAGAATCCCGGTGCGCGATCGCGTTTTCTGCGCGAAGCGCGCGCGGCTGCAAACATTCATCATCCAAACGTTGCCCGGGTGACTTTCTACGGAGAGCAGGACGGCGAGTGTTTCTACGCCATGGAATTGGTTAAGGGCGAAACACTCGAAGCCCGTGTGCGCCGTGATGGGCCAATGCCCTTGGCTATCGCGCTGGAAGTAATTGAGCAAGCTGCGCGCGCGTTGGCTGCCGCGGAAGCGTGCGGTGTGGTGCATCGCGATATCAAGCCATCGAACATCATGCTCGAATCCGACGCGAGCGAGGCGCTCAGGGTAAAGCTGATTGATTATGGAGTGGCCAAGGTCATGGGGCCTCAGGCAGAGCCTGGCATCGAGCAAACCCAGGCGGGTTTCATCGGCACGCCGGCGTTTGCCAGTCCAGAGCAGTTCGCCGGCACCGGGCAAATGCCGATTGATACGCGTTCCGATATCTACTCACTGGGAGTTACTCTTTGGTATCTGCTTACTGGTCGGACCCCTTTTGTAGGGCGTACGATGGAAGCAATCCGCGCGAGACAAACCGATGAGTTACCGTTGGAACAACTCAGGAACCTCCACCTGCCAGCGCAGGCTATTGCGCTGCTGAAATCGATGCTGGCCCCGGATCCGAAGGACAGGCCGCAAACGGCACGCGAGTTACTTTCTGCTGTTCATAGCTGTTGTGAACGATTTAATCCTCAAGCCCGGTCACGACGCAGGCGAGCAGTGCTGGCGGTTGGCAGGCGCGGGGATTGCCTTTGGCGCCTGGTTGTACCAGCGCACGCCGCCGTTCTCCCCGATCGAGCGATCGATCGCGGTGTTACCTTTCGAAAACCTGAGCAGTGATAAGGAGAACGCTTATTTTGCCGAGGGAATACAGGACGAAATACTGACACGCTTATCCAAGATCGCCGATCTTACGGTAATCTCGCGCACTTCCACGCAGCGTTACAAGAGCGCCCCGGAAAACCTGCCCGAGATCGCAAAGCAACTCGGCGTTGCTCATGTTCTGGAAGGAAGCGTACAAAAGAGCGGCGACGCCGTGCGCGTCAATGTGCAGCTGATCAAGGCGGCCACTGATTCGCACCTTTGGTCGGATACGTTCGATCGCAAGCTGACCGACATCTTCTCGGTCGAAAGTGAAGTATCCAAAGCCATCGCCGACCAACTACGAGCTAAGCTCACGGGACAGGAACAGGAAGTCATCGCCGCCAAACCTACGGAGAATCCTCAGGCTTACGATGCCTACCTGCGCGGACTTGCTTATACGCTAAGGCCCGGCTTCGCACCTGGGAACTCCCTCGCCGCGCAGAAATATCTGAAAGAAGCAGTGCGATTGGACCCGAAGTTCGCCTTGGGCTGGGCGCTGCTCTCTTCCGTCGACGCGAGCGGTTATCTCACACAGAGTCTTCAACCAACCGCCGCCCTCCGCGAAGAAGCGCGGCAGGCAGCCGAAACCGCGCTCACGCTGCAACCAAATCTTGGCGAGGCTGTATTCGCCAAGGGTTTCTATCACTACGCTTGCCTGAAGGACTATGACACTGCGGTGAGTTACCTTGAGAAAGCGTATCGGCTTCTGCCTAATAACAGTCGAGTTCCTCAGGCTTTAGCCTATATCGAACGTAGGCGAGGCAACTGGGAGAAGAGCGACGCGTACTTCAACGAAGCTGAGAAACTCGACCCACGCAATGTTAACCTGCTTTCACAACACGCGCGTTCCTACATCTGCCTTCGCCGTTTCTCCGAAGCCCTGGCTAAGCTTGAGCAGATCCTCAATATCGCACCCGACGATATAGATACTCTGGTGTTAAAAGCGCGAATAGCACAAGCAGAGGGCGACCTCCCGCGTGCTTCGGCGCTTCTGACTCCCCTCCGGCTGGGGGCGGACTACGCCAACGCGCTGGAAACACAAGTTTACCAGGCGATCCTGGAGTCGCGACCTGCAGCGGTTATTGCTCGGCTAAAAGAAATACTTGCTAATCCTGATCAAGCATTGGGTTATTACAACGGCGAACTGCGCTTCTGGTTAGGCTGGGCACAGGAAGTAGCAGGGGACCATGCTGCCGCCCGCGAAAGTTGGAGTCAGGCCCGGAATGAGCTGGAAACTATACTCAAAGAACAACCTGAGAATTTTGTTCTGATGGGCGATCTCGCTCTTACAAACATGGGTCTTGGCGACAACGTCGCTGCACTGACTCTTGCCGAGCGCGCGATCAGCATGATGCCGATCGACAAAGATGCGCTAACCGGTCCCAGACCGCTTGACATCCTTGCCCGCGTAGCAGCCCGGATAGGCGACCCCGACCGTTCCATTTCTACCTTGGAAAAGCTGCTTTCGATCCCGTACGAGGCGCCCCTGGCCGCAAACCCGCCGCTTACTCCTGCGTTGCTTCGCCTGGATCCAATGTTTGAGCCATTACGGAAAGACCCGCGGTTCCAAAAACTGGCGAAGGCGCAGCCGTGAATCCAACGAGGTTCCCCTGGCCGCAAAAGGAGTTTACCCGCCGTGGCGGGCTGCTTCCAGAAACTGATCGCCGCGCAGCCGTGAATCCATCAAGTTCTTCGCTGAGCTAAAGCGGCGCGACGTCGCAGGACACATCTCGATTGCTCCGGCTACAGCTGCCATGCATAGTTTGAAGTGGCCGAGCTCCCAATGCGAAGAACACTCGTTGCCCTGTGGTTTGCCGATATTGCCGGGTACAGTGTACGGGCAGCGGAAGATGAAGTCAGCGCCCTGCGGCTAGTCGAAATTCTTCAAGCACTCTCTCGCCAGATTGTCCGTCGATATAACGGTCGAGTCGTCAAATTTTTCGGTGATGCCGTGCTCGCAGAATTTCCAAGTACCGAGCTCGCCGTGCGCGCCGCAGCCGCGTTGAGCCAAGAGTATCGGGAGCGATCGGCCACGACCGGACGCTCCCACAATTTGCGAGTTGGCGTTCATCTGGCTGACGTGGCAGTGGGCGCCGACGGCGACCTGTATGGTGACGGCGTGAATGCGGCTGCGCGCATCCAGGAAGCGGCCGAAGCGGGCCAGGTGGCCCTGAGCCAGGACGTGTGGCGGCAATTACGCGGTCGCTCAGAGTTTCAGTTTCAGTCGTTAGGCGAGCGAACCTTGAAAGGGGTTGGTGCTATCGGTCTCTACGCCGTCAATGTGGAGAGCGATGCCGCGGAACCTGCGGCCCCCGGCATTACAAAAGTCAGCCCGCCCACAGAGCAAGAGAAAGAAGGTATTCGCTCCGTAGCCGTATTGCCGTTCGTCGATCTTAGCGCGGAACGTGACCAGGAATATTTTAGCGACGGTGTAGCAGAAGAGATTCTCAACCTCTTGACTAAAGTCGGCGGTCTTCACGTCCCGGCGCGGACGTCTTGCTTCGCGTTTCGCGGAGCGAGCGTGGACGCGCGGGAGATTGGAAAGCGACTTGGCGTGGACGCGCTCCTGGAAGGCAGCATCCGCAAGGCGGGAAACCGGCTGCGCATCACCGTCCAACTCATCGACGCGCAGAATGGCTATCGCCTGTGGTCGGAGCGATTTGATCGCGAGCTCGACGACATCTTTGCCATCCAGGATGAGATTGCGCGCAGTGTGGTTGATGCCCTGGGTCTTTCACTTACCCGGCGGGAAGAGCGTCGATTGCTTAAACGCTCCACGAGTAACGTTCCAGCGTACGAATTTTATCTGCGCGGACGAAAGCTCTTCCAGAAATGGACGCGCCAAAACATCGAGCTAGCGAGAAAAATGTTTCAGCGAGCAATTGACCTTGATCCAGATTTCGCGGACGCATGGGCCGGCCTGGCAACGGCCCATGTTCATCTCTTTAGCCGCGATAACGAACCGCATTTAGAGAAAGCGCGGGAGGCGAGCGACCACGCATTGAAGCTGGATCCGGAGTCGGCGGAAGCCCATGTCGCGGCCGGCCAGGGGTTCTCTATGGAACAACGCTACGCCGATGCGGCGAAGGAGTTTGAGCGAGCGATCGAGCTCGATCCGACTTTCTTTGACGCGTATTACTACTACGGGCGGGCTTGCTTCAAAAGCGGAGACTCGGACAAGTCGCTTCGCCTTTTTCAGCAAGCGCAAGACGTCCGGCCTGAGGATTACGAAGCTATTTATTTGTTAGGTCTGGTGTTGAGACAACTGGGGCGCAACGAGGAAAGTCGTGACGCGGACGCGCGAGCATCGAAGTGCATGCGCCAGCATTTGGAGCTCAATCCTGACGACGCCCGCGCCTATGTGTTGGGCGCCGGAACTCTGGCCAGACTGGGGGACAGGGAGCAGGCCAGGCAATGGTGCGAACGCGCGATGTCGCTGGCGCCGGATGACGACGCGATTCTCTACAATGCTGCTTGTGCTTTGGCCACGCTCGGGGAGGACGAACGTGCGCTTGATGTGTTACAACGGGCTATCGATGCAGGTCTCGCCGGAGGAGATTGGATCGTGCGCGACCCTGATTGGGAGCCTAAACTGCTTTCGATCCCGTACGAAGCACCTGGCTGCAAAGGAGTTTACCCGCCGTGGCGGGCGCTTCCAGAAACTGATTGGCTCCTCCACACCAAAATAGAGCTGGCCATCGTTTGCCTTACTACTGGTATCTGGACTCTGCCAAACAAGAGGAATTCAATCGCAGCATCGAGTCGCTCGCGAAGTGGATAGAAAGCGCAATCCAGCGCTTCCGTTCAGGCGTGAAGGACTCGCGAGTCATCGAGCTGCATAACACCTGCCACTACGTGTTCATAGTAGACGAAGCGTTGGTCGTTCGAGAAATGCGCAAGTTCTTGCTTGAAGAATGAAGGTGCCTATGCGGCCGGCTTTCCCTGATCGCTTAGTCTTTCTTGAGTTTGTCGGAAAGGGCGCAGAGGGTGTACAAACACTCGCGGGGACGAATTCAAACGACGCGCTGATAAGGATATTTGTCTCGAATAAGCGCATTGAAAAACCGTCCTTTTGATTCGGCTGCCAGCAGCGCCCTATAAATTGACTCCGGGACTGCCGTATATCGGTACATGCGGCCATTTCGAAAGTGGATTTCGAGAACTAGCGTTTATCGTCGTATTTAATCGCATGAAGCTCACTTGAAGTTACAATCTGCCAACTCATAGGATAGAGTCCACTAATGCACCCATGTTACGACGTATACATTCGCTGCGTAAATGCGATTCGTGACCACAAGCTGATTCGGCGCGAGAGCCGCCAGGACAAAGAGTTTCACTTTCAGAATTGGTTCAAAGCGCGGCTCACGGAGACAAAGTTGAAGTTTGAAGCGGGCGGACGGAACGCATATCCGGACTTTCGTCTGGTCGCTTCAACAAACGGGTTTGAGGTGAAGGGGCTCGCGTATCCCGGGCGCGATGCAACCTATGATAGCAACAGCCAAGTTCCCTCGGGATATCATAATGGTCGCACAATCTTTTACATTTTCGGGCGATATCCAAAAGAGCCTGACAGCGACTCGTATCCAGTCCTCGACCTCGTGCTCTGCCACGGCGATTTCCTAAATGCTAATCACGAATACATCCACGAGAATAAAAGCGTAAAAGGCTTTGGTAGTTACGGCGACATTATGATTCGCGACCGTAAGATGTACGTTGCTCCGACTCCATTTCGGCTGACGACCGGTACAGTACATAATCAAACGCTGATTCTTCCTGCTGACTTCAGCGTGGACGCTCGCTTCCGCGCTGTTGGGAATCTTGTACGACGCGAAGCGAAAAAGCTGATTGTCGGCTATACATTTGACCTGCGAACGAACGCGCTCAAACCAGAGACGGTGGACAATCCGGCAGCGGGCAAGGAGCATAAATTCACCGCGTATCGCATTAAGGGAGCGGTCGCCGAGGAAGTCGCGATGCGTCCGCCGCGCGAGATTGTGGCTGAAGTCGCGGAAACAGCAGAAGGAAATGGATAGTCAATTTCAAGCGAGCGAAACGTCGCGCCCCCGCCGGCTTATCGAGTCTGACGATTTTCCAATTGAGTTCGTTTCTGAACTCGCAGAGATGGAAAGTTGGCGCAAGGAGGTTCACCGGCCCATTTATCACATTCACAAATGGTGGGCGAACCGGCTCGGCTCGGTGTTCCGCGCCATTCTTCTCGGTTCGGAATTGCCAGAGACGGAGAAGCTGGAGAAGGCTTTTTATCGGAAGCACGACTTCGCGGACGTGATCGTTTTCGATCCGTTCATGGGCAGTGGCACGACAATTGGAGAAGCGCACAAGCTTGGTTTCACCGCGTTGGGGCGCGATATCAATCCAGTTGCGTGCGAGTCTGTGCGCGTATCGCTCGGTCCGCTCGACCGCGATGCGTTGCTGCACGCCTTTGCTCAACTTTCGTCTAGCGTCGGCGAAAAAATTCGCGCGCTGTATCGCACAGCGGATCGTGAGGGACACGTTTGTGATGCCCTCTATTACTTTTGGGTCAAGACGCTTCCGTGCCCCTCGTGTTCGCAGCGCGTGGACTTATTTCCGTCTTACATTTTCGCTCGCAACGCTTATCCCGATCGAAAACCGGGAGTGCGCGTCTGTTGTCCTAGATGCGGCGAGATCCTTTCTGCTGTAGTGAAGGACACGCAACTTGACTGTCCCCGCTGTCGCCTCGTGTTTAATCCGCAAAAGGGTCCCGCTACTGGAGCCTCGGCAAGTTGCCCGCACTGTCATCGCGTATTCATCACTGCCAAGACAGCCAAGTTACTTGGGCGACCACCGGAGCACCGGCTGTTTGCCAAGCTTGTGTTGAATGGTTTTGGAAAAAAAACTTATTTGCCCACTACACCCGATGACGAGCGTGCCTACCACCGTTGCTCGGAGGCCTTGGTTGGAAGTGAGCTTCCGCTTCCAAAGCTAAAGCTCGCCGCCGGATACAACACTCGCCAAGTCTTGAATTATGCTTACCGCTCGTGGCGCGATTTTTTCAACGACCGCCAGCTTCTTGCGCTCGGCTGGCTCCACGAAGCGATTCTTGGGCTGCCGGACGATGCGGTCCGTGCCGCGATGCTGACAACGTTTTCAGGTACGCTGGAGTTCAACAACATGTTCGCGTCCTACAAAGGCGAAGGCACAGGCGCGATTCGCCACATGTTTGCGCATCATATTCTGAAACCTGAGCGTGTGCCGATTGAAGGGAATGTTTGGGGCACCTCAAAGAGCTCCGGCTCGTTCTCAACGCTGTTCCGCTCGCGGCTCCTTCGCGCGATCGAGTATCGCACTGCCCCATTCGAGCTTGCTGTCGAGCGCATCAATCGACACAACGAGAGCAAGCGAATCTACGGTGCAAGCCCCCCCTTTGGTGGCAGCGTGTCGACGGACTGGCCGCCGCAGAAAACTACTCCTAGAACCGTTTATCTATCTTGTGGAAATTCCGCCGCGACTGGCCTCGCTGCCAATAGTGTAGATCTGGTCGTAACTGACCCGCCATTTTTTGACAATGTTCATTACTCGGAACTGGCGGACTTTTTCTTCGCTTGGCAGCAACTAGAACCCTCGCCCTTCACACAAAGCCGGCACAGCACACGACATCCCGCAGAGGTCCAAGACGTGAGCGCAGACCAGTTTGCTGCCAAGCTTCGTAGCGTATTCCAAGAATGTTGTCGTATTCTCCGTGAAGATGGGCTGATGGCATTTACTTATCACCATTCACGTTCAGAAGGGTGGCTTTCGCTTGCTGACGCGGTTCTGAGCGCGGGGTTTTCTGTGCTGAACTGTCATCCTGTGAAATCCGAAATGTCTGTAGCTGCACCAAAAGCACAGGCGAAAGAGCCTATTCAGATTGATGTGGTATTGATCTGCAGGAAGAAAGCCCTCGATCCTCGGTCAAAGACTTCTGCCGCTGGCGCGTTTAGCAAGGCAGTCAATCGCGCGGTTATCAAAGCGAAGCGGCTTAAACGAGTTGGAATCGATTTATCGCGCAGCGACAAACGCGTAATCCTAATCGGGCAATTTCTCACGGAAATATGCGCAGGTCGTGAAGCTGGAGAAGTTTCGAATGCAGTTAGCGATTATTCCGAGAGATTGGAGTCGGTGTTGTCTTCGTTAGCTTCGCCTCAAAAATCCGTGAAATATGACGAGCCGGATAGCTCAACGGATCCGCAGTTGGTTCTCTTGGAGCAGGCTGCTAAGCTGTTTGCCACATAAAGTCGCCTACGCGGGTTAGGACGGGGCGGTCTGATCAGGCTTGCCAAATCTCGATTGGTCTGATTTCCTGACTTATCAAATGGCTACCAAATCTGACTTCAAAGCAGCTGAAGAAATCAAAGCCATCCTCCATGGCAGGGATAAGAGCGAACAAGAAAGGATTATGCGCTGGGTAAGCGAGAGCATCGGCATTGCAGCGGTCCCAAGCATTGCTCCACAACTTACGCCACCGCCGAGTTCTTCGACGACGCAACCCCCACAACCGATCGCCGGAGTACACCGCAAGGACATCAAATCATTTGTGGCTGCGAAGGCACCGCGGAGTGATGTTCAGTTCGCTGCAGTTGTGGCCTACTTCTACCGCTTCGAGGTAACGCAAGGCGAGCGCAAGGAAGTAATCATCCCTAATGACTTGCAAGATGCCGGCCGCCAAGCCAGAGGCTTCGGCTTCAAGAAGCCATTGGCAACTTTAAATAATGCAGTCGCACTCGGCTATTTTGATCGCGCAGGACGAGGTGAATTCAGACTAAACGCTGTCGGAGAAAATCTGGTAGCGATGGCTCTGCCAGGCACTGACGCAAGTGGAAAGCAGATAGTCCGGCGAAAGAAAAAGCGATCAACAAAGGTTCGAAGCCAGCGCGGCAAGAAGCCGAAAGCATCGTAGTCATTTTATGACTGATGCACTTACCGCTCTAGAGGCGGCGATTGCTGAAGTTAACAAGGGCCGCTCCTCGATTCGGAAGAAGAAGTCGAAACAAGTTTCCTCGGCCGACGAAATAATTCTATTAAAGTCCATTACATTCGCGTGGTTTAAAACGCATCGGCCTTGCGTGGCGCAGCACCCGTCGCAGCCCGACCTATCGGCTGTGGACTCGGCTTACAGGACGATTATGGATTCAACAGCTCGGCGGGCCGCGAGAGCGACTTATTCAGACTCGTTGCTCACCGCCCAGCGTTCTCTTGTGCAGGTACGCAGCTTCATCGCTACAAATCTGCATGCGTTGCCATCTGTCAGCGCATCCTCGACCACCGATGTGGTACCTAACTTCGCGCCGCTTGCTTCCGATCTCGATATGCAAGCGATACTTCAGCGTCGCTGGGGTGAAGTGCAGCGATGCATTACCAGCAAGGCGAATCTTGCGGCTACTGTAATGATGGGTGGTTTACTCGAGTCACTTCTTCTAGCTCGCATCAACGCAAGCCCGAATAAACCGGGCGTATTCAGAGCTAAAGCAGCTCCACGTGACAAGAACGGTAAGACTCTCGCGCTGCCGGACTGGAAGCTCGTTCATATGGTTGAAGTCGCTCACGAACTCAATTGGGTTACAAGGTCGGCGAAAGATGTCGGCAACGTACTTCGCGATTTCCGTAACTATATTCATCCGCACAAAGAGTACACAGACGGCGTGCAAATAACGGACGAAGACGCAAGAATGTTCTGGGAAGTGACAAAGTCGATTAGCAGGCACGTACTGAATTCAGTTGGCAAAAATCCGTAACGATAGCGAAAATGTCGCGCTCGCTCTGATTGGCGTGATCAAAAGAGATTCTTTTTCCGTCGGGCGACCATTTGGGCGAAGTGTTGCGGCCACGCGACGGGCTGCATTGCCTAACACTGGTTCCATCCGCGTTCATACCATAAATTTCATAGTCCGGTCCGGCGCGATTGGATGACACTTCACAGCGCATTTGCGGAACCTACCAATTACCGATTTTTTTCCTTGTCTCCCGCGCCCCTGGACGGCTATCCTCCGGTTCACGGTGAAAAAGCAAATTCCTATCCTTAAGTCGCACTGAACAGGAAGGAGAAAAAATGTTCTGCATCAGTATTCTGTCTCCTGTCGTTACGCTCGTTCGCACATTCATTCAAATTGCCCGCCAAGTTGTTAGGACGGTTTGTGAATGGATTAGTTCGACGATCACAGTCGTCAAGACAATCGTGGAAGAAGTGTGTAAATGGTTACCCTGGCCATTGGATAAACTCTGTGATCTGGTGACTAAAGTCATCGAAGTAATAGAAACAGTCTGGAACTGGATCTGTCATGACGTCATCGAAACCATTTTTGACTGGGTGGAGATCGTTGTTGAGTACATCGTTTACATACTCAAATGGATCTGCTGGGTGATTGACTGGGTAACACGTGGGCCGGATCTTTTGCTCTGTCATCTAGGCATCAGGCCGACTAAATTTCTGGGTGTATGCGTCAAGATTCTCGCAGACGAAGCCGGGAATCCCGTCATATCTGTTCCCGATGCGCAGGCGATGTTGCGCGATGCCGGCGCAATTTTTGCACGCTGCAACGTCCGTTTGGTGGTCTGTAGCATTGAGATAGTAGTCAAGCCAGAGTTTTTAAGCTCAACGACTTGTGAATTCTCAGCAATGTTTAAGAGATTCTTCAGTTGGTTTTCGGCGAACACCTGCGGTTGCTGCACTACGGTGACAGTTTATTTCGTTCAAGACATGATTGGTGCGGGAGGCTGTGCTTACCCGGGAACGGACTTCGTGATCATACCGGCTAACGCTGACGGAACAGTGATCGTGCAGGAGATCGGGCATCTTTGCGATTTGTGGGCCCACTCTTCTGATCCAAACAATGTCATGACTGATCAGGGCGGTGGAACCCATGACCAGATAACGGAAGGGCAATGCTGCATGATTCGCACGTCCAGGTTTGTCCATTTTGCGCGACCTTGCGGGTTATTTAGATTGAGTAAGGCTGCGTTCGAAGCGCGCCTCAAGCATTCAGTTGGAGAACCCTTCCACAGGAAAGAGCGGGGCAGGGGTAAAAGGAGCAGACCCTAACAATTCATTCTTTTTTGCATGGCACTGGTAACGGCTGCGTCTCTTCTGCCTCGGTCAGGCGAGCCCACCCAAGTCGGAGAAATCGGCTACGAAAGACGCTGCGGTGATAGACTTGGAAAAACGGTTACGGAGGCGTACAAGGAACAAGCAAGCCGACGAATTTAAAAAGTATCTGGCCACCGATTTTGTCGCCATCGATGTCGAGGGAATCAAAAACGCCGATGCGGAGGTCGCGGAGATGCAGAAGACTGATATGCGAAACTACTCGTTCGCCGATACGAAAGTAGTGTTCCCGAGCGCTAACGTTGCCGTCATCACATACACGACGCAATCGACCAAGAGGGGCGGAAAGTAGCTCGCTGTGTTTCACACGTTTATTAAGGCTCAATAAAAACTGAGAGATGCCTTGGAGACGGAGGCAATTTGGCTGCCGGCATCCGCAATCCGCAATCTGAAATCTCCAATGATCTTGAGTTTGTCGAAAAAACGACGCCGCCAGGTGGAATAGGCCAGGTGGAATAGGGGTCGCGTCTAAACATTTGACATTTCACGCGCGGCTTACGGATTTCAGCCCGGCTGATTGCGGTCGTAGGGAATAATATTGTCCCCATTGGTCGGCAGATGAGCGGGCGACAAAGGCCACGACCGGTTGACTCGCAATCTACCGATTACTCGGTCGCATCACCATGCGGCCCTATGCAGTCTACCCGGCGGGATCGCGGCAATGGAATTTCACAGTGGATTTGCGAAAGCCATCAATTATCAATTTTTTGCTTGTCCCCGCGCCCTTGGAATGGCTATCCTCCGGTTCACCGTGAAGGAGCAAATTCCTATCAATTATCAATGACTTCCTCAAGTGATCCTGACGCAGTTTTCCTTGGAGCATTTCCACAGGAGTGGTGAACATGAGCGTCAATCTCGTCACACGGGTCCGCAATTTCGCGATCAGCACCCAGACCT
>WNFV01015747.1_pt1 | contig 14704 bp, 13 predicted proteins | sample 5400101 | NCBI WGS metagenome assembly WNFV01 (sample SAMN13153361, study PRJNA577476) | soil metagenome | isolation source: 115 cm soil or saprolite under grassland replicate 1 | place: USA:California | collected 2016-06-15 | reverse complement strand
TCCACCGCGAGCTCCCGTACGACCGCGCGGCGCTCGAGAAGATGCATCCGCGGCTGCTCGGTGCACGCGAGCTCGTCGAGCAGGGCGCGGTCACCCTGAGCGGCGACAGCGCAACGGTGCGCAGCGGCGACGCGGAGTACGTCGTCCGGATCGAGGACGGCGTCGCGCGCTGTACGTGCCCGTGGTTCGCCCGCCATCGCGGCGAGCGTGGCCCGTGCAAGCACGTCCTCGCCGTCGAACACGCTCGCCGCGTCGCACGCGTCTTGTGAGCCTCCTCGACCCGCTCCGCGACCGCGACCCCGCGCACGTGCGCGACCGGATGATCGCGCTGAACGAAAAGGAACGGCGCGCGCTCGCGAAGCAGGCGCAGCAGACCTTCGACAGCGTCGAGTGGCGGGGCCCGGGACGTCCGCCGTCGAGCCGGTGGAAAGCAATCGCGCTCGCGTGGCTCGGAACGGCGACGGCTCGAAAGATCGTCTCCGAGTTCTGGCGCGTCGGCTTCAAGCTGGGCGACGACCCAGCTTTCGCCGACGAGGTGTACGCGGTGCTCCGCTCGAGAGGCCGTCCCTTCTTCGAGACCCTCGCACGCGGCCTGTTGCGGAGCGAGGGGCCGTTCGGGAGCTGGGCGCTCGTGCGTAAGGCGGTACGCGAAGCCTTGATCGAGCCGCCCGAAGGTGACGAGTATCTCCTCGGCGTCGTCTTCGGCGTCGTGAAGCCGCGGGAGCACAGTGACGTCGCCTCCGCCTACCGCGGGCTGCTCGAGGACCCGACACTCCTGGAGCGCGAGGTCTGGCAGCTGTTCGAGATCGACGCCGGCTCCGAGCTCGCGAACTCGAACACGTGGGAGCCGAACGATCCGGACCTGGCCATTGGCGGGTTCACGCGGGGCGACAACCGGTGGCTGTACGCGCTCACCCGGCTCGCCGGGGAAGGGCGACTCGACCGGGAGCGGCTGCTCGACGCGTCGCTCGACGCGCTGATGCGCGACTTCCGCGCCTCTAGCGTCGGTTGGTACGCAAGGCTGCACGAAGAGCTCGAGCCGACGCGCGCGGAGCGGCTCGCGCGCCTCGACCGCTACATCTCGCTCGTCACCAGCCCGGCCCCGTCGGTCGTGAAGGCCGGACTCGCGGCGCTGAGGTCGGTCGAGGATGCCGTGCCGCCGGCTGAATTCGCGCGCGTGGCGCCTACCGTGTTCGCGCAGCGGCAGAAGAACCTCGCGATGGAGACGCTGTCGCTCGTGGCGCGTCTCTGCAAGGCAAACCCGGAAGCGCGTCCGGCACTCCTCGAGTCTGCCGCACACGCGCTCGCACACGAGCGGATGGACGTCCAGGAACGGGCGCTCAAGGTGATCGAGGCGTATCCAGACGACGCGCCGCGCGGCACCCTGCTCGCCCACGTCGAGGGCGTCTCGCCGACCCTGCAGACGCGGGCCGCCGCGCTCACGGGCGTCCAGGTCTCGGACGAGATACCGGCCGTGATCCAGCTGCCGGCTCCGGCGCAGCCCCGGATGACGCCGACACTGCTTCGTGGGACGCGCGAGGAGTTGCATCCCGTCGAATCCGTCGACGAGCTCATCGAGCTCACCGCGATGCTGCTCGAGGGCCAGGGCGACGGGGACGACTGCGAGCGCTTCCTCGACGGCGTCTCACGGCTCTGCGCCGACCGACCGAAGGACTTCGAGCGTCGCACCGCGGGCCTCGCGAAGCGCGCCTCCGAGAATGTTGTGCTGTGGGGCGCCGGGCTCTCGGGGCAAGACACGGTTGCGCTGGTTGTGCAGGCGTGGCTGACACGAGCCCGCGTCCGCGGGCTGTTCCAGAACTCGCGGGCCGTGATCGGGGTCGTGGCAAGCCGCGCCGCCGAAGTTGCGCAGCGCGCGCGCCGCGGCGTAGCGCGGCCGCTCCTGGCGTCGCCCACCCACCGCGGCGGCTGGATCGATCCCGAGGTGCTCGCTTCACGCACGTCGCGCATGGGGAGGCTGCTGAACCGCCCAGACGCGCTCGACCGCGTCCAGGCGCGGGTGCGGGCGTTCCCTGCAATCGAGCCCATCCGGTTCGAGCGGCGCATCCACACGACCACGCTCTGGAGTCGCACGACTCGCGAGCTGGGTCTGTACGCGCCTGACAGAGCCGACGCGCTCGGCGACCTCGCCGAGGCGGCGCGCGGCGTCGCCGGCGCGGATTCGGGCAAGCGCTTCTGGTTCGGCGCCGTCGGCTGGGGCGGGATGGACGCGCTCGGCGTCCGGTGGTCACTCACCGTCTTCCCCTCGTTGCCCGAGGTCGCGTTCGCCGGTGCCGCTCTCGCCGCCGTGAGCTCGCGCGACAGCGCCGTATACGGACACCCAGAGGTCGTCCTCGAGCACGCCCTCGACCCGTACGTGACACTCGGCGCCGAGGCATGGCTCGCGACAGCGGCCGCGCTCATGGCGAAGTCAGCCGATCTGCAGCGGGTCGCGACCGACCTGCTCGTCGCCTCTGTCGAGGACGGCCGCTTCGACCCGCACGGCCTGGGCGAGGCGATCGCCTGGCTCGTCGACAACGACTTCGGGAAGCTCAACCGGCTCGAGCTGCCGCTCCGCGACCTCTCGCGCGTGACCCCGCTCCACGCTGCGCACACGGTCCGCGCGGTCGAGGAGCTCCTCGCGCGGCTGGAATCGCGACCGCGGAACCTGCACGCCCCGCTGGCCGTCGCAGTCGAGAGCTCGACCGCGTCGGGCCGGCGGATCGAGGACGAGCAGGCACGGGCAACACTCGAAGCTCTCGCGGGCGGCGTCTCCCGCACGTCGAAGCTCGGAACGCTCGCCCGCGCGCTCCTGGATGCCTAGTGATGTGGCCGGTGACGTTGCCCGGTTCCTGGGTCGCGAGCACCAAGCGATGGATGGACGCAGGGAGCGCCGATAGTCCAACGATCGGCGCGACCGAATGTGATGAAGGAGGGCCTCCCGCGGAGTGAAACTCCGTGCGTCCTCTATGAGCTTCACCCGGTTTGCTTGACACCTTGATGATTGGCGGCGGTAGCCGTCAGGAGAGGAGTCAGGATGGGTCGTCCGTCGAAGTACACGCCGGAGTTTCGGGAGGAAGCGGTGCGTCTGCATCGCGAGCAGGGCGCCTCGGTCGCGGAGAGCGCGCGCAGGCTCGGTCTGGGTCCGGAGACGTTGCGGAAGTGGGTGCGCCAGTCGGAGGTCGACGCGGGTGAGCGGGCCGGCGCGACGCGGGAGGAGCACGCGGAGATCGCCAGGTTGCGGCGGGAGCTGCGCCGGGTCGAGGAGGAGAAGCTGATTCTCCAGAAGGCGGCCGCGTATTTCGCCAGGGAGACCGATCGCCGGTGAGGACATATCGGCTGGTCGATCAGGAGCGGGCGCACCACGCCGTCTCCCTGCTCTGCTCGGTGCTCGCCGTTTCGCGGCAGGCCTACTACGCCTGGCGGAGTCGGCCCCCGTCGACACGCGAGCTGCGCGACATCGAGTTGAAAGCACTGATCATCGAGGTGTTCGACGAGTCGCGGCGCACCTACGGGGCGCCGAGGATCGCCAAGACGCTGCGACGCAAGCGTGGCCAGCCGGTCGCGACTAAGCGGATCGCCCGCCTGATGGGCGAGCTCGGCCTGCAGGGCCTCAGTCGAGGCGGCAAAGGGCGCGGCACGACCGTGCAGGACCCCGCGGCGAGGCCGGCGCCCGACTTGCTCGAGCGTGACTTCACTGCCGCGGCGCCCAATCTCGTCTGGGTCGCGGACATCACCTACGTCCGTTGCTTCGACGGCTGGCTCTATCTCGCGATCGTGATGGATCTCTTCAGCCGCAAGATCGTCGGCTGGTCGATGCGAGCGAGCCTCGAAGCCGAGATCGTCAGCGACGCGCTCGCGATGGCCGTCGCCCGACGCCGGCCCGCCGCCGGCGTCGTTCACCACTCCGACCGCGGGTCGCAATACACGAGCCTGCTGATGGGCAAGACGCTACGCGAGCTCGACGTCGTCGCCAGCATGGGCTCGCGAGGCTGCGCCTACGACAACGCCGCCTGCGAGTCCGCGATCGGCACGATCAAGCTCGAGCTCGTCGAGCAGCACGTCTTCGCGACTCGCGACGTCGCCCGACTCCGAGTCTTCGACTACATCGAAGCGTTCTACAACCCGCTGCGCATGCACAGCACGCTCGGCGACCTCAGCCCCGACGAATACGAAGCCGCCTACCATGCAACACTCACCGAAGCGGCCACGGCTGCATGAAACCCGGTGTCAAGCGAAACGGGTGAAGCTCAGCTCGTCGCTTGTTGGACCGGCGCCTGCCCGACATGCAAACGAAAACTGCCCCGCCGCACGCCATACCTACACGCCCTACCCATACCAACCTAACGGAGCACTACTAGGTGCCAGTCGGTTCGAAAAGCGCGGCCGCAAGTTGCGAGCGCGAGTTGATCGCGAGCTTGCGGTAGATGCTCGTCAGGTGGACTTCGACCGTTCTCTGGGTGACGAAGAGCGCCTGCGCGATCTCGCGATTCGTGGGGCCTTCCGCGGCCATCTCGGCTACGCGCCGCTCGCTCGGGGTGAGTGAGTCGACGCCGCTCAGGGCGACGCGCCGAGGACGCGCGCCGGTGGCAAGAAGCTCGGTCTCGGCGCGTGTGGTGAGCGCCGCGGCGCCGCAGATCGTCGCCAGCTCGACCGCATGCCGAAGCTGCTGGCGGGCCTGAGCGCGGCGGTTGGCTCTGCGTAGCGCCGCTCCCAGCTCGGTGCGCGCCTTCGCGTGTTCGAGCTTCGCCGGGGAGCTGCTCAGCACTTGCACCGCTTCCTCGAGCAGGGCAATCCCGCGCTCGCCGCCCTCGATGAGCCCGGCTGCACGGAGGGCGACCCCGAGCGCCCTGGGGGCGCCCCAGGTGCGCGCGAGTTCGAGTTCCTCGGCCGCAAGCCGGCGGGCCTCGTCCTGCCGACCGAGCTGAAGCAGGACGAGGGCGGCCGGCGACCGCCACGCGATGAAGGCGGGGTTGCGGCTGCCGACCGATTCGAAGCGGCGGCCGGCGTCGAGCATCTCGGCGAGGCCGCCGGCCAGGTCGCCGCGCAGGATGCGCAAGCGCGCGCTGCTGTCGCGGAGATAGAGCAGGCGAGCGCTGTCGGGGAGTGACTCGCCGAACCCCGCGCGGGCCAGCGCGGCTCCGGCCTCGTCGAGCCTGCCCTGCTCCATCAGGGCGTCGGCGAGAAAGGCAGCTGCGTGCGCGGAGAAGCGAGCAGACGCGCCCCACGACTCGCCCGCGGCGACGGCTTCGCGGGCTTCCATCTCCGCCTCGCCCAGGTCGCCTCGCCACACCAGCGTCTGCGCGCGGAAGACCTTCACCGCGGCGAACGAGAAGGTCGACCCACGTCTGTGCGCCTCGGCGAGTGCATCCTCATAGATCACCAGCACCTCGTCGAGGTCCGCCATCGCGAGCACGGTGCAGGACGGGACGAAAGCCGCGCCGACGTCGACCCTGACCAACGTTCCGTCGCCAAGCGAACGGCGCGCGAGAGGAACGGCCTCGGAGGCCGGCACTCCCGCCCGCGCATCGCGATAGGCGAGCAGCGAGAGCAACAACTTCTCGCCGACGGTCGCGTCGGCCGGCCGGCCGCGGACACGCTCGAGCCGCTCGACTGCCATGCGGTGGAGCGACGGCGAGAACAGGTCGTTGGTGATGAGTCCTGCCTCGAGCAGGCGCCCGAGTTCAGCGTCAGCGCCTGCGAGCTCGTCCAGCGCTCGGCTGTAGACCGCGTCCGACTCTTCGCCGCGAAGAAGGAAGAGCTGCCGGCCGAGCAGAAGGGCGGTCTCGGCTCTCCTGATTGGATCCTCGATCAGCTCATGCGCCGCTTGCAGATGCTCGATTGCCGCGTTGCCGCTCAGGAGCGTCTCTGCGGAGCCGAGCTCGAGCAACAGCTCTGCACGGTCCGCGGCGGGCGGCGGCTCGGCGAGCGCGCGACGAAGGTAGGCAACGGCGCTCTCGGACGCACCGCGACAACCGGCATGGCCGGCGGCCTCGCGGAGGGTCGCGACGACTTGTGAATCCGCGGCCGGCGGGCTGCGCAACAGGTGCGCGGCGACGCGTTCCGCCTCCACCCCGGCGTTCGCGAGCAGACGTGCCGCTCGTGCGTGCCCCCTGTCTCGCTCGAGCGGCGTGAGCGCCTCGTAGACGGCCGCGCGGAGGAGTGGATGGACGAACCCGAGTGGCGGCTGCGGGCGGAGCACGTCGACTCGCGCGAGCGCGTCAACCGCCTCTGACGCGGCCTGGTCGTCCAGGTCGGCCAGCGCGGCTGCCTGGCGGGCATCGGCCTCGTCGCCCAGGATCGCGACAGCCCGCGCGAGCGCTGTCGCCTCCGGCGGAAGGCGGGATAGGCGAAGCGAGACAGCGCGCGAGCCGGCCCGCGCCCCGAGCTCGCGCAGCCGTGGCACGTTCTGCTCGGTCGGGGCCAGGCTCTCGTCGGCGATTACGTGCACGAGCTCACGCAAGAGAAGCGGATTGCCCGCCGTCTCTTCCCAGCAGGCGGCGCAGAACGCGTCCTCGGCCTCGGGCGACAGCGTCTCGCGCAACAACTGGGTGGCGGCGTCGCCGCTCAGGGGAGCAGGCCGAGTCACGACGGCCAGCGGGTCCGAGACGATCTGGCCGAGGAGGCCCGGATCCTCCCCCGGCTCCTCCGGCCGCAGTCCAACCACGACCAGGACGCCGAGTCCCTCCATCCGCGGCAAGAGGTACGCGAGCCAGCGCAACGAGGGCAGATCGCACCAGTGCAGGTCGTCGAGCGCGAGCAGGAGCGGTCCGCGCGCCGCGAGGTTCGCCGTCAGCCAGTAGAGGCCGTGCAGCGCCGCCAACGACGAGTCTGCAACCGGCTCAGCCCCGACCCGGCCGGCGTCGAAGAGCGGCGCCGCGAGCGCCGCCGCGCCCGCAAACAGTTCGGCTCGTTCGTCGGCCGGCAGGGAGGCGAGGAACGGCTCGAAGAGTTGCCGCACCACGCCGTAGGAGTACGAGCGCTCGAGGTCGGAGCCGCGCGCACCGAGCACCTGGAACCCCGCCTCCTGACCGAGTGCCTTCGCCTCTGCGAGCAGGGCGGTCTTGCCGATGCCGGGCGGGCCCTCGATCGCCAACAGGCGCCCGCCGTCAGGGATTGCAGTGATCAGGCCGGCGACCGCCGCGAGTTCGATATCGCGCTCGAGCAGGTCGAGCTGGGCTAGGAGCGACTGCTCGCGCACCTGCGTGGAATCCCCCTTGTAACCCGTCGTCACCCGGGCTGGGCTCCTGAAGGAGTCTACGCGCACGGCCTCGACCACCGCGCGCGTAGTCCGCCCCTAGCGGTGTGGCTGATCAAACACTGTGGTTCGGATCTGGGTGAACCCACGACGCGAGCCCTCTCTCTGTCTCAGCACCATCGACTCCATGGTCATCACAGATGACGAAGTCGAGGCGGCTCCTGTGACAGGCCGCCGCTTGCCACCAAGAGAGCGACTCCAAAAGAGAGCGAGGCCCAGTTCATGAGCGCAGCCCCCTACCCGCAACCTGTCTCCACCGATCAGGCGCCGGCCGCGTCGACGCTGTCGTCACGGCGCGGCGTCGCGGTCCTGCTCTTCCTGCAGTGGGTGATCAACGGCTACATCCTCACCTACGGCGGCTTCCTGCTGCTCGGCGGCCGGATGGCCGACCTGCTCGGGCGCCGCTTCGTCCTCGTCACCGGCCTGATCGTGTTCGCCGGCGCGTCGCTGACCGGCGGCCTCGCCCACTCGAGCTCGCTGCTCGTCGGCGCCCGCTTCGCCCAGGGGCTCGGCGCCGCGATGCTCTCACCGGCGGCGCTCTCGAGCCTGACCAGCACGTTCCGCTCGACCCGTGACCGCAACACCGCCCTCGGCGTCTGGGCGGCCGTCTCGGGGATCGGCGGCGCCGCCGGCGTCCTCTTCGGCGGCCTGCTCACCGAAGGGCCCGGCTGGCGCTGGGTGCTGTTCGTCAACGTCCCCTTCAGCCTGGTCGCCCTCGCCGGCGCCTTCGCCCTGCTCAAGAAGGAGCGCATGCGCGCAAGGCTGGCGAGCTTCGACGCCCTCGGCGCCCTGCTGGTCACCGGCGGGATGCTGCTGCTCGTCTACGCGCTCGTGAAGGCGCCCGATGTCGGCTGGGGCGCGACCCGCACGATCGCCGAGCTCGCCGCCGCCGGCCTGGCCCTGGTCGCCTTCGTCGCCAACGAACTGCGCGTCGCCAACCCGCTCCTGCCGATGTCGATCCTCCGCGTCCGAGGCGTCGCCGTCGCCGACGCCACCCAGCTGGTCGCCGTCGCCGGCTTCCTGCCGATGTTCTTCTTCCTCACCCTCTACATGCAGACCGTCCTCCACTACTCGCCGATCCAGACCGGCACCGCCTACCTGCCGCTGACCGGCGGCTTCATCATCGCCGCCAGCATCTCCTCGCAGCTCTTTGCACGCATCGGCACCAAGCCGATCATCGTCGTCGGCGCCGTGATCGCCGCCGGCGGCCTCTACTGGCTCTCCCGGATCCCCGTCAACGGCTCCTACCTCTCGGACATCCTGCCCGGCCTCCTCGTCGCCTCAATCGGCCTCGGCGGCGTCTTCACCGGCGCCACCACCGCAGCCAACGCCGGCGTCGGCGAAGACAGGGCCGGCCTCGCCGCCGGGCTCCTGAACACCGGCCAGCAGCTCGGCGCCGCCCTGGGTCTCGCGATCCTCTCCGCCCTGGCGACCGCGCACACCAGCTCGCTGCTCCACGCCGGCCGCGACACCGTCGCCCAGGCGGCCACCGGCGGCTACCAGCGCGCGCTCATGGTCGGCGCCGGCCTCGTGCTCGCGGCCGCGATCGTCGCGATCCTCGCCCCGAGCACCCGCCAGGGCGAGCGGGTGGTCGAGGAGGAGCCGGTGCTCGATCTGGCCGCGTAGGCGGGGGAACCGCACGCCGCTCCCCTGCGTGCGGCTCCCCGACTCGTTCGGCCGCATGGCGCTGATGAAGGAGATAAGAACAGCCAACTCGCACGGCCGCTCCCTGCGCCGGTACCGGCGCAGGGCCGCCGGCGACGAGCTCCTTCAGGTCATTCGCGCAGTCCAGGAGCTGACGCTCGAGCTCGTCGAGCTTCGCCACGAGGAGCATGCGTGGGCCGAGCTCGAGGCCAAAGAGCTCAGGCTCGAGTTGCTCCGCTGGCGGCTCGCGGGGCTGGCCCGGCGTCTTGCGAGCGACGACTTCGGGGCCGCCGCATGAGGATGACGGCGTTCGCGGCGAAAGGCGGCGGCCGCCTCCAGGGGTGGCTGTCCACCCGGCACCGGCTGCGCAGCGAAGCAGCGGTCGTGCTCGGCCTGTACGGGCTCTACGAGCTTGCCCGTGGTCTTGTTGTTGGCGACGCGCGTGACGCCGACCGGCACGCCCACCGAGTCGTCGCGCTCGAGCGGTGGCTCCACCTCCTCCTGGAAGCGAACGTGCAGCATGCCGCGCGCGCTCTGCCGGGTCTCACCAGCCTGCTCGGCGCCGCCTACCTGACCTTTCACCTGGTCGTGACCGTGGCGGTGCTCCTCTGGCTGCACCGACAACGCCCCGCCGCCTTTCCGTTTGTTCGCACGACACTGCTGCTCGCCAGCGCGCTCGCCCTCGTCGGCTTCCTCGCCTTTCCGACCGCACCGCCTCGGCTGGCCGGGATCGGGATCGCGGACACCGTCTCGAACGGCCACGTCGACCTCAACAAAGGTCTCGTCAGCTCGCTCTACAACCCCTACGCCGCCGTCCCCAGCATGCACATCGGCTACGCGCTGATCGTCGCCGCCAGCCTGCTCCTCCAGGCCCGCCGCCCGCTCGTGCGCGCGCTGGCAGCGCTCTACCCGCCCTTCATGCTGCTCGTGGTCGTCGCCACGGGCAACCACTTCTTCTTCGACGCCGTCGCGGGCGCACTCGTCGCCGTCGTTGCCGCCGCGGCGGCAATCCCGCTGACACGACGCGCGGCTCCGAACGGGCTTCGTGCGCTTCCAGCTCGATCGGAGCCCTCGCCTGCGTACGAGGAGCTCGCGGCGTGACCACCGAGGCCGGAGCGCCGAGGCTGGCTGTCCCCTCAGGCGCCGCCCGTTCGTCGCCTGCACGAAACCAAGTTCAAGGAGGAACCGATGAGAGGGAGAATCGCTCCCAACTCGGAGCGGCGGCGCTGGCTGGTGCTCGCGGTGACCGTTGCCGCGCAGTTCATGGTCATCGTCGACGTCGCGGTCGTGAACGTCGCCCTGCCGGCGATCAAGCACGACCTCCATTTCTCCCAGGAGAGCCTGCAGTGGGTGATCACCGCCTACTCGATCCTGTTCGGCGGGATGCTGCTCCTGGGCGGGCGCCTTGCCGACCTGCTCGGACGCAGACGGCTGTTCATGGCAGGCGTCGCGGTGTTCACGCTGGGCTCGTTGCTGTCCGGGCTCGCCTGGTCGGAGGGCGCGCTGATCGTCACCCGGGCGCTGCAGGGCCTCGGCGGCGCGCTACTCGCGCCGGCCGCGCTCTCGATCGTCGTCACCACCTTCCGCGAGGGGCGTGAGCGGAACATCGCCCTCGGCGTCTGGGGCGCTGCCTCCGGCAGCGGCGGCGCCGTCGGCGTGCTGCTCGGAGGCGTGCTCACCTCGTACCTGAGCTGGTCGTGGATCTTCTTCGTCAACCTGCCGGTGGGCGCAGCCGTCCTCGCCATCACCCCGTGGCTGATAGGTGAGAGCCGGGCCGCGCTCGCGCACCGGCACTTCGACGTGTCCGGCGCTACCTCGGTGACGGCCGGCTTGATGGTGCTGGTCTACGCGATCACCCGGACGAGCCAGCACGGCTGGGGCGACGGCGTGACGCTCGGGCTGCTCGCGACGGCCGCCGCTTTGATCGCGGCGTTCGTGGGGATCGAGGCACGCTCCCCGGCACCGTTGCTGCCGCTCCGGATCTTCCGCCTGCGGACGCTCTCCGCGGCCAACGCAGCGATGCTGACGATCGGAGCGACCGCGTTCGCGCAGTTCTTCCTGATGACGCTGTATCTGCAGGAGGTCCTGCGGTACTCGGCGATCAAGACTGGTGTCGCCTTCGTCGCGATCACTTTCACGATCGTCGTCGTCTCGAACGTCGGCCAGTCGCTGACCACCCGGCGCGGGGCGCGACCGGTGCTGAGCGCCGGCTTGTTGCTCACCGCGGCAGGCGGGGCGCTCTACGCCCAGATGCCCACCGACGGTCACTACTTCTGGGATGTGTTCCCCGGGCTGGTCCTGAGTGGGATCGGCTCGCGCTTTCGTTCGTGCCTGTGACGATCGCGAGCCTGACCGGCGTGCAGCCGGCCGATGCCGGCGTTGCGTCCGGACTGATCAACACCAGCCGGCAGATCGGCGGCTCGGTCGGGCTGGCCGCGGTGACCACGATCGCCGCCACCGCGACGAGCCACTACGCCCACAGCCACGCGCTATTCGCCTTCGGCGCCCCGGCGCTCGCACACGGGTTCCGGGTCGCCTTCTACACGCTGGCCGGCGTGGCGCTCGTGGGCGCGGCGCTCGCTGCTGCCTTCGTGGAGTCGAAGCCGAAGGTCATCCCCTGGGCGAAGCCGGCCGAGGCCGAGGTCGCACTCGAGGAGGCAGCGTGACTGCAGCGGTCGCACATACGCGATTGCTGGAGGGGCCGCCCTCGAGGGCCGCCCTTCGCGCCGGGCGTCGTGGGTGTCCCCCGCGGTTGCGGCCGTTCGTCGTACAGGTGATGAGTTCCACGGCGCGTCCGGTCCGGTCGAAAGGAGGAGCACATGACCACAAGGATCATCCGACGAAGGGAGCTGGCTCACCGCACCAGCGACGGAATCGACGTATACCTGTTCTGGGACGAGCCCACGAGCCGCGTGACCGTCGGTGTCTACGACGCGCGAACCGACGACAGCTTCGAGCTCGAGGTCGACGGACGCCATGCGCTTGACGCTTTCAACCATCCCTTCGCCTACGCCGCTCGGACTGACACGGCAGAGCTCGGCGCTCTGATCGACCGCCTCGCCGCCGACTTGGGCAGCGACGCGCAGGGAACAACCATCAACCAGTGGAGGACCGATCATGCAAGCACGGATCGATAACCCGGCACTCACCGTTCCCGGCGCCTTGACGGCGCTGCAGGGGCTGGGGAACGCGGCCAAACAGGCCGATATTCCCGAGGCGACGCTGTATCTGGTTGAGCTGCGCGCGAGCCAGATCAACGGCTGCAGCATTTGCGTCGACATGCATTCCCGCGAGCTCAAGCATGCGGGCGAACCCGATGAGCGCATCTACACGGTCGCCGCGTGGCAGGAAGCCCCGTACTTCACCGACGCCGAGCGGGCTGCGCTGGCGCTGACCGAAGCCGCAACCCGGATCGCCGATCGCCCGGACCCGGTGCCGGACGACGTCTGGGAGGAGGCAGCAGCTCACTACAACGAGGCGCAACTCGCCGCGCTCGTCGTCGCGATCTCCGCGATCAACGCTTTCAACCGCATCAACGCCATTACCAGACAGGTCTCGGGCAACTGGGTGAGGCAGCTCGTCGGGCCCGGCCAGCCTGCAGAGCAGGCAGCCTGACCCAAGCGGCCAACAGCTCCAACTGTCAGGTTCGGCGAGCGGCGCCCGCGTGCGCCGCTCGCCATCACCTGATGAATCGAAGCCGACATCTAGCCAGCGGCCCGCTCACGTGTTGCCGTCAGCACGGTTTGGGTTATGGATGACCTCCCAGAGGTGTCCGTCTGGGTCACGGAAGTAGCCAGAGTAGATGCCCCAGGGGCGGTCGTGGAGTTCCGTCACGGGTGCGCCTTCCGCCTTGGCGTTGGCGAGGAGGGCGTCGACTTCGTCGCGGCTCGCGACGATCTGGCCGAGACTGAACTCGCCGCTCTGCGGGGGTCCCGGCGGGATGCCTGCGTCCTTGGCGAGCTCGCTGCGCGGATAGAGGCAGAGGATCTGCCCACCTTTCAGGTGGACCATGGCGATCGCGCCTGCCGGGTGAGTGTCGTCGCCGATGTACTGGGTTGCGACGACTCCTTTGGACTCGAGGCCGAGCGCGCGGTAGAAGGCGAGCGCTCGCTCGAGGTCGTCCACGGCGAGAGTGATCACGTCGATACGGGCTTCCATAGACACCCCTTCCCTCTGTAGGGACACTGATGCCAGCGTAGGCACGGCCGATGCTCGAGTTTTGTCGAACCGGCCTTACGGCCCCGATGCACTGAGCGGAATCATGTCGGTGCGACCCCGGTGCGACCTCAGGCAGCGACGCCGGTTGCTCGCGCGGCGGGTAGTTGCACTGTGACGTGGAGCCCGCCTGCGGCGCGGGGGGTGAGGGTGAGGGTTCCGTCGTGTGCTTGGGTGATGCTCATGACGATTGCCAGGCCGAGGCCGGCACCTGCGTGATCGGTGCGTATGCGTTCGGTGCCGCGAAGAAACGGCTCGGCAAGCGTGGCAACTACCTGTGGGGTGAGCTTCGCGCCGGTGTTCTCGACGGTGAGCACCACACCGTTGGGCTGAGCGCTGGTCGTGACCCACACGGCGCCCTGTTCAGGCAGGTTGTGGACGATCGCGTTGTGCACGAGGTTCGTGCTCATCTGCAGCAGGAGCGCGGGTGAGCCGATGGTGGGGGTCGTGTCGCCGGAGGTCTCGATGGTGACGCCGTGCTTTTCTGCGAGGGGGAGGAGCGTTTCGGTGGCTTCTTCCGCGATGAGGGACAGGTCGACGTGTTCTCGGGTGAAGGACTGTTGGTCGGCGCGGCTGAGCAGGAGCAATGCTTCGGTGAGGTCGATCGCTCGGGTGTTGACGTCGTGGAGGCGGTCGACGAGCTCGCCGGTGTCGCGGTCGCCGCTCGGATCGTTGCGGGCGACGTCGAGAAGTGTCTGCGTGATCGCCAGCGGGGTGCGCAGCTCGTGGGAGGCATTGGCTGCGAATCGCTGCTGCTCGGCGACGTGCGCTTCGAGCCGCGCGAGCATGGTGTCGAAGGCGTCGGCGAGCTCACGGAACTCGTCCTGACGGCCTTCCAGCTCGATCCGGTGCGAGAGCGACCCGGTCGCGGCCAGGCGTGTGGCGTCGGTGATGCGGGTCAGGGGGGCGAGCATGCGGCCGGCGAGAAGCCACCCTCCCAGCAGACCGAACACCAGCAGGAACGCCACGAGGGTGGCCGTGATCGGAGCGAAATCGCGCAGGAGGTCGGTGTGGCTGCGCACTATGAAGATGACACCGGGGTGCACACCACGCGAAAGGGACACGTACCCGACGGCGAGCAGCACGGCGCCTGCGAGCATGAGGAAGCCGGCGTAGCTAAGGGTGAGCTTGAGGCGAACGCTCAAACCAGGGGCTCTATCCACGGTCTCCTCCCTCACGCCCGGTGTCCGGTTGCGTGTCGATGCGGTAGCCGACGCCGGCCACGGTGGCGATGATCCAGGGTTCGCCGAGGCGTTTGCGCAGTGCCGAGACTGTGATGCGCACGGCGTTGGTGAACGGGTCTGCGCTCTCATCCCACGCTCGCGCTAAGAGTTCTTCGGCGCTGACGATACCGCCTTCGGCGGCGACGAGGACTTCGAGCAGTGCGAACTGTTTCCTGGTCAGCGCGACGTAGCGGCCGTCGCGGTAGACCTCGCGGCGGAACGGATCCAGCCGGAGACCTGCGATCTCTCGCACGGGTGGCCTGTTGTGGGCGCGCCTGCGGTCGAGCGCTCTGAGACGGAGCACGAGCTCTCGAAGCTCGAACGGTTTGGTGAGGTAGTCGTCGGCGCCGAGCCCGAACCCGGTGGC
>WNFV01005901.1_pt1 | contig 14717 bp, 8 predicted proteins | sample 5400101 | NCBI WGS metagenome assembly WNFV01 (sample SAMN13153361, study PRJNA577476) | soil metagenome | isolation source: 115 cm soil or saprolite under grassland replicate 1 | place: USA:California | collected 2016-06-15 | reverse complement strand
CTTGACCACACCTGGAGCAATCCTGCTCTCCGCCCCAACCGCCCAACGCTATGGACTGCGACACTGCGCCCAGCCTCTTGCCGCGCTGGAAGCTGCATCGATCGCTGATGCATCGCCCGCTGATGCATGCCGCCTGACACTTTCCATCAATGGCGAGACGCGCCACGTCTATCTGACCGGTTTACTCGAACCCTCCGATGACTTCGCCCGCCGCGCGTTGGACGGTCTGATTCTGACCGACATCTCCACCGCCCAAAGCTTGAGCGATATGGGCGGCAAACTGACTCAAATTGACTTGATTCTGCCTGACAATTTTGACTCAACCGCACTTTCTGCTGCGCTCCCGGCTGGCACGTTACTTGTCAGTTCCGAAACTCGCAGCAGCCAGGTTGCTGAGATGACCAGCGCTTTCCGGATTAATCTAACTGCTCTCAGCCTGCTGGCGCTGGTTGTAGGCATTTTTCTTATCTACAATGCCATGACGTTTTCAGTCGTCCAGAGACGTGCCCTGTTTGGCACCTTGCGAAGTATTGGGTACACTCGCGAACAGGTCTTTGGTATGGTCCTGGGCGAAGCCGCGCTGGTTGGCGGGCTGGGTGCCGCGCTGGGCCTGGGATTAGGTATCCTTCTTGGTCAGGGCGCGGTGCAGATGGTTACCCAAACCATCAATGATCTTTTTTTTGTCATCAACGTGCGTGGAATCCAAATTCCCGCTGCCAGCCTGCTCAAGGGCGCACTGGCAGGTTTCTTTGCCAGTGTGTTCGCTGCTGCGCCGCCTGCCTGGGAAGCTGCTTCTGTCCCCCCGCAGCTGGCGCTCTCGCGCGCTGGGCTGGAGAGCAAAGCCCAATCGACGGTCAGCTTGGTGGCGGGCGTGGGCATTTTGGCCGCGCTCATCGGCGCGGTGATTCTAGCTATCCCCACACGCAACCTGGTGATCAGTTTCAGTGGCACATTCGCTGTGATGACCGGACTGGCCATGTTGACCCCGTTGGTGACAGTCTCGCTCATGCGCCTGCTGGGTGAACCGCTTGGAAAACTATTTGGCTTACTTGGCCGCCTCGCCCCACGCAATGTCATCCGTTCACAAAGCCGCACTTCGATGGCTGTCGCGGCGCTCATGATTGCTGTCGCGGTCACAATTGGCGTGCAGGTGATGATCGCCAGTTTCCGCACCACGGTGACGATCTGGTTGGAGCAAACCTTGCGGGGCGATATCTACGTCTCCGCGCAGGGCGTGAGTGCAACGCGCCTCGATACGCCACTTGATCCTCAGGGGATTGCCCTTGCGCAATCCCACCCGTTGGTGGAGTCTAGCATCGCCATACGCGTCGTCACGGTTGAATCAGAACAGGGTGCGGTTGACCTGGTCGCCGTCAGTGCAGAACGGCCGATGGATGCCCGCCTGTTTCTGGCCGCGCAAGAGAATCCGCAACAAGCCTGGCAAATGGTGAGGCGGGGAGCGATTCTCCTCTCGGAGCCGCTCGCAAACAGGTTGGGGATTTCTAAGTCCGGTGGGACACTCGCCCTACTCACGGATCAAGGCTGGCGGTCTTTTGCTATCGCCGGGATCTATGCAGATTACGCATCCACGCGAGGCACCGTTCGCATGAGCCTGGATGTTTACCGCCGCCTGTGGAATGATGATCGCCTGAACGGTCTGGCGCTTTTCCTGGTCCCGAATGCTGATGCAGACGCCGCCATGGCCGACCTGCGTGCCCAATTGACCGACTTCCCCAACATACAGATCAATCCCAGCCGCGCGCTGCGCCAGGACGCGCTGGAAGTGTTCGACCGCACCTTCGCCATCACGACTGCCATGCAATTGGTCACCACATTGGTGGCGTTTATAGGCGTACTGAGCTCTCTGCTTGCCCTGCAACTGGAAAAAGCACATGAAATGGGGATCCTGCGTGCCCTAGGGTTGACCCTCGCCGAAATGCGCCGCCTGACCCTTTGGGAAACGGGGCTATTGGGCGCATCCGCTGGACTGTTGGCGCTCCCCACCGGTTACATTCTGGCATGGATCCTGGTTTTCATCATTAATAAACGTTCCTTTGGTTGGACACTACAAATGCAGGCTGACCTGGCGCCCTTCGCACAGGCGTTCCTGTTGGCAGTTAGCGCCGCCCTACTCGCCGCTCTCTACCCTGCCTGGCGGTTAAGTCATATGCAAGCCGCTGAAGCTCTGCGTGGCGAATAGATGCTTATTCAGTGGATATGTACTTTCGCTTGTGATCTCGGACAAGGCATTAAATCAAGGCGAGAGAATAAGACATTTGAAGGAACGGTTCTAAATCAGTTATGTAAATGCTGGTTTGCAGAGGGTAGCAGCGTTAACTATGCTTTCTAATGACGATGGCTAACGGCAAGAGTTTGGCATGTTAGAATGACTTCATGTACTCAATTCGTGAACTCTATCGTATAGGGTGCGGCCCTTCCAGCAGCCATACTATGGGCCCCGCAAAGGCTGCGACACTTTTCCGCCAGCGTTTTCCACAAGCACAAGCTTTTCGAATTTACTTGTTTGGTAGCCTGGCTGCCACAGGTAAAGGTCACCTTACCAATATTGCTATCCAACGGAGCCTCGCGCCATTGGACGTCAGCTTTCTCTGGCAGCCAGAATATGTACCCACCTTCCACCCCAACGGGATGCGCATGGAAGCCCTGGATTCTGCTGGGCATGTGATCGGTGATTGGGAAGTGTTTAGCGTTGGAGGTGGAGCATTGCGCGAAAACACAGATACCGGATGGCTTCCTCAGCCTCAACCCACATACAATCACACAGATATGAATGCGATCCTCAAGCATTGCGCACACAGTGGTCAGGGATTTTGGGAATATGTGGAGGATCAGGAAGGTGCTGACATCTGGAAATTCCTAAGTGAGGTCTGGCAGGTGATGCAAGCCTCTATCGAACGTGGCTTGCAAACTGAGGGTGTATTGCCTGGCGGATTGGGTTTGCCACGAAAAGCCTGGGTCTTCTATCGCCAGATCTCTGTCAGTGGCAAGAATTTTCTCAACGAGGGATTACTGCCTGCCTATGCTCTTGCCGCCGCGGAAGAAAACGCTTCAGGCGGTATCGTCGTCGCGGCGCCAACTTGTGGCTCGTGTAGTATCGTTCCAGCAGTGCTGCGCTATGTGCAGGAAAACACGAATTGTAGTGATACAGCTATTTTACGCGCGCTGGCAACGGCCGGGCTCATCGGCAACCTTGTCAAGCAGAATGGATCCATTTCCGGCGCTGAGGTCGGTTGCCAGGGTGAAGTAGGCGTGGCATGTGCCATGGCAGCCGGCGCTGCAGCACAGCTTCTGGGCGGTACCCCACGCCAGGTTGAATACGCTGCCGAAATGGGACTGGAACATCACCTCGGTCTGACTTGCGATCCTGTGAACGGTATGGTGCAAATCCCTTGCATCGAGCGCAATGTCTTTGCCGCTGCCCAAGCTCTCACCTGTGCTCGCTATGCATGCGCCACCGATGGCAGCCACCGTGTTTGTTTTGATGAGGTCGTTGCAGTGATGAAACAGACTGGACACGATCTGCCCAGTCTCTATCGCGAAACCGCCTCTGGTGGGCTGGCCACTGCGTACCGCTTTCCCCCAAAATAGTCATTTCGAACGCTGCGTGACTTCCACATGAGAAGTCCAAGCATTTGGCGGCAAGCTGTCGAGTTGTAAATCATGCAACTTATATAATGTGCTTGATCAACGAAACCTAACTATGGCACCCAGGAAAATAGTTCGATGTTGCGAAATCACCCTCTCTTCCAAACCCTGCGCGAGCTGAAGGGCAACCCACGCGTCAGCGTGTTGACTGAGGTTATGTTCGGGATTTCCTATAACCTGTTCACACCCTTCTTTGCCGTGTACATGCTAGCCCTTGGACTGACAGATCAGCAGATCGGCAGCATTGCCAGCCTGGGACTTGTCGTTCAGATCTTTACTGCCCTGCTCAGCGGTGCGATCGTGGATAAGTTCGGGCGTCGCTTAACGTTGCTTATCTTCGACACGTTATGCTGGAGCGTGCCATGTCTGATCTGGGCGGCCGCACAGGATATACGCTTTTTTGTCTTGGCAGCTTTGATGAACAGTCTCTGGCGCGTCTCACACACTGCCTGGACCTGCCTGCTGGTCGAGGATGCCGAGGAACGCCATCTGGTCCACATCTGGACGTGGATTATGATCTTCGCGGTCTGTTCCGCTTTTTTCACCCCACTAGGCGGCTTGGTGGTAGCACGTTTCGGCTTGATACCGGCGGTACGCGGCTTGTACCTATTTGGTTTCATCGTGCTGACCGCTAAATTCATATTGCTGTATGCGTACTCCCATGAAACCGTGCGTGGAGTGCAACGCATGCAGGAGACCCGTCATCGTTCCCTGGTCAGTCTGTTGGGTGAATATCGAAGTGTTTTCAACCAGCTTTTACATTCTCGGCCTATCCTGGCGGCTCTTTCGTTGATGGTAATCACCAACATTTACACGACGATCAGCACTAACTTTTGGGGCGTGCTATTCACCGGAAAACTTGGCTTCTCCAATTCGCAGATCTCGACTTATGTGGCGATCCGGTCAATTGTTATGACGATTTGCTTTTTTCTGATCGGTCCGCGTCTTACAAATCTTCGTCGCTTCCGTTTACCGCTCTGGACAGGTTTTGCTGCTTTCCTGGTCAGCCAGCTATTACTCGTCATCATGCCGCCGCAGGCCGTGATGCTGCTCGTGATTAGCGTGGTGCTGGAAGGGATCGCTTCCGCCCTCGTCAGCCCGATGACCGAATCCCTGCTGGCTCTGTCCCTGGAGTCAAATGAAAGAGCACGCGTCAGTGCCATGGTCTCCGTGGCCCTGATCGTGTTGATCTCACCGTTTGGCTGGATAGCAGGTCAACTCTCTGCCCTAGATCGTTCCTTGCCGTTCGCTTTGAATATGGGATTGTTTGCGGTTGGACTCATCCTGATCTGGCTGATTGGTCGACCGGGATTCCTCAGATCCACGAACCAAACCCCGGAACAAAATAGGATTCTTTCCCCATCCGACCCATGACCTTTATATTTAGATTGCCAGTCCTTTAAACTGACTCATATAGAGATGATGGAAGAATCCTTTTGCGTCCAGCAGTTGCTGGTGCGTACCCTGCTCGACGATTTCGCCATCCTTAATGACAATGACCTTGTCTGCATCTCGGATCGTAGACAGGCGGTGAGCAATGACGAAACTGGTGCGTCCTTCCATCAGGCGCAGCAAAGCTTTTTGGATGCGCGCCTCGGTGCGCGTGTCTACGCTGGAGGTGGCTTCGTCGAGGATGAGGATGCTCGGGTCCGCCAGGATGGCGCGGGCGATAGACAGCAGCTGGCGCTGTCCCTGGCTGAGGTTGCTGGCACGCTCGGAAAGTTTGGTCTGGTAGCCCTGTGGCAACTGGCGGATGAAGTAATCGGCGTCCGCGAGTTTCGCGGCTTCGATGCATTCCTCATCCGTCGCGGCAAGCCGACCGTAGCGGATGTTCTCCATTACGGTATCGGCAAACAGAAAGGTATCCTGTAAGACAATGCCCAGCTTTTGACGCAGGTCTGCTTTGGAAACATCGCGAATATCGCGTCCATCAATCGTGATGCGCCCATCATTGATTTCATAAAAGCGGGTTAACAAATTGATGATCGTCGTCTTGCCCGCTCCCGTGGGACCGACCAAGGCGATCGTTTGGCCTGCTTTCGCTTCGAGAGTCATGTGCTTGATAATCGGCTGCTCAGGCTGGTAACCGAACGAAACGTCAGAGAAGCGAACACCTCCTTTTACGGGAACAGGCAACGGGGAGTCGGCTGCGTTATCCACCTCCTCAGGCGTATCAATGATTTCAAAGACTCGTTCCGCACCGGCCAGCGCGGCCTGAATCGAGTTGTACATGTTCGCCAGTTGGCGCAGTGGCTGGATAAAGTTCTGGGCGTAGGCAATAAATGTGGCGATCATACCCACGGTAACCAGGCTTTGCAACGCCAGATAACCACCAAGGCCCACGAGCACAATGACGAAGAAATTGCCGAGCACGTTGGTAAGCGGCATGAGCATCAGCGCATACGTGTTGGCATATACGCCGGCCGCGTAAACCTTTTGATTGCTGGCACGGAAACGCTCGATGGCTGTCTCACTGCGACGGAAGGCCTTGACCACACGCTGACCACTAATGGATTCTTCCATCACGCCATTGATCTCGCCGAGTTCCTTTTGAAGATTCCGAAATCCTTTACGAGTGTAGCGCGCTACAAATTGTGTGAACCAGAACATGATAGGCACAACGAGCAATGCCGAGAGTGCCAGCCATGCATTGAGGATGAACATCGCAATTAGAATACCTACCAGAGATAATGCACTCGCAATGAGCGAAACCACGTTCTGAGAAACGGCTTGATTGATGGCATCAATATCGTTGGTCAGGCGACTCATCAACTCACCAGGCGTATGACTGTCGAAAAACTGAATAGAAAGTTTTTGCAAATGCTCAAAGAGGTCGCGTCGCAAACGGCGGAGCGCGTCCTGCGAGATGCGCGCCATCAGCCAACTGGAAACAGCTTGAAAGCCGTTATCGAAAAGATAAGCAGTAAGGAGCAACAGTGCCAATTGCGGCAGACCATTGATTTGACGCGTGGAGATATATTGATCGATCGCGCGCCCAATGAGATATGGCTCCAGCAATCCCAGCAAAATGTAGGCAAGCACAAACGTGAGCACCAATGCCAGCGTGGCCTTGTATGGACTGAGATACATGGCCAGGCGGGCGAGCGCGCGACGGGGATCTCCGGCTTTTTCGATTCTGGCAGGCCGCATTGCACCGCGTGCCAACGCTGCGCGGACATCAGGTATGGGACGGTCGTTATTACGATTGTTCATTCCGCCTCCACCTTAACACCATCACCAAGTTGCGAGGCATAGATTTCTTGATACACAGGGCTGGACTGCATCAGTTCATTGTGCTTTCCCTGTGCCACAACTTTTCCCTCATCCAGGACAATGATCTTATCGACATTCAATACCGTGCTTATGCGCTGTGCAACGACAAAGCTGGTGCTGTGCGTGAGGCATGACTTCATGGCGTCCTGAATTTTTGTTTCGGTCTCCACATCCACGGAGCTTGTGCTGTCATCAAGAATCAAGATCGAGGGGTTGAGCAAGAGCGCACGCGCAATCGCAATGCGCTGCTTTTGTCCGCCTGAAAGATTCACGCCGCGCTCTTCCACGCGGGTATCGTATCCGTTCGGTAAATTCATAATGAAGTCATGCGCCTGTGCTGCTTTTGCCGCCGCAATCACTTCCGCCTCGCTCGCCTCCGGCTTTCCATAGCGGATGTTATCTCGCACTGAACCCGAAAACAAAACCGTTTCCTGAGCCACTACACCCACTTCGGCCAGCAGGTCGCTTTGCCGAAGATCACGGACATCCACGCCATTCCATGTAACCCTGCCTGAGGCGACGTCGTAAAAGCGCGGCACCAGATCGACGATGGAGGACTTGCCCGCGCCCGTTGCGCCGAGGATCGCAATAGTCTGGCCCGGTTCCGCAATTAAATCGACACCGTTCAGGACGAGCCCGTCGTTGGTCCCGTTATAGTGAAAGTTCACTCCCTCAAACGCGACCCGTATTCCCTGCGCATCACGATCGGGCAGCACGCGTGGATTGGGAACATCCTGCACTTCAGGGGCAGTGTCCAGCACTTCATTGATCCGCTCAGCAGAGGCAGTCGCTGCCGCGACAACATTCGCCAGCATGACCATGATTGTCAGTGGGCCCATTGTGGTTTGCAAATAGTTGATGAACGCCACGATTTGTCCCACTGAGACTCTGCCGCCCACCGATTGAATCCCACCGACCCAGATCACAATTACCATACCAATGTTGACGAAGATACTCATAGCAGGAGAAAGTGTTGCCATGAATCGCATCACACGAATATTGCGATCCGTGAAATCTTCATTCGCTTCGGCAAAGCGTTCATCTTCATAATCGGCGCGCACAAACGCCTTGACCAGTCTCACACCAGCAATATTTTCCTGTAAGACCGTGTTAAGCCGGTCCAGTTTCTTTTGGACGGTCAGGAACAAGGGTCCCATACGTGAGACGAAGAAGACGATCACAATCGTCGTGGCGAGTAGAACCGGCAGGATCATTAACGCCAGACGACTATCGGTAATGAACATCAGAATCAAGCTTCCGACCATTAACAACGGGGCCCTAGTACCTATCCGCAGCGAGACTTGTACCATTCTTTGAAAGGCAGTCGTGTCACTCGAAAGACGAACCATTAGCTGACCTGTGTTGAGATGATCGAGATTCCCAAATGAGAAGGACTGTATTTTGAGGAAAAGCGCTTCGCGCAAATCCCTGGCGACGCTCTCTCCTACTTGGATCGAAAATAGATTGTTGGCAATGGCGAAAAAGGTTTGCAGCCCAGAGATGGCGAGCATGATGATCGTCGTGCTTATAACGACTTGCATATTCCTGCCATTAATCCCCTGGTCAATGATGCGCTGAATCAGTCGCGGAATCGCCAGATCCATAAGAACAACGGCAACTAAAAATACAAGCGACACAAGGCTCCGGCGCCAGTAAGGTTTTACAAAATGTAATAGTTTTTTGATATGGTTCATAAAAGTAATTTTCAAAATATTTTGTTGTTCGAGTAGGCAGTGATTTTCCGCCATATCGGCGACATCATTTTCATCGCTTTGATGATAGTCTCTATTTCCACATCGATGAACCGCGCATACATTCCTGCAAGCTGTGTTAATAAAGCTTCTGAATCTCGGTGTTTTTCATCAGGACCAGCCGTGAGAAAATCAGGCAGCAAACCGCAAACAACGCCATAGCGATCCCTAACCCCATTTTTTCGCCAAGGAAACCGATCAACAAATTCCCGAATGGAGCAAATCCAAAGAAAGTGATGGTATACAGCCCCATGACCCGCCCGCGGAATTCATCCTGCACGTGGGTTTGCAGTAATGTATTGATGGTGGTGAACTGGACCATGAAACCGAGACCCAATCCGTAGGCCAGCAGAAGAGAAAGTGGATAGGATGAGGTAAAGGAAAAAGCAATCAGGACGAGCGGAAAGGCGAGATTGGTGAAGACCAACAACTTTCCGCGTCGCCCCTGGCCCACGCGATTCACCAGCAGCAGTGCCCCGGTGACCGCACCCAATCCGGTGGCGGTGTTCACCCATCCATATGCTGCGGCTCCCTGATGCAGCGAATTCTCCACAAACGCAGGCAGGATCGTGGAGTAAGAAATACCGAAAATGCTGAACACCAGCGAGAGTAGGATCAACCCCGAGATCTCACGTTTGCCCGCCGAGTATTTCATACCGCTAACCAGTTGCTGCCAGGGCGAGGCAGTATGCAGGATCTTTCGGCGCGCTGGCAGTTGCATCAACCACAATCCAACGAGCACTGCAAGAAAGGAAATTCCGTTGATCGTGAAACACCAGGCGGCACCGACGATGGCCAGCGCCAGCCCGGCCGCAGCAGGGCCGATGACGCGCGCGCTGTTGAACATCATGGAATTCAGGGCGATCGCATTCGGCAGGTCGTCCTTCTCGACCATCTCCGGCACAAACGCCTGGCGCGCCGGTGCGTCAAAGGCGTTGACCACTCCCAGCAGAGCAGCTATGGCGATTACATGCCATTCCCGGATTATGTCTGCAAAGGTCAGGGCAGCCATGGCAAATGCCAGAATCATTGCACCAGATTGGGTCATCATCAGCAGCTTGCGGCGTGAGACGCGATCAACGATCACGCCGCCCCAGGGTGAGATCAACAGAACCGGGATAGCCGAGGCAAAGGCCACCAACCCCAGCGTCAATTCAGAGTGACCGAGTTGATAGACCACCCATCCTTGGGCGATAATCTGCATCCACGTGCCAATATTGGAAATTAGCTGTCCACCAAAGTACAACTGAAAATTACGATGCCGCATGGCAGAGAAAGGTCGACTATCGCTCTGCCGCAGCACGGTGTCGGATACGATCGGTTCAGTAGGATCGCCCAATCGTTCCACTGGGGAATCTTCCATAACCTTAATTTCTCCTAAAGTAATGATTTAATTATTCTGATAAACAGAAAAGTCAAATTTGCATGGGATGTGAGTTCAGGCAGCAGTGTTTCAACATGCACCAGCGTTCTTATTCCAACATTTTCTTCATGACTTTCATGGCCTCCGCAATAAGTTCCAACTCATCTGCAGTCAATCCACTCATACGTTGCTTCATCCATTCGCGCGTTTCTTTGAATACAGTATCTAGTAAATTGTTACCTGCGTCGGTCAATGCCAGTTCCACGTAACGTCGATCTTGTGTGCTTTGGACGCGTGTCAATAAACCTTTATGTACCAGAATGTCCACTGCTTGGCTGATGGCGGGACGGCTAATATTCTTCGCAATTGCCAGTTCGCTCATTGATGCTATCCCTCTGCGCACATGTCTCAAGACATGGAATTGCTCGACAGTGATATCGAATTTAGTTGTTGCAGTAGCCCGAATATGGGAGCGGACAAAATTCCATAGCGGAGGTACCGTTTCCCAGAAGCGGTCAATAGTATGGTCATACAAACGTTCAGAAAGCGCCATGATCTGATCTCCATATAATTAACATAGTTAATAGTTAATTATTGGAACTATTTTATTTCCCAGAGCAGGATTCGTCAAGTAGGGTAGACAGCAGTGCAGTTTTACGTGTGTAAATCTAGCTACCTATGGCGCTCTGAGCGCAATGAATTGATGTATCCGGCAGGACCGGATCGAGTCGCAAAACAGCCTGGTGCAATGGAATAGAAATTTCCTTCAATCACATCTTCCGACAGCAACAATGGAATGTTACACTAAGAGGCACATGTGACATTACGAGTTACCACATCAAAATGCAAATCAGAGGCAAAACGCGCGGCTGATGGACAGTGAAGGCCATTGGAGGAAGAGCAGAGGCGGCTGCCAGCAGATCATAGTTGATCGGCGCGCTGACAAAGCAAGCTTGTTTGCCAACCAATAAACCCTAAACCAAAAAGAGTAACAATGCAGAAACAAAGTTTGAACGGCGAATGGCAATTCCGCCAATTTGGAACAAATGAATGGTCGCCCGCGACTGTCCCAGGCGGCGTGCATACCGATTTGCTCGCGCTGGGCAAAATCCCCGACCCGTTTGTAGCCGATAATGAACTCAAGGTGATGTGGGTAGCTGAAAACGATTGGGAGTATCGGCATACGTTCACCGTTGATGCCGACCTCCTTGCCGAAGAAAATGTTAGCCTCGTTTGCGATGGTCTCGATACCATTGCCGATGTCTATCTCAACGGGACGTACCTCGGGCATGCAGAAAACATGTTCCGGCGTTGGGAATGGAAGGTGAAAACCCTATTGCACGATGGCAGCAATGTACTATGCATTACATTTGGATCACCTGTACGATTTATCACCGCGAAACAGGCGCAGCTCCCATTGCAAGGCGGTGGCGACATTCCCGGCGGGCCACATTTGCGTAAGGCACCCTGTCACTGGGGCTGGGATTGGGGCCCCAAATTGCCGCCCATTGGCATCTGGAAGGAGATCCGGCTCGAAGGATATTCCGTTCGCTTTGAGAATGTCCACTTGCGACAAACTTTGGGGTTGAATGCTGCCACAATCAGCGCTGACATTCGTGCCGAGGTGGCTGGCAAGTCTGAGATCAAGTCATTCATGAAGGTGACCAGTCCTGACGGCGAACAATTCGAAACCAATGAAGAGTTACAGCCTCTATTCGAGGGGGGAGCTTATTTTGCAAATCTTGCAATCGAAATTCCCGATCCGCAACTGTGGTGGCCAAATGGCTACGGCGCGCAACCACTCTATGAGGTCGAAGTCACCCTCAGAGAGGGAGAAAAACTCCTTGACGAGCGTACCTACAAAATAGGCCTGCGGAAGATTGAGCTTCGCCAGGATCCCGACCAGTGGGGCAAGGAATTCACATTCTATGTCAATGACGTGCGTCTCTTCGCCAAGGGCGCGGACTGGATCCCAGCTGATGCATTACCCACACGCATCACCAAGTCGATGTTGGAAGGTCTGCTCAAGAGCGCTGTCGATGCCAATATGAATATGTTGCGTATCTGGGGCGGCGGGTATTACCCTGAGGATATGTTCTACGATCTGTGCGACCGCTACGGCATTTTGATCTGGCAGGATTTCATGTTTGCCTGTGGCATCTACCCCGCCGATGCCGACTTCTTCGAGAATTTCCGCGTAGAGGCTGTTGAAAATGTGCGCCGCCTGCGTCATCACACCGCGCTGGCACTCTGGTGCGGCAACAACGAAATGGAACAGGGTTGGTGCGATTGGGGTTGGAATAAACCCGATGACCCGCTCAACCAGCGGCTCAAAGCTGGCTACGACCGCATGTTCCATCATTGGCTGCCTGAGTTGCTTGAGGTTGAGGATCCGGATCATCCCTATTGGCCCAGTTCGGCGTCCGCGAACACGCCGTTCGAGGGCGCAAACAATCAGGTGCAGGGCGATTGTCATTACTGGGATGTTTGGCATGGACGTAAGCCCTTCACCGCCTACCGTACACAATATCCGCGTTTTATGAGTGAATTCGGCTTCCAGGCTCTGCCGCCTCTCAAGACCATCGCCACCTATGCCGACCCCGCCGACTGGAACATGACCTCCTATATTATGGAACACCATCAGCGCAGCGGCTCGGGCAACGGTCTCATGCTTGCACAGATGACCGATACCTTCCGTATGCCGAAGGATTTTCCTTCTCTTGTTTATCTGAGTCTGATCCTTCAGGCTGAAGGCATACGCTATGGTGTTGAACACTGGCGGCGCAACCGGGACCGGGTCAGCGGCACGCTCATCTGGCAACTTAACGACTGTTGGCCGGTAGCCTCTTGGGCGTCACTCGATTATTTTGGGCGCTGGAAGGCGCTCCACTATGCTGCCAAACGTTTTTATGCTCCTCTCCTGCTCTCGGTTGCAGAGGACGGAAAGACCATGAAGGTCCACGTCACCAGCGACTTGGTCAAGCCGCTGAATGTCTTCGTTCGCTGGCGACTGGAGATGCTGGATGGCAAATGCCTGAGTAGCGGAGAACAAAACCTGCGCGCAATGGCGCTCGCGGATACACTCGTCGGCTCGTATGATTTCTCGGCTCTTGTCTCTGCCGAAAATCAGCGTAATGTGGTTTTCGTCGGGGAGATGTGGCAGGAGGGTACGCTGATCTCGCAAAGTGTTACCCCCTTTGTGGCTAACAAGCACCTCGAATTGCGCGACCCTGGTTTGAAGGCGAAGTCCCACGTGGAAAGCCAGACCCTGCGTATCGAGGTCTCTACCCGCTACCTGGCACGCTTCGTGGAACTTTCCACCGATGGCTCGGATGCCATCTTTAGTGACAACTACTTTGACGTCCCAGCGGGGACTACAGTCACCGTGAGCACATCCTTGCCTGAAAATTGGACCGCAGAGAGCACGGTTCAGGCGCGTTCATTGTACGAGTCGTTTGCATAAATCGATTCACACGGTTGCTCAACTGTTAAAACAACCATTCGATTCGCTGAGGAAACCAAAAGGCGTACAGTTTGCTGTGCGCCTTTTTCTGTCGTTTTGCGGATCTGAAGTATCAGAGTTCTTTTGGTGAGAAGCATCCGTAAGAACTCGATCACATCAATAAACGGGGGCCATTCTCTCTTAGCCACTTCTGGTGCTCTCTATAATTGGGCATAAGTTCTTGCACCCTGTTCCAGAATCGCTTTGAGTGGTTATGGAAAATTGTGTGCACTAGTTCATGGATGACCACATAGTCCACTGATTCCAAGGGAGCCATGATCAGCCGCCATGAGAAGTTCAATGAACCATTGACAGCACAAGATCCCCAACGCGTGCGAGCAGACGTGATTCCAATCCTCTTGTACTGAAAATTATATTGATGGGCATAGAAAGTTACACGCTCATTCAGAATCCGTCTGGCTTGTTCTCGATACCAATGTTCAAATGCCCTGACCGCAATATCTTGAGCTGACTCTGCCAATTTGAACTTCTCATTCAGAAGCAAGCTTTGCTTTTGGTCCTTCACAATCTCCAATGGATAAGCATTTCCCAAGTACATAAACATCTCAGCTGGAATAAATTGCTTGGTCACCGGGGAATAGCTGGCTAGAGCATCTGCCTGTTTCTTCTGAACCCATTCTGCATTTCTTTCAACAAACTCCTTAATTGATTTTGAGGAGGCCCGCCATGGTGCACGTACCATAAGAGAACCGTCAGGCTGCACAATGAGAGAGAGTGTTTTTCGTTTGCTGCGTATGATCTGATTAATTTCGACTGACATTGCTCACATCCGATTATATCTGCTGAACCCAAGATAATTATCTAACTCGGCTGAAAAGCTTGATGAGCTTCTCATACGGATAGAGATGTCAGAGGAACTCAAACGTGTGAAAGACGATACCTCCAATTATTCAAGTCCATAACCGAATTTCTGGTTGCAGTAAAAAAAGAGCCCTTGGCGTCAGAGGGCTCTTTTCGTACCCAAGTATGGGCGTTTCTTGGGAGGTTCTGCCTAGATTTTGTGCTGGGGATCAGGGATTCGAACCCCAATTTCCACGTCCAGAGCGTGGCGTGCTGCCGTTGCACCAATCCCCAATATAATTGCTAGCTGATCTAGACTAGAGTCAGCCGTCCTACCATTAGACAATCCCCCATCAGAACA
>WNFV01010438.1_pt1 | contig 14719 bp, 14 predicted proteins | sample 5400101 | NCBI WGS metagenome assembly WNFV01 (sample SAMN13153361, study PRJNA577476) | soil metagenome | isolation source: 115 cm soil or saprolite under grassland replicate 1 | place: USA:California | collected 2016-06-15 | reverse complement strand
TCCCGCCGACCGGCTGTGAGAATGGGCTATTGCGCTCTGTTGGCGAGCTTCGAGCGCTGTGCGGGCGCAAGTCGCTTCCCAAGAAGCCAGCATCTACCAAGGCGTTCGCTTGCCAGGGCTGGTCCACGGCTGACTATTGATCTCCGATCATCCGCGGCGTCGTTGCGGCCCCACTATCGAGTCCGAGGGATCGTGGTGAGGCTCGGACCTCGGTTGAAGGCAATCGACCAAGGGCTGATGGGGCTCGAACCCACGATCCCCTGCTTGCAAAGCAACGCCGAGGACGACTCCGACTAGGACTGATGGGAGGTCGCCGAGGTCAGCGGGCTCTGAGTTGACCGCTCGCGCCCCTTGGCGACCGCCCAAGCCCCTTGCGAATGGCACGCTCGTGGCACGGTCGATGAGTGCTTCCTGACCACTGCGCTACGTGGAGCGACCATACCGCCCTGCAAGTCAGGCGAGGTCATACCACGGTGACGCCCATCCTCGTCGGCAAGTCGCCGAAGGCGGCGCGGCAGTAGACCTCAACCTCCCCCGTCGCGTTGCCCGTCCCGAAACTGTCCTCGACGTCTCGGTTCAACATCGTCGCCGGTCAAAGCGTTGGCTCGCCGCTCAAGCTCAGCCAAGGAACCGCGCATTACCACTGACCCATCGTCGCTGATGTGGAGGATTCCTTTGCTTCCGCTGGCAAGATTCCTCAAGGCATCCTCCACATCCGAGCGCTCAAGAGCCGCGAAGCCATCCTCTAGTGCGACGGTCGCTGCGACCATGCTGACGTCTCGGGGAGTGTTGGGCATCACCGCTTCAAGGCGTCCCAGGGCACGGACAATCTTACGATTGAGTTCCTGCTTGTTCCATACAGGCGTCGCCAACAGTTTCTCAACTTCACTTTCGACCTCAGATGGCGTAAACGCATTCAGGACGATTTCCTGTACATCGTCTGCGGAAATGTGTCTCGCCTCGGCTAACTCGACTACATGGGCGAGTTGCTCCACAGTCCAGCACGATACACTCTGTTGCTTCGCTCTCCGCGCGACTTCTGACTCATCGTCTCGCGAGGACCCCGGATAGCTCGGTGCTACCAGCATGCATCCGTTGGCATCATGCTGCTCCCAATGGGAACGGAGACCGGCAAAATCGAGTTGTCCTAGTGACGGAACCTTCTGAGATGACTTGGCCTCCAGCGTAAAACTCTTACCCTTGAGACCGCGAGCTGCATAGCTGGCAAGACCGTCGGGCTCCCCGGCTCCGCTGATGTGCTCGGCGACAAAGCCGAACGCACGGACCGCTCCCACGATAGCAACTTCCAAGTCGCGTTCATCGTCCTTTGCTGCTCGGAGTGCGCCAGCCAGAGAAGAGAGTGATAGCAGTTCGTCATTTGTCAAACTGCGTAATAACTGATCACGCCGTTCGAGCACTTGATCCACTATAAGCTCGGGTATCCGGACGTCTCTAAGGTATACCTCGAGGAGGGCCTCCGACGTTGCCACGAGTTCTAGTAATCGCTTAGCAATCGGCGAATTCCGGTACTCGATTACAAGCTCGTGGTCTTCATTAAGATAGAAGGAAGAGTCGTCAGGGTTGAATCGAACCAACAGGCTCGCGCGTCCCGCCCCAGTATAATGGTATTTGTACTGTCGCCGTCTGGGTGTATCAGTGTATAAATTCTCCACTAGTCGTTGAATCGCGTCCTCGCTCACATCAACGTCCACGTACCGCCAAGCGCGAGGCTGCTCGCCATGTTCGCGATGCGAGACGAGCGCATCTGCAACAGGGCGTTCGACCAGACGTGGATTTACGTAGTCGCGATCGCCTTCATTCCTTCGCCTCTCGGACTCGGCGCGAGCGTGCAACTTCGCTTCGTAGAGTTCCCGTGCCTGGCGGAATAACTCATCGAGAAGAACTCGTAGCTTCACTTTGGCGTCGGTCTGCTCGATGTCATCGCGCGGAGCCTTCAAGTATGCATCAAGGTCGTCAGCATTTATCTCTGCGGCAAAGTTATAGAAGGTCGTGAAGGATAACGGCTTTAAACCGAAGAGTGGATCACCCTCGTTGATCAGACGTTTCCGAACGCGAATGAAGAACCCGTGACTACGGCCGAGATCCTCGCTCTTAGCGCTGGCCGCGTAGAGTGAGCGGTCAGCCACCATCACCTCTCCAGTAATGCCACTTGGAAAGGTCGAACTCACCAACGCTTGTCTGTCAAGGTCAACGCGCCACTGCTCCCGCGTCTCCGTCTCGACTGACTTGAGACGCTCTGGCCTAATCTCATGAACTCCAAACGTGACGGCGAAGTTGATATTCCGTTTTGAACTCTCAATGTGTTCATCATTCAGTCTCAGATCAAAGTCGGAGGCGAGTGGCATGGCTGTGGATAGGACCCAGCGCAGACGTCCACGGCGAATCTCACTCACCTTCGGCTTGAGTCGTTCTAGTATTACAAGCGTCCAGTGCTCCCCGTCGATGCTTTCGTGCCCTAGCCCGAGTGCCTCCAAGGCCTCCTGCACCCGTGGGATAGAACCAAATTGGGATAGATCAGAGATGCGACGCATCTGGAGCCGGATAGGGTTAGCGGCGCCCGTTGCATCGGCTGCGCGCTCGAACTCGTCGAAGTCCAAGGTGACACCCCGTGTGCCACCGTCGGATCGGCTCACATAGGTTACCTGATGAGCAATGGCGTAAGAGGCCAGCTTGCCGATGCCGAACTTGCCAATCTGCCGCCGCTCAACTCTCTCAGTCCAGCTCTCGTCTCTCTTGTGGCTCACACCGACGTGCCAAAGGTCTTCCAGCTCGGAGGCGCTCATGCCTTGGCCATCGTCGTACACAGCGATGAACGTGCCAGTATCAGCCGCGGCCGTGGCTTCTGCTGGTGGGACATAGATGCGACACGTACGAGCGTCTGCATCCCAGGCGTTAACGACTAGCTCTTCGATGGCTTTGAGCGCTGAAGAGTAGAGCTGATCTGAGAGTAGCTTGACAACTTGATACGAGACTTCTACGGTGACATCGCGCTCGAATTCACCGATCTCTTCGAGGACTGTCGCCATCGCGTCATTTGCTTTCATGGTCCGTTCTCCGGAGCACTAGGACATATTCGCGGTCGATGTTAGCGCCATTGTGGCGTTTATATGACATGTGGCGATTGGTTATCGGGTACCAAAGCTGCTCCGTGAGTTCGAACAACGGCTTGGCAAGCTCGACAAAGAGATCCGAAGTGTTGAGCGAGGTATTATTCCAAGTACTATGGCCTACCACAAATAAAGCCGGCGCGCCTGGGGTCAGGAGCTTTGCCAGTTCGGTGAAAGCTTTGGTCATGGACACGCAGTAATGCTTGAATGCGGCTGCTCTCACCCGGGACACACGTAGCATTTGAGAATAGACCCGCCTCGCCGATGGACTCTTCAGCTCTTCGAGGGCCACGTAGGGGTGGCTTAGGGCGAGATGTGGTCGTCCTATGTACTGTTGTAAGAGACTAAGCCTCTCCTGCTGGCTCTTGGTGAGTCGGAGCCAGAACATTTCCAACTGATGGCGGCGATAGTAATCAACTGCACCATGGTATGGTGGCGAGGTAAGAACGGCATCGACAGGGACCCGTATGTAGCGAGCCAGCTTAGACACATCGGTATTTAGCACCGAGACATGGACTGGCCAGGCCACGGTAGTCGAGTATTCTTCCATTGCTGCAATTGACCGCTCAAGGGCTCTGTCTAGTAGAGCGAAAGTATTGACTATCCGACCTTTCGCCTCTAGTTGGAGCATGTGGGCGGTTACCTCAAGGCCTGATACGGGTACTGGATCGGCATTCGAAGCGGCGCGGATGATCGATGCGAAGCATAGGAGCAGAAACCGGCGATGGGAGGCGGGGGCATCGAGCTTCTCTATTTCGTGTCGTATCCGGAGCAGATCGACGATGACATACCGGCGAAACCAATGGTGAAGGTTCGGAATCGCGGGGAGGTCGAATGGAGCGATGGCGTGATGGAAGTCTTCAAGAGCGATATCGCTGAACTTTAGGTCTTCGCATTCACTATCCGTGCGACGCCACTTGATGAGCCGCTTGACGAGGAGGTCTAGCGAGCGAGTCAGTCGGGAAGGGGAGAGCGGCGTCGCCTTAGCCCGGGAGATGAGAGCCGCCACCGGGTCTACGTCCGCGCCGATGGCCGCACGTTTGCGCGCGGCCGCTTCGATCATCGTCGTTCCGCTGCCGCAGAAGGGGTCGAGGATTCGCTGGCCGGGGAGGGTATAGCGTTCGAGAAGTTCGGCCACTACGGGGGGGTGGAATCGAGCCGGATACCTGAACAGACGATGCGTAAGATGCTGACGCTTGGGAGCCGGTGGGAAGTCGAAAGGAATGAGTTCGACTCCCATTACCCCTCCCTTCAGTTTTCTATGATCGCTGCCCGCACCGTCTGTGCTGAATCCTACGTCATGGAGGCATAGGGAGCTAGCGGGTTTAAACGGAGATGTATCCCGAACGCCCTATTCGGACTTCGCCGTTTGCCGTGTCTTGCTCGGCTTCGATCACTCAGGTGTAGGCGTGCGTTTCCTACGCGTCTCGACCTCTCGCCGGGGTTCACTCGTGGCGATCGTGCGATGGAAAGTCGTAACACGGCGAAGCGGGGGCGCACGGTGACGGCCGTCACGCTAAGGTGCTCGTATGTCGACGAACGAGTGGGCGCAGCGGTACGCAGAGGAGCTACTGGCACCGCTAGGCGAACGCTGGGCGCACGTTCGGGGGGTCGCCCGGGAGGCCGGTCAGGTGTCGGTCATCCTGCGGCCCAGCGAACGGGATGTGCTGGTCGCGGCGGCCCATCTGCATGACCTCGGGTATGCACCATCCCTCGTGGACACGGGCCTGCACCCGCTCGACGGTGCCCGCCACCTTCGCGCCTTGGGGCATGAGCGGCTCGCCGGACTTGTCGCCTACCACTCGGGCTCCCGACGCGAAGCGGAACTTCGCGGCCTCACGGCCGAGCTGGCAGAGTTCGAGGACGAAGCATCGGACACGGCGATGGCGCTCACTTACTGTGACATGACCACCAGCGCCACCGGTGCGATCGTCACCTTCTCGGAGCGGCTCGCCGACGTGGAGCACCGCTATGGCGCCGACCATGTGGTTTCGCAGGCACTTCGCCAGGCTCGACGCGAGATCGAGCGCTGTATCCGGCTGGTCGAAGCGAGACTCCGTGAATTCGAGTCGTCGCAGGTCAGGCGATGACCGGCTGGGGCCGGTACTCGAGGTAGTGGCGGATGCGGAGACGGATCGACTCGTGCATCGGCATGGCGTGGATCTTGGCAGGGGAGAAGAACCCGACCTCGGTGGACTCCTCGCTAGTGGCTAGCTCACCGCCGACCGGGCGGCAGGCGAAGCAGATCGAGAACTGCTGGCGGACCTCACCGTCGGCGTACTCGATCACATGGCGGGGATTGGAGTAGATGCCGACGATTGCCTCGAGCACGACCTCAAGGCCAGTCTCTTCCCCGACCTCACGGACCACGGTCTCGGCGATGCGCTCCCCGACTTCCATGGCGCCACCCGGAATCGACCAGAGGGCATTGTCGCTGCGCCGGATGAGCAGGATGTGGCGGACCTCGTCCACGACGATGGCCGAGGCGGCGGGGATGAGGCTGTTGGCCGGCGGCGCGTCGGGGTCATTAAAGTGCTCGATGCGCGTCATGCGGCCACCACCGCTGCGGGCTTCGAGACGGCCCAGACGTCCTCGAAGTGGCTGGCGAAGCTCTCGAAGATCCCGCCAGCTCCAAGCCGCCGCAGGTACAGCAGCGGGGCGCGAAAGCCGGTCCTGGCGTACAGGTGGGGCGTGATGAACATCTCGTCGTCGAAGCGGAACAGCGAGTTGTACAGCGGGGTCGCGTGCAGCCGCAGTTCGATGCCTTCGCAGTCGCCCAACTCCCCGAAGTAGCGGAGCGAGGTCCGTACCCGTGCGATAAGGCCGCCGTCCACGCCTTCCTCCACGTCCCGCTCGCCAACTTGCCGGGAGTCCGGATCGGCGAGCGCGATCCTGACCTGGCAGCCGGCCGCCGCCTTGCCTCGCAGCAGGTCGAACAGGCGCGGGTGGGCTTCGGGCAGAAACAGCATCGCGTAGGCGAGCAGGTCGACCTCGCGTCTGGCTTCCACCAGCAGGCTCCACCAGCGCTCAGGCGGCACGTCGGCGCGGTGCCCGTAGGCCGCGACCACCTCGGACGTGCTTGGACTTCCAGGAGTCCGCTCCCCCTCGATGGTCGGCCATAGGTAGCGCTCGTCTTCCTTGACCAGCTCAGCAATGGTCCAGCGGTGGCGAGCATGGGGGGCGCGGCCGTTGAGCCAGCGCTGCACGGTCTTGGGGTCAACGCCGGTCGCCTCGCTGATCTCCTGGACGCCGAGATGTGCGGTGACCATTGCCTTTCTCAAGCGCTCGTTCTGCATGCCCGCTCCCTATGGGCTAGGGACGTTTCGGTAGCGTCCTGAGAAATCCTAAAACGTCCTCGTGTTCAGTTCAAGCGTCCCGACCGACTCGCTGAAATCGAGTGTGTTCGACGCAGCAAGGAACCCACGCGAGGTGACGGTCAGCTCAGACCAGAAGAGGCCTCGGGCGGATGTCCCCGCCCGAGGCCGCGCACCCGAAAGGACCACCTCCAGATGCATGGAAACCCTACCGGGCGTGCCCCGTCCGGTACCAGCCCAAGGAACGAGCCAGCCAGCCCCGCCGAGCGGAGTCTCCGCGCCCGCCTTGCAGCTCATGCGCTACACGCACAGCGCGACGCCTATGAGACAACGGCGAAGGGTCGCGCCGCGTTCCTCGCTCGATTCGAGCGCGAGGTCGACCCTGACGGTGTCCTGGAGCCCGAGGAGCGCCACCGACGGGCAGAGCAGGCCCGCCGCGCCTACTTCGCCCGCCTTTCCCTGGCCGCCGCCAAGGTCCGCCGAGCCAAGAACGACGCCAGCGGGAAGCGGTCTCGAAGTGGGAAAGCGGCATGACTGAGGTCGGCTCGTGGCGTGACCGGGCCGCCTGCCGCGATCTGGTGACGGCGGACTGCGACCCGTTCTTCGCCGAGACCGACGAGGGCATCCAGGCCGCGGTCGCCATCTGCGCGACCTGCCCGGTGCGGGACGACTGCCTGACCTTCGCCGTGCGGACCGGGCAGCAGTACGGGGTGTGGGGCGGCCAGACCGAGCAGACCGTCCGCCGGCTGATCGCCCTGGACCGCGCCGGCCGCCCCCATGGCGGCCGCGTGCCGGCCGGGCACCCCAACGCCAGCAAGACCCACTGCAAGCGCGGCCATCCCTTCGACGCCCACAACACCTACTACGCCCCGGACGGCCAACGCCGCTGCCGGACCTGCCTGCGGCAGGCGCAACCCGTCCGAGCCCTGGAAGGAGGTGGCTCGGATGCGGCCTGAGCGTGTGCAGTCCCCCAAGCCCCAAGGATCCGAGTCCGCGGCTGACAGCCTGCTGTGGCTGGCGGTCGGCGCAGTGTTCGCCGCGACGGTGCTGGTGTGGGTGGTCGGCCAGGTCGCCGCGGTCCTGTTCGGCGCCCACCACTGGCTGCCGGTCAGCCTGGCCGAGGTGGCCGGGGTGCCGTTCCATCTCGCCAAGCATCCCGGTGACCCCCGCCTGGCCTGGCCCCAAAGCGTGCGTGGGATGCTGCCCGGCCCGGTCGGCATGTACACGACCCTCGTCCTGGTTCTCATCCTCCCGGCCGCGCTTGCCAGCGCCGTGCTGGGCCGGCGGTTCCGGTGGGATCGGCGCCTGCGGGAGCACGGCGCCCAGTGGGCCACCCGCTGGCGGCTGCGCCGCCTGATCGTCCTCAGCCCTCGGCCGGGGCGGATCACCCTTGGCCGCCGCGGCGGCTGGTGGGGCCGGCTCCTGTTGGCCGTCGAAAGCTGTCATTCCGTGTTGTGCTTCGGGCCGGCCGGCTCGTTCAAGACCGCCGGCCTGGTGATCCCCGCCGTCCTGGAATGGTCGGGACCGGTGATCACCACCTCCATCAAACCCGACGTGCTGCGCGCGACGCTTCGCCGGCGGCTGGCGCTGGGGGAGGTGTGGGTCTACGACCCGCTCGGCCTGTCCGGCGTGCCTGGGGCGCAGTGGACCCCGCTGGCGCACTGCGGCACCTACACCCAGGCGCGCAAGGTCGCCCGCACCCTGGCCGAGGCCGCCGACGTCTCCGGCCTGCGGGAGCAGGATGCCAACTACTGGACGCTGCTGGGCGCCAAGCTCCTGGGGGTGCTGCTGTTCGCCGCGGCCCGGTCGGATCGGACGATGGCCGAGGTGGCCCGCTGGGTTGACGTCCAGGACCGCGACGAAGTCAGCGAGGCCCTGGAGCAGGTCGGCGACCCGATGGCGCTGGATGCCTGGTCGGCCTGCACCGCAAGGCCCGACAACACCCTCGGCAGCGTGTACGGGACCGCCGAGACGCTGCTGGACGTGTTCGCCGACCCCGTCATCGCCGCCAGCGCCGACGGTTGCGACCTGGACGTCGACGCGCTCCTGCACGGCGCCAACACGCTGTACCTGTACGCGCCGGCCAACGAGCAAGGCCGCCTGCGCCCGCTGTTTGAGCTGCTGGTCGCCACCATCATCACCCGCGCGGAGGAGCTGGCCGCCCAACACCACAACGGGATGCTGGAGCCGCGGCTGCTGGTGTGCCTGGACGAGGCCGGCAACTGCGCCGCCCTGGCCAAGCTCCCAGAACTGGCCACCACCGCCCGCGGGCAGGGCATCCAGCTCGTCACCATCTGGCACGACCTCGGCCAGCTCCAACACCGCTACGGCCGCCGCGCCACCACCGTGCTCAACGGCCACCGCGCCAAGCTGTTCCTCTCCGGCCAGGCCGACGTCGACTCCCTCGAGCTGGCTTCGAAGCTGATCGGCGACCAGGCCGTCACCCACACGAGCCATACGGCCGCCGCCGACGGGCGGGCCTCCACCACCGCCTCGCTGACCTGGCGGCGGATGGTGCCGATGGAGGTGCTGCGGCAGCTCCGCCCCCGCGAAGGCGTCCTGCTGTACGGGCACCTGCCGCCGGCGCGGGTGCGGCTGCGCGCCTGGTTCCGCAACCCCCGCCTCCGCCGCCTCGCCCTGCGGGCCGCGCCGGCCTACCCGGCGGTCCCGCAGCACGCCCACACCGGTTACCCGCCTCCCGAGCCGGTGCCGGTGCCGGCCTCGGAGGCCGACACGCGGGAGGTGGCCTAGATGACCGCCACCCCTCCCACCCCTGACGCCGAGCGGGATGGGACGTTGTACTGCGCCGACGCGTGTGATCTCAACCATGCAGCCGTCCCGCATCCGCCGTGGGACTGCAACGCTCCCGACGACACGCCGACCCTGACCGCCGCCCAGCGCGCGGCCATGCCGGACGGGGAGCTGCCGTGGGTGCGGCACGCGACCCCGCTGGTGCTCAGCGCCGGCGAGCTGGACCGGCTGCGCTCCCCGATCGGCAGCGCCGTGCACGCCCTGGAGGTCGACGAGATCGACCGGGAACTCCCCGAGGCCCAGCGGTTCAGCCCGCGGCTGGAGGCGGTCGATCACCGGCTGATCCGCGCGAGGCTGGATGCCGAGCGGGCCTCCACCCGCCTGGACGTGCCGGCCCGGTTCTCCTGCACCGACGCCAACCAGCTCCGCCAGGCGATGAGTGAGGCGACTCTGCGGCTGGACGATCTCATCCGCCGCCGCGACGCCGCCACCCCCGGCTACCTGCTCGGCAGCAAGCTGTTCGCCAAGACGGCCGAGGGACTGCGCGGCTGGTCCAAAGCCACGCTCCAGCGGCAGCAGCAACGCACCACCGCGCGGTCTGAGCCCGCGATCACCGCCAGCCTCCAGCTCACCGACCGCGACCACAAGCACCTTCGCGAAGAGGCCGACCACCGCCGCCAGACCATCACCAAGGCCGTGCGGCAGTGGCCGATGGGACGGGGAGGCGCCGGTGAGCGCTGAGCCCACCTCCCCCAACCCTGGCAGGGTCCCGTCCGGCTCGCCGGCCCCGGCGAGCCAGAGGCCGGCGGCCAACGGGCATGCTCCGCGTGGAACGGTGTACCTGCTGCACTTCGACCAGCGCTACCAGCACGCGGGCCACTACACCGGCTGGGCCGATGACCTCGACCGGCGCCTGGCGGCACATCAGCGCGGCGCGGGCGCCCGGCTGGTGGAGGTTATCACCCAAGCCGGGATCGGCTTCCGGCTCGCGCGGATCTGGCCCGGCGCCTCCCGGGCGCGCGAGCGGTCGTTGAAGAACAGCGGCGGGGCCAGCCGCTACTGCCCGATCTGCCAGGACGAGCGCAAGGCACGCGGCCAGTTCCGCCGCCCACCCCGCAGCGACCGCCACCGCGATCAGGCCGCTGACGCTGCCACGCCGCAGCTTGAGCGGGACCGCGGGCACCGGCCCGGCGCGGCGGCGGTGCCCACCCGTGGGGTGCGGCCCGGCCAGGCGCGCGAGTTCATGCGGCTCAACCCGGCCTTCGCGCGGCCGGTCAGCGCCTCCCTCGCGCAGCAGTGGGGCCGGGTCCGCGGCCGGGAAGAGATCGAGGCGCTCACGCCCAGGGTGACCGGCGCCCGATTCGAGGAAAACCAGCAGCTCTCCCAACAGCGCGCCGCCGCCGTCACCAAACGGGCCGTCCAAGCCCGGGTCCAAGCCCGCCAGCCAGCTCGCCAACCAGGCCGAGCAGGACCACAACCGCTCGGTCGCCGCACGCACCCACCAGCGCCTTGCCACCAGCCAGGGCGAGCGGGCCGGCCGGCAGACACACCAGCGCGGCCACCGCCAGCCAACCAGCAACCGAAGGGAGGGCGGCCATGAGCGCTGACCAGCAGCACGACACCTCCAACCCCGAGCCCCGCACCGATCAGCAACACGAGCTGCCAAAGCATCGGTTCACCGCGGCACTGGAGACCTGGGACGCCTGGTCGATGGCCGACACGATGCACCAGGCGCTCCAGCAAGCTCGCGAGCAAGGCAACCAGGATGCTCTCGCGCGATTCGAGCGCTACCCCGAGTGGACCAAGGGGCCAGGACCCCTGGAGGCGCTGGCGGCCAACCGCGAGCTGGTCGAGGACCTGACCGGCTGGCGCTGGCTGGCGATGCGCGACGCCCGCGAACAAGGTCACGGCTGGAGTGAGATCGGCCGGATGCTGGGCCAGTCCGCTGATCAGGCCAGGGTGTTCTACCTGGACAAGGTCGACGCGCAGCGCCGGCTGGCGCAGGAGATCCCCGAGCTTGGCTACGACCCCCACTGGCTGGAGCTGGCCGAGCCCAACGACGCCGACCGCGCCACCGACCGGCCCGCTCCCCATGCACCAAGGGAGGACGGCCATGAGCGCTGAGCCCTCGCCCGTCGCCGACAGCACCGCGCCGGCTCCGTCATCCCAACTGACCAAGGGAGGAACCACCATGCTCCAACCATCCCACCAGCGCCCGCCAGTGGAGATCCACTACGTCCACGAGTCCCAGCCGGCCCGTGTTCCGGCGTCGGTGCTGGCGCTGGAGACCCTGGGCCGCATGCACCCCGCCACCGCCATCACCCTGGTGCTCACCGTCGCCGGCATGGCTGCCGGCACGGTCGTGGCCATCGTCGCCCTGGTCGCCACGCTGTTGGCCACCGTGGCCGCCATCGTCGGCACGGTCGCCATCGCCGGGCTGGGCCTGACCGTCGCCGCCATCGCGCTCGGCGGCCGTTCCCCTTCGACGCCGACCCGCTGACCCAAGGAGCGCCAGCCCGATGCCCACCACCAGCCGGGCCGCCTCGCCGGCGGCCGAACCCAACCGGAGGCCGACGATGAGCACCAACTCGCAACCGATGCCGAGCATCGTTGACCCCAGTGTCCAAGCCGCGGATGCGTGGCTGCGACGCTTCCAAGCCGCGGTGGTCACCATCATGGCCGCCGTGGCGGTCGGGGTCGGTGCGGTCGCGTTCTTCACCAGCTTCGAGGCCATCCGCGCCTACGCCAAGACCTCCGGCGGGATCACCCTCGCGCACGCATGGGCGATCCCGCTGCTGGTCGACTCCTTCATCGTCATCGCCACCGGCGCGGAGCTGTGGCTTGGCGTGCAGCCCGCCCGGCGGGCCTGGTGGGAGCTGGCCTGGCCCCGAGCCCTCCTTGCTGGGGCGGCGGCGGTCAGCTTCGTGCTCAACGTCGCCCACGCCCAGGCCGGCGACTGGCCCGCCCGCGGCGTGGCCGCGATCCCACCCGCGGCGCTGGTGCTCAGCGTGGAGCTGCTGGTGATGATCGCCCGCCGCGCCGCCATCGCCCGCACCGCCCGCCTTGCCACCGCCGCCCGCACCAACCGCAGAGAGGCGACCGTGGTCGTCCGGGGCGACCAGACGACCACCATGGTCGCCCCGGACGGCGACCAACCGGCGCTCGAAGCGACCAGCACCGGCCGCCAGACCGCGCGGGCGAACGACCACCGGGCCGGCGCGACCGGCGACCAGCCCCCAACCGGACCGACGGCCAAGGCGACCTCGGACGCCCAGGCAAACGGTGGGGCGACCTACCGGCGGGCCCTCGACCTCTACCAAGGCGGGATGACGGTGGCGGCCGAGATCGCCCGCGAGCTGGGCGTCTCCGCCAGCTACGCGCAGCGCACCCTGCGACGGGTCAAGGCCGACCTCGCCGGCCAGCAGGACACGCCGGCGCCCGGTTCGGGTCGTGCGACCACGTCGGAGCGCACCTTGGACGCGACCAGCGACCAGCAGCAGCCAGGCGACGGTCAGCCGCCGGAGGCGGAACGGTCATCCGACCACCACCCGACCATCCCCGACCAGAAGAACCGCGAGGCGACCAGGGACGGCGATGGTCGCACGACCAGCGACCGGCACCTGGCGCTGGTCGCACCCCACCGCGACCACGACGACAGGGATGCGGAGCGGTGAGCACCGCGTCCTACCCGTCGCCCGGGGAGTTGCGCGGTGCCACCCTGGAGTACGCCTCCCGCGGGGTGCCGGTGCTGCCGTTGCGCGGCAAGCTCCCGGTGATCGCTGCGGCCCATGGGCCGGGTGATCCGCTGTACCAGCAGTGCCACGGCCAATGCGGTAGCCAAGGCCATGGGGTCCACGACGCCACCACCAATCCTGACCAGCTCTTGGCCTGGTGGGAGCGCTGGCCCCGCGCCAACGTCGGCCTGCGCACCGGGATCGGGTTCGACGTGATCGACGTCGACGGCGCCCACGGCCGCCACAGCCTGGAGCGGTGGCTTGCCGAGCATGGCGGCGGGGTGCCGATCGGTGGGCCGCGGGTGCGGACCGGGTCGGGCGGCTGGCACCTGTACGTGGCACCGACCGGGCTGCCCGACCGGATCGGCGTGCTCCCAAGCGTCGACTACCGCGCCGCCGACCGCTACGTCGTCGCGCCACCCTCCCACCATCCGACCACCGGGCGGCGCTACCAGTGGGTGCCTGGCCGCGGGCTGGACACCCCCCTCGGCGAGGTTCCGGCGGCGCTACGCGAGCGGCTCACCCCCCAACCCCTCGACCGGCAGCACGAGCCGGCACCGACCCGGCCGGCCGAGCCGGGCCACCCCTACGGCCGGGCGGTGCTGGAGGCCGAGGCCGCCCGGATCGCCAGTGCCCGTGGGCCGGGCCAGGGGCGGGGTGGGGAGCGCAACCAGGTGCTGTGGGAGGCCGCCCGCAACCTCTACAACCTGGTCGCCGGCGGCGTCCTGGACGAGGCCACCGTCGCCGGCGAGCTGGAGCGCGCCGCCGGCGCGTGCGGGCTGCTGCGCGACGAGCCCCGCCAAACCCAGCGAACCTTGGCGTCGGCCCGGCAGGTCGGCATGGCCCACCCCCGCGGCGTCCCCGAACGACCCGCCAGCCCTGGCGCCGGCGGCCAGGACCGCACCCGCAGCGATGCTTCGCACCACCCGCCGTTCCACCCCGCAGCGACCCCAACCGCGCCGGCGAGCGCTGACCGCCCCGGCGCCCGAACAGGAGGTGATCGCCAACAGCAGCGCAGGCAGGCAGGGCGGTGGCGCTCGATCCCGGCCAGGAACCGCGCCACCGCCCCCGACCCCACAGCCCAGACCACCCGAAACAGGAGGCAGACCGTGGGACCAACCCCAACCCTACCGCCCTACCAGCAACCCCCACCCTCAAGCCACCAGCGGCGGAGCCAGCGTCTCGGCTCGGATGGCGACCGGGACCTGGTGCTCGGCGTCGACGTCGACCAGCCACCAGTCACCCACGCCGTGCCGGCGGCCGAGCCCGAGCGTGACGGCGACCTGGTGCTGGAGGAGACCGGCGTGCGGCTGCACCGCGAGCTGGCGGAGGCCGACCCCACCATCCGGACCGCAGGGGAGCCGGAGCCGCTGGGGCGGCGGCTTCCCCAGCCCCTGGACGCCAGCCGCCAGGGGGTGGAGCGGTGACCAGCCAGCGCAAGCTGCACGACTTCCTGGCGCTCAACCCCGACTTCGGCGAGCGGCGCGACCCGGAGGCCAGCGTGCGGGAGTGGGAGGCGATGCGGTCGCTGGGCCGGCGGGTGTTCTTCGACCTGTTGGACGAAAACGAAGAGTATCCCGCACAGTCCCGCGCCGACATTGCCCATCGTGCTGAGCTGGCCCGCCAGCAAGGGGAGGCCCGTGAGGCGCGGCTCGAGGAGCGATTCGCTGCGCTGAACCCGGAGTTCGGGGTGCTGCCAAGCCGGACCGACGCCGACCAGCACCGGTTCGCGCAGGGCCGTGAGCCTGCCTTGGCGCTGGGCAGCCGGGTTCACCTGGCGGAGGCGCGCGAG
>WNFV01013301.1_pt1 | contig 14721 bp, 16 predicted proteins | sample 5400101 | NCBI WGS metagenome assembly WNFV01 (sample SAMN13153361, study PRJNA577476) | soil metagenome | isolation source: 115 cm soil or saprolite under grassland replicate 1 | place: USA:California | collected 2016-06-15 | reverse complement strand
TCGATCGTGCTCGGCACGAGCGCGTCGAGCATGAGCGCCTGGAGCACGTCGCCGCGCAGGTCGGCGTCGTCGTGCCGGTACTCGTCGAGGATCCGCACGTCCAGGTCGTTGTTGACGTACAGGACGCCGTAGACCCGCTCGGCCGCCTTCCCGGCCTCCCGCTTCTGCCGGAAGCTCCCGACGGTACCCCGCAGCGTCACCGTACCGCCGTCAGCGGCCACCGCGATCTCCTCGCTGTCCACCTTCGGGTCCCAGGCCAGCTCGTCGGTGACGTCCAACTCGAGCTCGGCGTTGGTCTTGGTCATGGTGATTCTCCCTATCCAGCGACTCCGCCCGGTGCGAGGTCGGTAGGACAAACGTAGAAATCAGCACCGGTCCTTCGAATCACCGGATTCCCTAGCACGCGCGACCGCCGGCCGGCTAATGCACCAATCCGGCGACGAGACTGACCGAGCCGGCCACAATCACCACACCGAACACATACGACAGGCTCCCCGGCAGCGAGACCTTTCCGTGCGCATGCCTGCACGTATCGAACCCGCCCCGCCGGACCACGGTCATCGACACGGACCAGCGCATCGCTGAGCATGTCCCGCCCAGGCTCCCGGTGACGACGACCATGGCTGTCGCTGCCGGCCGTTCGAATCCCGGAAACACCTCGGCGACCCGTTCGACCGCATGGTTTTGACGACATCGAACTCCGCGGCGCGCTGCGGCGGGATGCGGCAGCGCACGATCAGGTCGGTCACGGCCGGCTCTCAGCACGAACACGAGAAGGTCCAGGGTGGTAACGGCCGTGCCCGAGGCCGGACCGCGCAGTGCGCAGGACAGTCAGGGTGGCCGCCGTGGCGATTTTGGTCCGTTCCCCGGGCGATCCGGGCGGTGACGGCGTACTCAGTTGCGGATCAGGCTAGCGGCTGCGGTGCGACAGCCACACGCCGCTCGCGACGCCCATGCCGGCCAGCCCAAAGAAGGCTCCACCAACGCTGCCGATGATCAAGGCGACGAGGGTGACCGTCACCGCCATCAAGAAGGCGAGGATGACCGCGATTTTCCGTTTCCGCCATGCGCCCCACCGCGCGTCGAACCGTTGCACGAAGCCCGGGTCGTCGACCCGCAGCAACGCTTCGATCTCGGCTAGGCGGCGCTGCTCGGCCTCGCTGAACATGACCCAACCCCTTCCGTCGATGCCTAGTTTTGGCTATGCCACAACGTTAGGGCTCATCGTCGGTGGGTCGAATCCCGGAAATACCTAGGCGCCACACCGGTTCTACACGATGTGCACGGCGGCGAGCTATGAAGATCCGTCGGTCCTGACGTAGCTGCCACAACCGCCACATCGCACTACCCCTGCTCTCCCTTCTCTCGCCCGCCGCCGGGATCGGCGCCCTCGTCTGGCCCGGCATGACCGCGCTGGCGCTGGTCTTCTGGGTGGCGATCTGGGCCGGTGTCACCGGCGTCCTCGACGTGGCTCTGGCCTTCCGGCGCGGCGCGACGGCCGGCGAGCGGGCCATGTGGGCGATCACCGGCCTCGTCTCGATCGTACTCTCGGCCGTACTCTTCAACGGCTGTCGTCATCCACGGCCGATGGCTGCACGCCACCTTCTGGCTCCGTAGCTGGATCTGTTCAGCAGCGCCGGCTACCAACCCACCGCACCCGGCTGGCCCGGCATCCCCGACAATGTCGAGGAGCGGTAGCGCTACTCTTCCGCGTAGCGCGTCGGCGGAAACGGGTGGTCCCGGGTCAACGGGGCCGTCTCGCCTTCGTCCTCCTGGCGCGCGGCGACGCTCTCGATGCCCTCGTAATCCGCGGTTGTCGTGATGTCGAACGCCGGGGTGACGTCGGTCGCGTCAGGCACGTCGGCGGAGTCGTACGGCTCGAGCCCCGCCTCGACGCACTCGCGCTCGGTACGCAGTTCGAGCGCGTCGTCGTCCGGATGGCGCGATGCTCCACCGTGCTCACGGCGATCCCGGTGGCCGACGGGAACCTCGGTCTCGAACGGTTCGCTGGACATGATGCCTCCTTTGCTAGGACGTGCGCCGGCTGGCTCGCAGCAGAGACAGCCCCAGCAGTGCGAGCACGGCGACCGGTAGGACCCACCACGCCGGTACCCCGGCATGCACCAGCACGGCGGTGACTGCCAGAGCGATGACGACTCCGAGCGCGATGCGCCAGTCGTCGCCGATGAGAAAGTCGTACCAGAACATCGCGAAGGACCGCAGCGCGCGGATCATGACGCCTCCACCGGTGCGGCCGAGGTAGCCGCCGACCGCGCCCGTACGGCGCGCAGCCGGGCGACAGCGAGCAGCGAGAACGCGACGAACACCGCCAGTAGGACAAGGATCGCGGCGTCGGAGCCGGGCCAGCGCACCCCGGCACCCTCGCCGCCCCAGAACGTGCCGAAGGTGGTCAGCAGCGCACCGACGGCGAACTTCATCGTGTTCTCCGGTACCCGGGCCAGCGGCGCCCGTACCGCCACCCCGGCGATGACCACCGCCAGTACGGCCGCGGCGGCGCCGAGGACGGCCAACCCGATGCTGCCCTGGTTGGCGGCGAAGGTCACCACGATGAAGGCCACCTCGAGTCCTTCCAGCACGACAGCCTTGAACGACAAGGTGAACGCGTACCAGTCCGGCACCGCGAACCGCCGCTGCCCACTGGCCTCGCGGGCCGCCGCCACCTGCCGGGCATAGATGCGCGTCTCGTCGTGCAACTCCTTCAGCCCGGCCGCCCGCAGGATCGCCTTACGCAACCACTGCAGTCCGAAAATCAGCAGCAGGGTACCCACCACTAGCCGCAGCACGTCCAGCGGTACCACCAACAGCGCCGGACCCAGCGCGGCGACAACCGCAGCCAGTGCGACCAGACCGGCCACCACGCCGGTCAGTGCCGAACGCCAGTCCCGGGTCAACCCGGCGGCCAGTATGATGGTCAACGCCTCGACCGCCTCGACACCGCAGGCCAGAAATACCGCCGTGACAAGCAACCAGGCTGTCATCGCCACTCCTCGAAGGCGTCCAGCGTCAGATCATGTTGCCGAAGGTGTTGCAGGACTTGGGGTCGCCGGTGTCGTGGCCGGTGCGGAACCACTTCCGCCGGTGGGCCGAGGAGCCGTGGGTGAAGCCCTGCTCGTCGACCGGGCGGCCGGCCTCCTGGATCGTGTCGTCGCCGATCGCCGCCGCGGTGTCCAGACCCTGCTGGATGTCCTCGTCGGTGATGCTCTCGAAGATCTTGTGACCCTGCGCGTCGCTGGTACCGGTGGCGTTCTCCGCCCAGACCCCGGCGTAGCAGTCGGCCCGCAGTTCCAGCATCACCGACAGCTCGTTGGCGTTGTCCGGGTTGCGCTTCTGGACATTGCGCATCGCCGCCTCGGTACCGATCAGGTCCTGCACGTGGTGGCTGTACTGCACGCTGAAGACCCGGGGCAGCGCCTGCGACCAGTAGTCCTGGATCGAGTTGATGTACAGGACGTTGCGGCGGTCCAGCTGGTCGGTGGCGTTCTTCGCTGCGCACTCCTTGCTGAGCGAGGAGTTGTCGCCGCGGTTGGCGATCGCGTGCACGCCGAGGCTGCCGGCGAACAGCACGGTCAGCGCGAGTATGACGCCGCGCAGGCCGCCCTTGCGGCCGGCGATCGAGAGGATCAGGCCGGCCGCCCAGCCGCTGAGGCTACCGCCGAGCCGGCAGATCAGGCCGCGGCGGTCGATGACCTGGCCGACGTCGATGTTGGCGCCTTGGTTGAGCCGCATGATCAACCTCGCTCGATCGGGGTGGCGGGGGCTGGGTGGTCGGTCGCGGTGGGTCAGCTGGTTGTTCGCGCCGGGTCGGGACCCGGTGCGGTGCCCGGGATTGGTTCGTCCAGCGCGGCGATGGTCGGGGAGATGACGACCTTGATCGCTGCCGCGACCGGGATGGCGATGACCGCACCGACCAGGCCGAGTACGACACCGCCGGTCAGCGCGACGAGCAACACCGCGGCGGAGGACAGGTCGACGGTGTTGCGGAACACCCGCGGGGCGATCAGATAGTTCTCGACCTGCTGGTAGGCGATGAAGAAGAGCAGCACGACGACGCCCGCCGGCCAAACGCCATTTGTGACGACCGCGACGATGACGCAGACCGCGGCGCCGAGGGTCGCCCCGATCATCGGGATGAGGTCGGTGAGTGCCACCGTCACCGCGAGCGGAAGCGCGAACGGTACCCGGACGATTTCCAGGCACACGAAGGTCGACGCACCGGCGAACACCGAGATGATGATGTTTCCGCTCATGTACCCGCCGACCTTGGCGACCGTGATGTCGAGGATTTCGGCGACCCGCGGACGCCGCCGGTGCGGGAACAGCCGTACCATGCCCCGTTGCAGACGGGACAGGTCGGCCATGAAATAGATCGTCAGGACCAGCACCGTGAGCGAGGAGGCGATGAAGCCGGCGAACCGCTGGATGAAGCCGACGGCGCCGCCCGCCAGCTTTCCCGGAAGCGCGGAGAGCAGGGCGGTCAACCGGTCGGTGAGGTGGTACCGGTCGGTGACCTCGCGAATCACCGACGAGTCCGCCGACAGCCGCTGGTAGTACCCGGGCAGGTCGGCCAGCAGCTTTCCGCCCTGATCGACGAGCGGCGGCACGATCGACCAGATGAACACCCCGAACAGCGCGACGAGGACGGCTATGACGATCGTGACGGCGAACGAACGGCGTACCCCCCGCTTGGTCAACCAGTACACCGCCGGCTCCAGGCTGACAGCCAGGAACAGCGCGATGAAGACCAGCACGAGAATGCTGCGGACGAGGTACACGCCGTACCCGGCGAGCAGCACGACGAGCACGCCGACCGTACCGGCGGAGGCCCAGCGGAGGACCAGTGCGGCCGGTATCCGTTCGGCCAGCGATCCGGACACCACGGTCGGGTCGGCGCCGGCGTCGGCGTCGGCGTCGTTCGGCGCGGTGCCGGCCGGAGTCTTCCGACTATCGTCTGTCGTCACATGCCGAGGTTAGGCCCGGCCGCTCGACGGTCGAGTCCCGGAAATGCCCAGTGGCCCGGCGCAGTCCGGTGGTCGGCTGCTCAATGCAGCAGCCCGGCGATGAGGTTGACCGAACCCGCCACGATCACCACACCGAACAGATACGACAGGAGCGCGTGGGACAGTACGGTCCGCCGGATGCGGGTATCCCGCAGGGTCGTGTCGGACACCTGGTAGGTCATGCCGATCGTGAACGCGACATAGGCGAAGTCGCGGTAGGTGGGCCGCGGCGAACCGGCCGGGTCGCCGAAGGCGATGCCCGCGGGCGGCGATGCGAAGTGCAGATCGGCGTAGCGCAGGGTGTAGACGGTGTTGACCACGGTCCATGACAGGACGACCGTCACCGTCGCCATGCCGATCAGCAGCGCCCGCCCTAGGCCGCTGGCGCGACCGGCGAGGACGAGAGCGTCGCCGACGCCGAGCAGGCTGGTCAGGCTCGCCCCGACCAACAGCACCGTCGCGGTGCCGCGGGTCTCGTCCTCGCGTGTGGCGAGGTACTCGGCGTGCGCGCCGTCCGCTCGGACGAGCATCGGCCACACCGCCGCGAGGAAGGTCAGCGCGGCCGCGTCCCAGCCGCCGACAACCGCCATCGCCCACGGTACGAACGGCAGGAGCGCCATGGCGACGATCAGCCCGATCGCGGCGGCGACGGCGGCGCGTCGCAGCGCCAGGGCGTGCCAGCCCAGCCAACGGTGGTACAGCGTCTCTGATGGGATGCCGGTCATGGACCGAGTGTCGCCCGTCGCACGTTCTATGCCTCGACCGCGTAGCCGGCAGCCGCAAGCATGCGACGCAGATCGACGACTGTCTGCACGTCGATGTCCTTGTGCGTTGGTACGTCGAAGAACCGGGTCTCGGATCCGACGGTCACCGCGACCTTGCCGTCGCGGTGATCGACGACGGAGCCGACCGCCTCAAGCAGCGAGAGAACATCATGCCACTCGATGTTGTGGCCGGCCGGATGCTGGAGGAGCTTGTGCAGGGTGTTGCGATGATGACTACTGAGGTGCATCGGGCCTGACGTCGATGTCATCACAGCTCCTCGGTGTCTGGCGCAGACCGGTGGCCATGGAGGACGACGACCGACCGGGGACGCACGGTGATGGTATCGCCGGCGGCGAGCGTCGCGGGTGCGGCCGTACCGGACGGTTCGTAGGTGTCGATCACCGGCGTCCAGACCTGGTCGCGGCAGGTCTTGGGTACGGCGAAGTCCAGCGGCTGCCACCAGGCGTTGACCAGAATCAGGAAGTCGTCGTCGGTGAGCAGGGTACCGTCGGCGTCGCGGTCGGGGCCGTCGGCGCCGTCGAGGTAGATCGCCACGCTCCGCGCTCCCGGGAAGTTCCAGTCGGCCGCTGTCATCGGGGTACCGCCCGGGGTGTACCAGCCGAGTTCGGCCGCGTCCGCGCCGGTGAGGAACCGGCGGCGGCGGAACACCGGATGGGCGCGGCGCAGCGCGATCAGCCTACGGGTGAAGTCGGTCAGCCGTTCGTCTGGCGCGGACCAGTCGAACCAGCTGATCGGGTTGTCCTGGCAGTAGGCGTTGTTGTTGCCGTGCTGGGTACGCCCGAACTCGTCGCCGCCGAGCAGCATCGGTACCCCGAAGGAGAGCAGTAGCGTGGTGAGCATGGCGCGGCGCTGCCGGGCGCGCAGAGCGGTGATGTCGGGGTCGGTGGTCGGGCCTTCGGCGCCGCAGTTCCACGAGCGGTTGTCGTCGGCACCGTCCCGATTGCCGTCGCCGTTGGCGTCGTTGTGCTTGGTGTCGTACGAGACGAGGTCGGCCAGGGTGAACCCGTCGTGGACGGTGATGAGGTTGACCGAGGCGGTCGGGCGCCGGCCGGCGGCGCTGTACAGGTCGGCCGAACCGGCGAAGCGCGCGGCGAATTCGCCGAGCAGCCCGTCGTGACTGCGCCAGAAGTCGCGCATCACGTCCCGGTACCGGCCGTTCCACTCGCTCCACAGCGGCGGGAACCGGCCGAGGTCGTAGCTGTCCATCCGGCCGACGTCCCAGGGTTCGGCGATGAGCTTGGCGCGGGAGACGACCGGGTCCTGCGACACGAGGTCGAAGAACGCGGACAGCTGGTCGAAGCCGCCCGTCTGGCGGGCCAGCGTAGGTGCCAGGTCGAAGCGGAAGCCGTCGACGCCCATCTCGGTGAGCCAGTACCGCAGCGAGTCCATGATGAGCTGGAGGGTGACCGGATGGCCGACGTTGAGCGAGTTGCCGGTACCCGTGGTGTCCACGTAGTGGCGCCGGTCGGCGGGATCGAGCCGGTAGTAGGCGGCGTTGTGCAGTCCGCGGTGGCACAACGTCGGGCCGTGGTGGTCGCCTTCAGCGGTGTGGTTGAACACCACGTCGAGAATCACCTCCAGACCGGCCTGGTGCAGGGTGTCGACCATGGCCTGGAACTCGGCGACCTGCCCACCCGGCCGCCCGGCCCGGACCGTGGCGGAGTAGCCGGCGTGCGGGGCGAAGTACCCGATGGTGTTGTAGCCCCAGTAGTTGGTCAACCCGCGGTCTGCCAGGAACCCTTCCGGCACGTTGTGGTGCACGGGAAGCAGCTCCACTGCGGTCACCCCGAGGTCGACGAGGTACCCCACGGCGGACTCGTGGGCCAGCCCCGCGTAGGTACCGCGAAGCTCCGCCGGTACGCCCGGGTGCGCCATCGTGAAGCCCTTGACGTGTACCTCATAGATGATCGTGTCGGCGTACTGGTGGCGCGGCCGGGTACCGTCGCTCCAGGTGAACGACGTGTCCACCACCAGGCCGCGCGGGACGTGGTGGGCCGAGTCGAGCGAGCTGGCGGTGTCGTGCCTGTCGACCGCGTGCCCGAGTACCTCCGGCCCGAACCGCACCTCGCCGTCGACCGCCCGCACGTACGGGTCCAGCAGCAGCTTGGCCGGGTTGCAGCGCAGCCCTCGGCGCGGGTCGTACGGCCCGGTTACCCGGTAGCCGTAGGCCTGCCCGGGCCGCGCCCCGGGTACGAACCCGTGCCAGACTTCGCCGTCGCGGTCCACCAGCGGGATCCGCGTCTCGGTACCGTCGGCGTCGAACAGACACAGCAACACCCCGTCGCCTCCGGATACGATGGCGAAGTTCGTGCCGGCGGGGCCCGGGGTCGCGCCGAGCGGGAACGGCGTACCGGGCAGCGCGGCCGCGACCGGTGGCACGGTCATGGCCGCCCCCGTGATTCGCCGAGCCGCAGCAGAACGTCGTCGATCGTCGTGACGATTCCGTGCCGGCGGCGGATGATGTCGGCCACGATCCCGGTCCACCCGGTCTGGTGGGTGGCGCCCAGGCCGGCCGCGTTGTCGCCGTGGAAGTACTCGTGGAACGTGACGTTGTCCCTCCACGCCGGGTCGTGCTGGGCCCGGTCGACCCAGCCCCAGGGCAGTCGCGCGGCCGGAGCCGGTCGGGTACTCGACGGTCAGGTCGTCGCCGAAGAAGCGGTGGTACCGCTCCAGCGCGCTGGTGGCGAGGAAGTTCAACGGCAACCACACCGGGCCGCGCCAGTTCGAGTTGCCGCCGAACATGTCGGTGGTCGACTCGGCCGGCTCATAGTCCACGGTCGCGCGTACCCCCTCCACGTCGAGCGTGTACGGGTGGTCGCGGTGACATGCGGACAGCGACCGCAGGCCGTACGGGGACAGGAACTCCGCCGGGTCGAACAGGGTGCGGAACAGGCGGGTCACCCGTTCGACGCCGACGGCGCCCACCAGCAGCCGCCGGTGTCCCGGTTCGCCGCGCAGGACGCCGGCCTCGGCGAGCTTCTGCGGATCGCGCCACCCGTGCCGGTCGAGAAAGGCGGTGAACTGCCTGCCGGCGGCGACGGCGGGATCCACCATCCGCTCGTCGACGACGGCCGCGGCGAGCATCGGGATGATGCCGACCATCGAGTGCACCTTCACCGGTACCGCGCTTCCGTCGGGTGTGACGATCCGGTCGTAGAACAGGCCGTCCGCGTCGTCCCACAGGCCCTGACGGTCCATCGCGGCACGGATCTCGGCGAAGTGCTCCAGGAACTTGACCGCCAGGTCGGGCGCCGGGCGGCGTCCGGCGCGGTACAGGATCGCCGCGATCGTGGTCATCGCCAGCGCGTAGGCGGCCATCCATCCGGTGGCGTCGGCCTGTTGCAGTACACCGGCGACGGGCAGGTGCGAGCGGTCCAGCGGGCCGATGTTGTCCAGGCCGAGGAACCCGCCCTCGAACAGGTTCGACCCGTCGGCGTCCTCCCGGTTGACCCACCAGGTGAAGTTGACCAGCAGCTTGTCGAACACCCGGCCGAGGAAGTCCAGATCGCGCCCGCCGTCGATGGCGAAGACCTCCAGCGCCGCCCACGCCTGTACCGGCGGGTTGACGTCGCCGAAGTCCCACTCGTAGGCGGGAAACGCCCCGTTGGGGTGCTGAAACCACTCCCGGCACACAAGCAGCAGCTGGTTCTTGGCGAACGCCGGGTCGACGTGCGCCAGCGCCACACAGTGGAACGCGAGATCCCACGCGGCGAACCACGGGTACTCCCACTTGTCGGGCATGGACATCACGTCGAAGGCGTTGAAGCTGCGCCACCGCGCGTTGCGACCGGTCAGCCGGGACGCCGGCGGCTCCGGCTGCCCGGGGTCGCCATCCAGCCAGCGGGCCACGTCGTAGTGGTAGAGCTGCTTGCTCCACAGCATCCCGGCGAACGCCTGCCGCATCACCATGGCTTCGTCGGGCGACGCGGCCGGCGGGGTCAGGCCGGCGTAGAATTCGTCGGCCTCCGCCCGCCGGGTGGCGACGACCCGCGCGAAGTCGGTACCGAGGGCGGTCTGCGGGTCCGGGTCGGATCCCGCCGGACGCAACCGCAGGCGCAGCTCCGCCGTCTCCCCCGGTGCGACGGTGACGCGGTACCACGCCGCACACCTGGTACCCCGGCGGCCGGGATTGACGGTGCCCGCCCCCGACACGACATGGTCGTTGATGCCGTCCTTGGGATAGGGCGTGCGAGGGGCCACGCCGTACAGGCGTTGGGTGTTCGTCTCGTTGTCGCAGAACAGGAGTGTCGGGCCGGTACCGTCCGGACCCGGCGCGGCCAGCAGCTCAAGCCGACCCAGAGCCGGGTGTGCCACGTCGACGGCGGCGTCCCCGGTCGCAACCAACTCCGGCCGCACCGCCTCGGGGCCCCACGACCATGTGTTGCGGAACCAGACCATCGGCAGGACGTGCAGCATCTCCCGGTCCGGCCCGGCGTTCGTCACCTGTACCGACATCAGCACGTCCGTCGGGCTCGCCTTCGCGTAGTGCACCTCGACGATCCAGTACCGGTCCCCGTCGAACACGCCCGTGTCGAGCAACTCGTACTCGGGATCGTGCCGGCCGCGCCGGCCGTTGTCCGCGCGTAGCTCCTCGTACGGGAACGCGGCCTGCGGATAGTGGTACCGCCACCGGTTCCAGGAGTGGCTGGGTACCGCGTCGAGGTACCACCAGTAGTCCTTGACGTCCTCGCCGTGGTTGCCCTCCGGCCCGGTCAGGCCGAACGGCCGCTCCTTGAGGATCGGGTCCCGCCCGTTCCACAACGCCACCGCGAGGCATAGCCGCTGCTCCACGTCGCTGAACCCGGCCAGCCCGTCCTCACCCCACCGGTACGCCCGGGACCGCGCGTGGTCATGCGGCAGATGGCTCCATGCCCCGCCGTCCGGGCTGTAGTCCTCCCGGACGGTCCCCCACTGGCGCTCGCTGAGGTACGGCCCCCACAGGTACCAGTCATCCGCCGGCCGGTCCGAACCCGCCATGCGCGCGTGCTCGGCACCTGATAGCTGGGACATGATCGCCTCCCTCGGTTCTGCCTCAAGGCCTACCAGCCTTACCGTCGCCCGATGCCGGGGCCGGTAGAGGGCGCAGAACGTTCCTCCACCGGCTCCGAAGCAGGTCAGGACTTCGCCTGGGCCGCAGCGTCGGCGTCCACCCGGGCGAGCGTGGCGTCCAGTACCGCGTAGTCCGCCTCCTCGATCGCCGAGTAGGCGAAGTCGATCGCGAACGCCGCGTAGTCCTCGGCGTCCTCCGCGTCGCGCTCCGCGACCTTGGCGTCGTGCCGGGCCTTGCGCTCGTCCATCCGACTGCGGACCTGTGCGACGTGATCACTCCACGACCGCTGGATGTCGTCACCCCATGCCTTGGCCTGGCCGGCCGCCGCGGCGGATGCGCCACGGAGCTTCTCGGCCGTGGTCTGCGTGGTCTGGCGGGCGTGTGCGACGTTCTGCGCGAGTTGGTCCCGTGCCTGCCTCTTGGCTGCCGCAACGTGGTCTTCGGCATCCTTGGCCCGTACCGACAGGCGCGACAGTTCATCCGACAGTGCCATAACAGCCTCCCTACCGATGGTCCTACACGTCTGACAACGTAGACCGCTCCACCGGGCGTCGGCATCCCGGAATTCCCTAGTCCCCGTCGCACGTCCCAACGACTCGGGAGTTCGGTGATTCGAGGAAGCGGCACGCTTCCTACGCTGGCTTCACCTGACCAATCGAGGAGACACGATGAGCAATGAGGAGCTGGAGCGCACCGTCTCCGACGAGCTGTCCTGGGACCCGAAGATCGACAGCAGGGCGATCGCGGTCTCGGCCGACGACGGCATCGTCACGTTGCGCGGCACCGTCGGTAGCTTCAGGCAGAAGCGGGAAGCGCGGAAGTCCGCCGAGCGGGTCCGCGGGGTCATCTTCGTCAACAACGACCTCGACGTCGAGGTCATGACCGAAGAGCGGCGCGAGGACGCGGACCTGCGCGGCGATGTGCTGCACGCACTGATGCTCGACACGATCGTCCCTACCGGCATCGATGCGACCGTGAAGGACGGCCTCGTCACGCTGACCGGCAGCGTCTACTGGCAGCACCAGCGCGATGAGGCCGCCTTCGTCGCCGGCAACGTCCCCGGCGTCACCGGTGTGAACGACCAGATCCTGCTGAAACGGCCCGGGCCCGGCGCCGGTGACATCGAGCACGGGATCAAGAAGGCGTTCGAGCGCAACGCCAAGCTGGACGCCGAGGGCCTCGTGGTCGCGACCTCCAGCGGGACGGTGACCCTGACCGGCACCGTGCGCTCGTGGTCCGAACGGGACGCCGCGGTCGCGGCCGCCTGGGCGGCGCCCGGCGTCACCACCGTCAACGACCGCCTCACCGTCACCTACTAACCCCGAACAATCCGAAGGAGTGTCCCATGTCCATCTCAACGTCGTTGCTCCTGCGTGGGCTCCTGGCGATCGCGGTCGGCATCGTCTCGGTAGCCTGGCCCAACATCACCATCGGCGCGGTCGTCATCCTCTTCGCGATCATCGCCTTCCTGGCGGCGATCACGGACACGATGCGGGCATTCAGCAGCGACCGCGCCGGACCGGTCGCCGGCTATCTCCTACTTGCCGTGCTCTCGGCCGTCGCGGGGATCATCGCCCTCGTCTGGCCGGGCATTACGGCACTCGTACTGGTCATCTGGGTGGCCGCCTGGGCCCTCGTCACCGGCATTTTCGAAGTTGCGCTCGCCTTCATGCGCGGCGAGACGGCCGGCGAACGTGCCATGTGGATGCTCACCGGCCTCGTCTCGATCGCGCTCGGGGTCGTGCTGTTCATCCGGCCGGACATCGGCGCGGTCTCGCTGGCCACCGTGTTCGGACTGTTCAGCATCTTCTACGGAGTCTCCGCACTGGTCCTGTCCTTCCAGGCCCGCAAGCTCAGGACTTCTGCCCAGCGACTGCTCAACTCGCCAGCCTGACGCCAACCCCCAACGCTGGCCGGCCTCCCGGCCGATACCGGGAGGCCGGTCGCCGCGACGCGCTCGACCACGAAGGAGTTGACGATGGCCAGCAGGGGCCCCGACAACGAGTACCACCTCGCGGCCGTGGCCGGGCCGTTTGAGAGGTTCCATCTCGGCGGAGGGCCGGGTGGACTCGCCGACTTCATCGTCCACTCCGGACCGACTATGACGTCGTTGTGGTCGCAACTCGGGGCACCGAGCCTTGACGAGCGCACGACCGATCGACTGGTCGCGCAGGCCGGGCATTTCAACGGTACCGTCGATGAACTCACGCGGCGGCGGGACGCGGCGCGGATCCGCCTGCTCCGGGCTCTCGGCGAGACCCCGGCCGCCACCCGACCAGGATCATGAGCGGGTTCCCCGCGGATCGGACCTGGATCGTTCCGCAATTCGCGATCTTCGCGCAGGGCACGCACGCCCACCACTTCCTCGAATTCGACGTCCGGGAAGGCGTCCCGGCGGCCCGCGCCGTCGCGTCCTTGCGCCGGCTCCGGGCCCCTCAGGTCGCCGCGGGCGGCGTGAACCTGGTCGTGGCGTTCGGCCCACGACTGTGGCGTGCGGTCGCCCCGTCGATGGCGCCGGCGTCGTTGACTCCGTTCCGCGAGGTGACCGGTACCGGCCACCGCCACGCGCCGGCCACCCAACACGACGCCTGGCTGTGGATCAGCGGCAGCGACCCGGATGTCACGTGGGATCACGCCCGGGCCGCCGTCGCCGCCATCGACGACATCGCTCGACTGGCCGCCGAGCAACCTGCGTTCACGTACCACAGCGGCCGGGATCTCACCGGCTTCGTGGACGGGACGGCAAACCCCCCGATCCGCCGGGCAGCGGAGGTGGCGCTCGTCCCACCCGGCGAACCGGGCGAGGGGGGCAGCCACGTGATCGTCATGCGTTGGGTGCACGACTTGACGGCGTTCCACGCCCTCCCGGTACCGGAGCAGGAGCGGGTCATCGGGCGCACCAAGCCGGACAGCGTCGAACTCACCGGCGCCGATCTGCCCGCGACCGCACACATCTCCCGGGTCCAAGTCCTCGACGGCGGCACCGAGCTACCGATCTTTCGCCGCAGCGTTCCGTACGGGACCGTCGACGAACACGGCCTGTACTTCGTCGCGTTCAGCGCCGACCGGACACGGTACGACCGCATGCTGGCCCGGATGTTCGGTGTCGCCGGAGACGGCGGCTACGACCGGCTGACCGATTTCTCGCGTCCGGCGAGCGGTGCGTTCTACTTCGCGCCGTCGCTCACGGCACTGAACAACCTCGCCGGCCCGGAGGAGGCGTAGCGGCGCGTTGACCTGACCGTTCTGCGTCATTCAGCCTGGAGCCGCCAACTCGGCGTGCGAGACGGCGCTGAGCTTCGAAAAGACGCGATACAGATCGTCGCCATCGGGCAGGCCCGGCTGGTGGGTGGCATCGGCTCCGGAGTACCCGGCGTCGTGGCGGTGTTCCTGGCCGCCGTGTGGTACCGGCGCCGCCTGGATGAGCTGGAGTCGGACGCCCGAGGCGCATGATCCCTCGCAGCGGGTAGCACCGCTGCCTCCCAGCGCCGATCCCGGCAGCTCGCCGGCGCCACCGCGCTCGAGTGGGGCGTGGTGTTCGTCCTTTGACGGGCGGGCGGCGGTGGACGCTCTACTCCGCAGACCCCTCACTCAGTACGCGAGGTTCGCCCCCGGTCGAGCACACTCGAGCTGACCTTCGACGTCTTCGCGGCGAAGTACCCCTGCGGGGAACGCGGGGTGGTAGATCAGCTGAGACCCGGCCCGACACCCCGGCCGGCCTTGGTGATGCTAGCCCCGTCGTTCGCACATGCGATTGAGTGACTTGCGTCGCGAGCGTCCGGCTGGTTCGTTGCTGATCTATGGGCGTATCGGATGAACCTCGGCGGGGAGCGCGGCGGCCTCGGGCGCAGATCGCCGGTGCCGGCC
>WNFV01010276.1_pt1 | contig 14724 bp, 15 predicted proteins | sample 5400101 | NCBI WGS metagenome assembly WNFV01 (sample SAMN13153361, study PRJNA577476) | soil metagenome | isolation source: 115 cm soil or saprolite under grassland replicate 1 | place: USA:California | collected 2016-06-15 | reverse complement strand
CGTATCGGCGCGCGTGCGTTCGTGTTTCGCGGATGGGTGGCGGTGTTCTCAGCGTCGAGCATGGCTGACTCCTTTGACGTGAAGCGGCGGCGCGTCGCCACGGAACGACGCTTGGAAGAGGACGAGCGGCAGCGGGGCGTGCGTCCGAGGTGTCACCACGGCGTCGTCCTCCCACCCGAGAGGTCGACTTCTGCGGGGCCGGACGCCGTGAGATACAGCGCCCCCACTGCCTCCCGAGACGGCAGCTTGAGTTTGGCGAGGATGTTGTGAACGTGCCGCTTGACCGTGAATTCGGAGATGCAGAGCTCGGTTGCGATGTGCCGGTTCGTGAAACCGTCGGCGACGAGCTGCAGCACCTTGCGCTCGCGCTCGGACAGCGACGCCAGTCGATCGCACGCCGACGCCCGCGTCTCGGAGGCATGCAGAGCTTCGATCAGGAGGCGTGTGAATTTGCGCGGCAGCGGGGCTTCACCGTGCGCGGCGGCGCGAAGCGCACGAATGAGGCCCGGCGCCGAGGTGTCCTTGGAGAGAAAGCCGACCGCGCCGGCTCGCAGTACGGCAGCGATCACCGCGTTCTTCGCGTCGCCGGACCAGACGATGACCTGCAAACCCTGTACATCGCGAACGGCTTGGAGGGCTGCAACCGCGCCCGCCGGTGGAAGGTCGAGATCGACAACCGCAAGATCGGGAACATCGGCCGTCACCGCCGCGACGAATGACGGCGTGTCGCCGACGACGACGACGGCGAAGTCGCCTGCGCCCTGCAGAACCGAGAGGACGCCGGATCGAAAAAGCGGCGCAGCGTCCGCGACGACTACGCGAAGCGTGTCCGAGGTCGGACCAGTCCCGGCGGCGGGGCACGCCGCCACCAGCGAAGCCGAAGAATCGCCCAGCACAACCCCTTCTCTTTTGCGAGCAGAAACCCGACGCTTTGCGTGTCCAGCCCCCGCGCAGAAAGCCGCGACCAGGAGGCGCATCGCCATCGGGAATTGAAGTTGATCCAGACTCCGCTTCTCGCGTCACGAAGTCAATGGGTCAAGTGACCTAGGGTGAATCAGGCAGTACCACGCGGCGCGACTGCCGGTGTCGTCGGATTCGCGGCCCACGTTCGCAGCGGACGAAACGAGAACAACGGCGTTCGGGTCTTACGGGTACGCATCCGGGTTTGAACACGCATTCGCGGACCACGGTTTTTGGCTCTTGCTACGACGGCCGAAGAACGGCTGTTGAACGCCGACGAGGGTTCAAATCCCTCGCCTCCGCTCCACCGGGAACGTGCCCAGCCACGGGAGTCCGTGCGCGTCCGTGGAAGTTCACTGATTAGGTGATCACCGGCGAACGAATAACCTCCGCTCGATCAGGATGACCACGTTTCCAGCTCCGCGACAACCGGATCGTCCGCCGCCAAGAGCGTTTCCGCGCCCTGTTCGCCGGGCCAGTCGGTGATGAACATGTGGCCCGGCGCGTGCGTGATGCAGAGGTCGAGATTGGCGCTGGCGACAGCAAGCTCCGCAGTCACGCCGCAGGCCCAGAACATCGGCTCCTCGCCTTGATCGATGGAGATGGGATCTCCGAAATCAGGACAATCGATGTCGCGGACGCCGAGCCGAGCAGGATCACCAGTCGTGATCGGCGCCCCGTGTGCCGCGATGTACCGCGAGCAGACAGACATCACTCTGGCGACCTGCTCTGAAGGCACGGGCCGCATCGAGACCACGAGCTCTCCACCAAAGGGACCGCTGGGCTTCGTCGGGATCGACGTCCGATACATCGCCACGTTTCTCCCGGCCTCGAGGTGCTTGAGACGTATGCCGGCGTCGAGAAGCGCTTGCTCGAACGTGAAGCTGCAACCGATGAGGAAGCCCACGAGCTCGTCGTTCCAGTACTGCACGATCGACGTCGGCTCGTCTATCAGTTCACCGCGCCGGTAGACGCGATAGCGGGGGAGGTCGGTTCTCAGGTCCGCAGCCGGTGCGGCGCGCATCGGGGAGGGCACGCCCGGATCGGTGATGTCGAGCAAGGGACATGGTCGGGGATTCAGGAAGCAGAAGGTCGCGAAGGCGCGCGCCGTAGCCCGGGGAACGATCACGAGGTTGGCCTGGACCCACCCGCGACCAAGTGCCGCCGTTGGGCCCGTCCATCCCTCGGCGCGGATGAGCTGACGAATGGATGCCGGCACTTCGTGCAGCTCAGAGTCCGAGGTAGGCGCGCCGTACCTCGTCGCTCTCGAGCAGGTCAGCGCTCGGCCCTGCGAGGACGACGCGGCCTGTCTGGAGCACGTAGCCGCGGCTCGCAAGGCGCAACGCCTGTTGGAGTCGTTGCTCGACGAGGAGGATCGTGATCCCGTGCTCGTTGATCTCCCGCAATGACTCGAAGATCCGCATGACAAGCCGCGGGGCGAGCCCGAGCGAGGGCTCGTCGAGGAGCAGCAGGCGCGGGCGCGACATCAGCGCGCGCCCGATCGCGAGCATCTGCTGCTCTCCCCCGGACAGCGTGGCCGCCGGCTGGTCGCGTCGATCCGCGAGCACCGGGAAGAGCTCGCGGATGACCTCGAGCGTCTCGCTGCGGGCGCCGTCGTCGCGCCGGCCGTACGCGCCGAGCAGCAGGTTGCGCCAGACGGAGAGACCGGGGAAGAGCCGTCTCCCCTCCGGAACGAGGGCGACGCCGAGCCGGGCGACCCTGTGGGCGGCCAGCCCGGTGATCTCCCGTCCTTCGAGCAGTACGCGCCCCTGCGCCGGCCGCTTCAGGCCGCTGACCGTCGAGAGCAGCGTCGACTTGCCCGCCCCGTTGCTGCCGACGAGGGCGACGATCTTCCCCCGCTCGACGCTCAAGCTCACCTGGCGCAGAGCGACTGCGCCGTCATAGTCGACCGAGACGTTGTCGACCTCGAGCAGCGGTGTCACCCGGCTCCGTTCGCGCCTGCAGGCTCTCTTGCGAGTGGCTCGCCGAGATAGGCCTCGATCACGACCGGGTCGCGCGAGACTGCCGCGGGCGTCCCTTCTGCGATCTTCGCGCCGTGGTCGAGGACGATCACGCGCCCCGATAGGGGCATCACCACCTCCATCACGTGCTCGACCAAGATCACGGTCAGGCCTTCGGCGTTCAAGCTCTGCACGAGCACGACCGCCTCCGCGGCTTCCACCGGCGTCAGCCCGGACATCACCTCGTCGAGGAGCAGGAGGCGTGGCTCGGTTGCGAGTGCCCGCGCGAGCTCGAGCCGGCGCTTGAGGGCGAGCGGGAGGTTGACCGCGGGCTCGTCCGCGGCATGCGCGAGCCCCACCCGCTCGAGCACGGCGATGGCACTCGCGCGGGCGGCCTGCGGCGAGGTGTTTCGCAGGTAGGCGCCGACGAGGACGTTCTCGAGCGTTGTCATCGAGCGGAACATGCGCACGATCTGGTACGTGCGGCCGATGCCCGCGCGGGCGGCCTGGTCCGGGGCCCAGCCGGTGACGTCGCGTCCGCCAAAGCGTAAGCGGCCGCCACTCGGTGGCAGCGCGCCCGAGAGAACGCCGAAGAGCGTCGTCTTGCCGGCGCCGTTCGGCCCGATCAGGCCGACGATCTCTCCCTCTTCGACGGCAAAGCTCACACCGGAGACCGCGGCGAGACCGCCGAACCTCCGCGTCAGCCTTTCCACCTCGAGCAGGCTCATCGCCCGATCCGCGCCAGCCCGCGCTTGATCCGCCGCCCCACGCCGACGATGCCGTACGGCTCGAACGTGGCGAGGGCGACGATCAACCCCCCGGAAATGACGAAGTCGAGCGCGCGGCCGCCGCCGGAGAAGCGCACCCGCGCCTCCTCCTGGATCGTGAGCAGCGCCCAGGCGCCGAGCAGCGGGCCCCAGAGCGTGCCCGCGCCGCCGAGCACCGCGACGATCACGATCGTGATTGACTGGGTGAGCGAGAGGACGACGTTCGGGTCGACGAAGAGCGAGTACATCGCATAGAGGCCTCCGGCCATGGCCGTCAGCGCTGCTGAGAGCGAGATCGCGTACAGCTTGTGCCTGCGCACCGGCACGCCCATCGCGCGCGCGACCTCCTCGTCGTCGCGGATCGCCCGCGCGTACATCCCCGTGCGCGCCTGCATGTAGAGCCAAACGGCGAGGGTCGTCACCGCGAAGAACGCGAGCGCGACGAGGTGGTAGCCGACGAGGTCGCGAATCGAGAAGCGGAGGTTCGCGAGCGACTCGGGCTTGATCGGCAATTCAAGCCCGGTCGCCCGGCCAAGCGACTCGGTGTTGACGACGACGATGAAGATCGCCTGCTGCATGGCGATCGTGCCGATCGAGAAGTAATGCCGTCGCAGGCGGAACACCGGGAAGCCGATCACGATCGCGGCGACGATCGAGAGCGCCATCCCGACCGCGATCCCGACCCACGGGACGACGTCGTGGCGGACGAGCAGGAACGCCGTGCTGTAGGCGCCGATGCCGAAGAAGATCGAGTGGCCGAACGAGATCTGACCCATGAAGCCGCCGAGCAGATTCCAGGCTGCGGCGGCGCTCGCCGTGATGAGCGCCAGCACGGCGAGGTTCTGCCAGAACGGGCTCTTGACGACGAACGGATAGACGACGAGCAGCGCGCCGGCGAGCGCGACCGGCACAGCGCGGCCCGCGAATGTCAGGGCGCGCACCGCGTGGCTCTGCGACGAGGGAGTCCTAGACAATCAGCGGACGCCAAAGAGTCCCCGGGGGCGGACTTGGACGACGACAAGGTAGAGGAAGAAGATCGCCGCGAACCCGTACGCGGGCTCGTACAGCCCGACGACGTCCTGGATCACGCCGACGATGAGGCCGGCGACGAGGGCTCCTTGGAGCGAGCCGAAGCCACCGAGCGAGACGACAACGAAGGCGACGAGGCCGAACGCGGCGCCGGCCGTCGGGTTGACCGTGAAGAAGTTCATCAGTAGCGCGCCCGCGATGCCGACGCTCGCTCCGCTCAACCCCCAGGCGAGCAGGTGAATCCGGGTCGGATCGATTCCCATCAGGCGCGCCGCGCCCGAATCCTGCGCCACCGCCGTGATCGCGGCGCCGGTCTCCGTCCGCTCGATGAACCACCAGAGTGCGCCGGTGCAGAGAATCGCGCCAAGGGCGGCCACCAACTGGGGCCCACCGACGACGATGCCGTGCACGACCAACCGGTAGTCGGCGGCGAGCGCGCCGCTGACGCCCCGGTCGTTCGACGTGAAGAGCAGCTGAGCGACGCCCCGGAGAAGGACGAGCACACCGAACGTGACGACGATCTGGGCGAGCGGCGGGCCTCGCAGCACGCGCTTGATCGATGCGAGGTAGAAAGTCATGCCGAGGAGCGCGACCGCGAGCGCCGCGAACGGGAGGGAGGCGAGTGGGTCGAGCCCGAGGCCCGACCAGACGAAGAACGTGACGTACATCGCCACCATCAGGAACTCGCCGTGGGCAAAGTTGACGATGTCCATGACCCCGAAGATCAGGGTCAGCCCGACGGCGACCAGGGCGTAGATCGCGCCGATCAGCAGGCCGCTGACGACCGCCTGGACGAGCTCCTCCACGACCGCCTCCCTCCCGCGGCCCCACCTACCCGCGCTTGTCCAGCGCCGGCATCGGCCACACGACCTTTGCCGTCGCCGACAGCCGCGGCCAGAGCACCTTGTACTTGCCCTTGATGATCTGCTCGATCACACCGGCGGCCTGGACGTTCTGGCCGTTCGCGTTGAACTTGATCCCCTTCCAGGGCATGATCGTCTGCGTCGTGCGGAAGGAAGCAAGCGCCGCGCGAAGCTTCGAGGGATCGGTGGAGTTCGCACGCTGGATCGCCTGGCCGAGCGTCATCATCGCCGTGAACTCTCGCGCCGAGTTCTCGGTCATCGGCTGGTGGAACCGCGCCTGGAACGCCGTCGCCACCGCCTTCGCGGCCGGATTCCCGCGGGCGACGTCGAGCGCCCAGGCCGCCCGCGTCACGGAATAGTCGGCGAGCTTGCCGAGCGACTGGAGGAACTGCGGATCGGCATAGCCGGCGCCGTAGGCGAGGACCGCGGGCGGCGTGTAGCCCAACTGCGCCATCGTCTTCGTGAACAGGATCGCGTCCGGCGTGTACATGAGCGCGAAGACGGCGGCCGGCGCGGCCGACCGCAGCCGCTGCACCTGCGACGTGAGGTCGGTGGCGCCCGACTGGAAGGAGACGTCGTCAACGATCTTGACGTTGTGCTTCGCCGCCAGGTAGCCGATCACCTTGGCGCCATCGTTCCCATAGGCGTCGTTCGTGTGGACGATGACGGCGCGCTTGACCGGATGCTGCTTCTTGATCGCGTTCAGCCAGGCGAAGTACGTGTTCGTGAAGCTGAGGTCCGAGGGCCCGGTCCGGAAGAACCAATGGAGCCCGCGCTGCGTCAGCGACGTCGAGGAGGAAGAGCCGTTCACGAACGGCACTTCGAGCAGCTCCGCGCGCTGGCTCGCCGTGAGCGTCACCGCCGACTGGTAGGCACCGAGCACGGCCGCGACCTTCTTGTCGCGAACGAGCCGGTCGATCTCGGAGGAGCCGATCTGCGGGTTCCCCTGCGTGTCGGACACCTCGAGGCCGATCTTGCCGACCGTCAGCCTCGGCAACTTAATCCTTCGGTACTGCCCGTTCAGCACCGCAGCCGCGAGCTGCACGCCGTGGAGCGTGTCCTGACCAGCGCTCGCGTTGGTCCCCGTCAGCGGGAAGAGGACGCCGATCTTGACCGTGCCGAGGTTTCTCGACTGCCGCGGCTGCGAGGTCGCGCTCGCGATGGCGGTCAGCGCGATCAGGATGGCGCCGCAAACGACGGCGACTCGTACACGCGCCATGTGGCCGGCCCTGCTCATCTCCCGACCTCCCGTTTGAAAGCCATTCAGGCTCATCTGCCCACCTCCCGTTTGAAAGCCATAAAGGCCTGTAAACAGCTGCCACCCGTGGGCGTCGAGACGTTGGGGCAAGATGGATGGCGGTCTCACTTGACCCCCGCCCGCGTACATGATATGGGCGACGACCAGCTGGAAACGACCCAAGGGGGAAGCCAGCATGAGGACTCGACCTAGACCAAGATCTTCGATTGCCGTCCTGCGCGCAATCGGCGTTCTACTCGCCATCGCTCTCGCCTCCGGCGCTCAAGCGGTCACCTTCTCCGGCGACAAGGCGACCGCATCCTCGGGGACCCAGGCGCTCCTCGCCTCCCCGTGCCTCGACGCGACCGCCCCGCTAACGGTCGAGGAGAGCCGCTTGACCTTCACGCTTCCCGACAACAGCGATCCCTCGATCCTGCAGGCCACGTCCTTCGCCGCGCAGATGATCGAGGGTGCCGGCTTCCAGAGCTTCGGGCCTGCGCTCGTCAACCAGCTCTGTCACGCCGCGACGCTGAAGGTCGCGCAGACGACCGTCATGCGGAACGGCCAGCAGCTCTGGCACATGGCCGTGAAGCGCGCCCAGCAGCGCGGCCCGATCGCCGGGAGCCTGCCCTACAGCGACGACCGGCCGCTCTACTGGACGCGGATCCAGGGAATGGCCGCGCTGCAGCAGTGGACGCCGCAGTTCGCCTTGTCCGCCGACGATCGCACCGCGCTGATCACGACCTTCGACCGTGCCTCGCGCGGCATGTTCGACATCGACTTCCCGGCCGGAAAGGGCGTGAAGCGGCTGATCCTGAGCGGCTTCGACCCCTACACCCTCGACGGCGGCCCGAGCGGCACCGCGCCGGGAGCGGCCGGCAACAACATCCGGCACGGCAACCCCTCCGGAGCGACCGCACTGTCGCTCGACGGCACGAAATACACGAGGTCGGACGGCACGCAGGTCTCCATCGAGGCCTACACGCTGCCGGTCAACTACCCGGAGTTCGAGCGCGGCTACCTGGAGGACACCGTCGGTCCGTTCATGCTCCCCGGACCGCGCCAGGTCAACGCCTCGGTGACGGTGAGCCAGGCCGGGCCGGACCAGTTCAACCTCGAGCAGTGGAACGGCCGCTACCACGGCGTGTCACTCGGCAACGACCTCTTCAGGCCTTGCCCGAATATCGGCGGCGTGCCGCAGCTCGCGATCGACAATCACGAGTGCAACATCATGGTCGTCGATCGGTGGGGCGGACCGGCCGCGTTCAACCTGTTCGATCCGCCGCAGTGGACTGTGGCCAGCCTGCCGATCGCGGCGATGATCACGGCGAACACAGGCGCCGACGTGCCGCGGCCTCCCGGCGACACCTGGCCGGACACCTCGACCGCCTTCGGCGTCGTCTGGCACACCAACTACACCGAGTTCCCCGACTGCTACTCGCCCACGCGGGTGGTCCGCAACACCCCGGTGCCGACCACGTACCCGCCGCCGACTCCGCCGATCCCGCCCGACCCGGGCTCATGCGCCTACAGCGGCGGCGGCGGCAACTACCTGTCGAACGAGAGCGCGTACCGGAACACGCTTCTGCGCGATCGCATGGGCCTGACCATCCCGGCCGGGCACATCCACACGCCGAACATGCAGCACTTCGACGCGACCAACCTCTACAACCCGAGCGACTCGACCTTCGACGCGTGGCGGCTCGCGATCGTGGCACAGGGCAGCAACCTGATCCACGTCGTCGCCGACAACGCTCCCTGAGCGAACGCCAGTGCTCTACGACTGAACCGGCCGACTCCATCCAATCCTTCGAATGGAGTCGGCCGGTCCCTTCACGAGTCCGTGCGGCTTCCCCACGTTCAGAGCGCGTCGGTCGATCGATGATCCGGAAATCGTGGACCGCGCATCCCGTTCGCAGGTCGCTGTAGATGATCGCCGTGTAGACGTAGGCACACGTGCCGACGCCTCGATCCAGATCTCGTTGTGAGCCGCCGTTCACGCCCGGCTCGGTGTTGTAGAGCGCGAGCTTTCGAGGGTGCGCCGGGTCGGTCACGTCGTACAGGACGAGCCCGCGGAAGACCGCCGGATTGAGCCGGTCAGGCGAGAAGCACGCCTGGAAGCTCACGGCCGCGATGTCGCCGGTGAAGCTCGGCGTGTTCACGTGCTGGACGATCACCTTCTCCGTCCAGGTATGCGCGACCGTCGGATCCGGCGCCGCGTCTGCAAAGGTCGACACGAGCTTCGGTGCGCGCGGGTTCCGGAGGTCGTACACGCGAATGCCCTTCGAGAGACATCCGCGGCCGCGCCAGCTCGCGAGGTACGCGTGCCCGCCGTACCCGTAGACGTCGCCGAGCGTCCCCGTCCCGGGATACACATGAGCGAGCACTTCGACGTTCTTCGAGGACGCGCGCGGCGAAGGCGGCGAGACCGCGAGCGACTCGACGTGCGATGCCGTTGGATCGGGCGCATCGCCCTCGTGGCCGGCCGCCGCCGCGACGAGCACCAGCAGCGCCACGAGCGGACCGAGGACGAGCGCAAGAAAACGGTGCATGAACCTTCCCCCTCCCGCCGGGGCGGTCGGCAGGCGCTGGGCAGCCACCGCGAACCGTCCCGTCCGTTTGATTTGCGGAATCCTAAGGGACGGCGCCGGGGTTGTTGCTTCGGCCGGACGCCTTCGTTTCATGCCGGCCGCCCGGCGAGACGTCGCCTGTTTCGTAGGCGAGGGTGACGAGTTGGGCCCGGTCGCGGCAGCCGAGTTTGCCGAGGATCCGGCTGACGTGCGTCTTGGCGGTGAGCGGGCTGATCACGAGCCGGCGGGCGATTTCGCCGTTGGAGAGACCGGCGGCGACGAGGCGGAGGATCTCGTGCTCGCGGTCCGTGAGTTCGTCGAGCTCGGCGGGCGGCCGGCGCGGATCGGGCCGCGAGGCGAATTCGGCGATCAGCCGTTTGGTGATCGCGGGCGCGAGCAACGCCTCGCCGGCGGCGATGATCCGGATCGCCTGCAGCAGCTCTGTGGGACCCGCGTCTTTGAGCAGGAACCCGCTCGCTCCCGCGCGCAGCGCCTCGTAGACGTAATCGTCGAGGTCGAACGTGGTGAGTACAAGCACCCGGGTCTCGCCGAGGTTGGGGTCGGCGCAGATCAGGCGCGTCGCTTCCAGCCCGTCGAGCCGCGGCATGCGGATGTCCATCAGGACGACCCGCGGGAGGACGCGACGGGCGAGGTCGACCGCTTCCCGCCCGTCCGCAGCTTCGCCGGCAATCTGCATCCCGTCCTCGGCGGCGATCAGAGCGGCGAAGCCGGCCCTCACCGCAGCCTGGTCGTCTGCGACAACGACGCGAATCACGGGCCGGGCCTGCAGCATTGAGGCTGCCGCCGAGCGCTGTCGCGCGCTCGCGCATGCCGAGGATGCCGATGCCAGACGTGTGGCCGTTGCCGTTGCGCGCCGGCCCGGAGTCGTTCTCGATCGCGACGCGCAGCCGGTCGCCTTCGTAGGCAAGGCGGACGCGAGCTGCGGCTCCCGGAGCGTGTCGGCGCGCGTTCGTGAGGGACTCCTGCACGATCCGGAAGGCGGCCAGTTGCACGGCGTCGGGTATTCGTTCCGGCCGTTCGCCGACGACATCGAGGCTGATCTCGCCGCCTGACTCGCGGACACGGTCGACCAGCGAGCTGACGCTGTCGAGACCCGGAGTGGGCTCGAGCGGAGCGTCAGCGCCGTCTGATTCGCGGAGAACGCCGAGGAGCGCGCGGAGCTCGTCGAGGGCGTCGTGGCTCGCCGCTTCGATCGTTGCCAGCGTGTCGCGGGCATGGCCGGGATCGCCGTCGAGCAGGTGCGCCGCGACGCCGGCCTGCACATTGATCGTGGTGAGTGTGTGCGCGACGACGTCGTGCAGTTCACGCGCGATCCGCAGCCGCTCCTGCTCGGCACGGCGCTGTGCTTCCTCCTCGCGGGTCCGTTCCGCCAGCTCGAGGCGTTCGAGCAGTAGCTGCACGTAGGAGCGGCGGTTGCGCAGCGCTTCGGCGGCGAGCACGGGGACTGCGACCAGCGCCACGTGCGTGGCGGTCTGCAGCGTGAGCGCGTGTGCGTGGCCGCCGGCGAGGAAGATGTCCGCGATCACGACCGCGGCGGCTGCTGCGACGACGGCGGCGACCAGATGGATGCGGCCACGCGAGAGCGCCAGTGAGTAGAGCGCAACCGCGGGTGCGATCACGGCGACCGCGCCGGCGGCGTGGTCGACGGCGAACAGGGCGAGCACGAGCCCACCGGAGACGGCGAGCGTCGCGGTCGGCGCGCGGCGGCGCAGCACCAGCACCGCGGCTGCCGCGAGCGCCAGCGCCAGCGCCGGCGGGCGCGTCGACGCGTCGGCGCGCACAGCGACTCCGACGCCGATGAGCGCGCCCACCAGGACGAGCACGGCGGCGTCGAGCGGGTGCGAACCGTCGTGCTTCATCGACCGAATCTAGCTCGACTCGGCGCCTCGCACGTACTCCCGCGGGAGTATTCGAGTTGCTCCGCGCGGCCGATGCCGGCCCGTGGCGGTGCAGCGACGATCGACTGCGATGCGACCCGAACCTTCGCCCTCCATGAGCGAACAGGTCGCGCGCCGGCTGCCTGACGCGGTAGTGAGCTGCGCGACGGTGACAAAGCGCTACGGGGAGGTCGTCGCGGTCGACGCAGTGACCTTCGCGCTCGAGCGGGGGACGGTCACCGGCTTTCTCGGTCCTAACGGCGCCGGCAAGACCACGACGCTCAGGCTCCTCTTGGGTCTGGCCGAGCCAACGGCAGGCGAGGCACTTGTCTTCGGCCGCCGTTACCAAGAGCTCGAACGGCCGATCCGCCGGGTCGGAGCCGTTCTCGAGTCGAGCGACTTCCACCCCAGTCGCAGCGGTCGCGACCACGTGCGCGCGCTTGCGCTCGCGGCCGGGCTGCAGCTGACCCGGGTCGATGAGGTGCTGGAGCTGGTCGAGCTGACCGGGGCGGCCGGCCGGCGCGTGAAGACCTACTCGCTCGGCATGCGCCAACGGCTCGGACTCGCGGCGGCGCTGCTCGGCGACCCGGAGCTTTTGATCCTCGACGAGCCCGCGAACGGACTCGACCCGGCCGGCGTGCACTGGCTGCGCACCTTCCTGCAGCAGCTCGCCCGCGAGGGCCGCACGGTGCTCATCTCCAGCCACCTGCTCGCCGAGGTCGCACAGACCGTCGACCAGGTGCTGATCATCGACCACGGACGGCTGCTCGCGAGCGGCCGCCTCGACGAGCTCACCGGCGGCAACCGAACCCTCGAGGAGGCCTACCTCGAGCTGACCGGTGGTGAGACATCGTGACCGGCCACCTGCGCGCCGAGTTGCTCAAGCAACGCTCGACCCCGACGACGCTCTTCCTCTTCCTGGCCATGTTCGGCCTGGTCGCGCTGGCGAGCGCGCTGCACGTTCTCGCACCATCCCTCTCGGACCTCTCGAGCCGGAACAATCAGCTCGAGGTATTCGAGGTCGGCACTCGGGTCGGCATGCTCTTCGCCGGCCTCGCCGGCGCAATGGCGATCACGGCCGAGATCCGCTACGGCACGATCCGGCCCACCTTCCTCGTCACTCCTCGACGCGGGCCGGTGATCGCCGCCAAACTCGTCGTCAGCGCGCTCGCCGGGCTCGTCTTCGGCCTATTTGCCGAGAGCCTCATGGCGGGCACGACAACCGCCGCACTCTCTGCGCGCGGAATCGGCAACCAGCTCGGCAGCGGCGACTACCTGCAGCTGCTTGCAGGCGGCACAGCAGCGGCAGCGCTCTGGGCGACGATCGGTCTCGGCGTCGGCGCCCTCGTCCGCAACCAGGTCGGGACGCTCGTCGGGCTGTGCGCCTGGATCCTGCTGGTCGAGAACCTCCTCCAGTTCGTTCCCCGCGTCGCCCGCTACGCCCCGGGCGCGTCGGGACTCGCGCTCGCCGGAAGGCCCGACGAGCTCCCAGTCGCAGCGGGCGCGCTCATGCTGGTCCTCTACGCCGTGGTCGCGTCCGCAGGCGGCTGGCTGGCGACCCTTCGCCGGGACGTCGCATGAACATTGAGATCGCGGCAGGCACGCAGCACGGTCCCGGAGGAGCGGCGCACCTCGTCGTCCTGACGGCGCTCGTGGTGATCGCCCTCGTCGTCGTCGGCGTCAACCGGTGGCGGGGCAGGCGCGCATCCGCGGCGGCTGAACAGCGGTCGACCCGACACGATCCTCCGGCCGAGAGAACCGAATCCAGAGAGGAGAGGTGACATGCACCACGTGACCCGGATGCTCGAGACCCACCCGCGCGGGACAGTGAACGAGGCGCTCGCGCGCTGCATCGAGGCATGCCTTGCTTGTGGATTGGCATGCACATCCTGCGCCGACGCCTGCCTCGCCGAGGAACAGCTCGAGCCGCTCGTTCGTTGCATCCGCTTGAACCTCGACTGCGCCGACGTGTGTCTCGCGACCGGGCGCGTGCTGACGCGACAGACGAGTTTCGAGCCAGAGCTGGCGCGGCCCTTGCTCGACGCCTGTGCGCAGGCCTGCCGTATCTGCGCGGAGGAGTGCGAGCGGCACGCCGACCATCACGAGCACTGCCGTCTCTGCGCCGAGGCTTGCCGGCGATGCGAGCAGGCCTGCGAGGGCCTGCTCAGCTCGATCGGCGCCTGATCAGAAGGGCCAGGTGACAGCGGCGGCGGCCGACTTAACCGCCGCCGCCTTGACCGCTGCTAACGCAGGTACTTCTCCTGCGTCTGCGGGTTCAGGTGCCCGAGGCGCTGCGCGCCGGCGCGCTCCCGGCTGCTGAAGAGGAAGGAGTCGAACCCGTTCGGGATGTCGCTCCCGTAGATGAATCCGTTGTACCAGTACGCCGCCCAGAAGGAGCCGGGCCTCGGCGACTGGACGTCGTAGTAGCCGACCTCCTGCGCGTTGGCGGGATCGGTGAAGTCGACGACGTCGACGCCGCCGCCGTACCAGGACGAGGTAAGCAGGTAGCGGCCGTTCACCGGCACAACGTTGAACATGTGCGCCGAGCAGTAATCGTCGCGTTGGTCGCGCGGGATCAGGAATGAGCCGTCGGGTGTCGTTCGGCCGGCCTCGAGCTCGCTGAGCTTGTAGAACCACACACGCCCGTCCATCTCCGTTTGATCGCCGTGGCAAGACCCGGACTCGGACTCGTCACCGAAGATCACGTATTTGCCGTCCCAGGTCCAGGTGGCCGAATGCCAAATCTCGAAGCCCGGATCGGGTTCCTGGATGTGCGCGATGGTCTGCGGGTGAAGCGGATCCGAGATGTCCCAGAGTTGCGCCTCGCTCAGGCACGCGACCGCGGCGAGATGCAGTGGCATGAAGACGCCGACGTCATGGCAGCCGATCGTCGGTCCGAGCCCGTCGAGACCGAACGGCTCGGCGTCGATCGGCGGTGTGGCGACGACGGCGGCGTCCTCCGGATGTGCGAGCGGCACGCTCACGATCGAGAACTTCGCGTGCAGCGGATTGTCCTCTCGACCGTCCCCGCACTGCGGCCCCGGCAGCAAGAAGTAGGAGAGGACGTAGATCAGCACGCGCCCGTTCGCCAGGTCGGGGATCAGCGTGTTCGTGTGTGAGCCACAGTCGGTGTCGACGAGCTTCACGAGTTGTGGGTTCGTCGGGTCGGAGACGTCGAAGATCTCGACACCCTCGAACTGTCCCGGGAGCGTCGGGTTAGGAGAGCGCACGCCCGCGCACGACCGCTCGGTCATCGGATAATCGACCGAGCGGACGAGGATGTTCTGCCAGACGGTGACGTCGCCTTGCCCGGAGCCGCACTTCACGTCGGCGAGCACGCTCGGTGCTTCCGGATCGGCGATGTCGATCACGCGGAAGCCGGCATAGCTCCCCTGATACGCGAGCTTGCCCCAGAAGGCGATGTCGGAGTTCGTGACTC
>WNFV01015118.1_pt1 | contig 14735 bp, 16 predicted proteins | sample 5400101 | NCBI WGS metagenome assembly WNFV01 (sample SAMN13153361, study PRJNA577476) | soil metagenome | isolation source: 115 cm soil or saprolite under grassland replicate 1 | place: USA:California | collected 2016-06-15 | reverse complement strand
CCGAACTGATGGCCAGCTCCTGGACGATGCGCTTTGGGTAAGGCCTATGGAGGAAGGCTCCCATGCTCTACCGGCTCGCCGAGTTCTGCGAGTAGCTGTTCAATCCGCTGTACGCTGCCTTGGTGGCGTTCGACTTCGCCGCTGCCAGTTGTGTGACTTCGCATCCGCAATCAACTCCATCTCACGCTCGCGCCGGGCACGTAGGCGTGGAGCGTACGCCGTCGTCGTGACAAACTTGCGCAGTTCAGGTACAGGTCGCACTCGCAGGGTCCCAGGGCACTGCCGTGAACGCGCCTCGACCCGTACCGTCCTATCCTCAGTTGATCAGACGCTCGCGGCCTACCCAGTACGGCCGTAGCGCGCGTTTCAGCAGCTTTCCGGATGCGTTGCGTGGCAGCGACTCGACGAAGTCGACTGACCTGGGTGCCTTGTAATGCGCGATGCGTTCGCGGCAATAGGCGATCAGTTCCTCGGCGGTAACAGCACAACCTGGCTTCACCACGACAATTGCCTTCACCGCCTCCCCCCAGCGCTCATCCGGGACCCCGATCACCGCGACGTCCGCCATTGCCGGATGTCCAAAGAGCGCGCTCTCGACCTCAGCCGGATAGATGTTCTCGCCGCCCGAGATGATCATGTCCTTCACGCGATCGTGCACGTAGAGATAACCGTCCGGGTCGAAGTAGCCGGCGTCACCGGTATGTAGCCACCCGTCGCGGATGGTGCTGGCCGTGGCCTCCGGCAGATTCCAGTACCCCGTTATGACTTGTCGGGAGCGCACCACAATTTCTCCGACCTGTCCGGGGGTAACTGCGCCCCGAGACTGTCTACCACTTTGATCTCCGCGTTGCTGAGCGCCTTGCCGCACGATCGCATCCGTGGGCCGCCGGCCGGATCATGGTCTTCAGGCGGCAGCACCGTGACAACCCCAGTCGTCTCGGTGAGGCCGTACAGGTGCGCGAACTCACACCTGAACGTCGCCATTGCATCGCGCAGCAGGTCGAGGGGGATGGGTGAGGCGCCATAGCAGACGCGTTTGAGACTCGAGAAGTCCACCTCCTGGCAGCCTGGCGTCTGCAGCAGGGAGAGCATGAAGGCTGGCACGAAGAACGCCAGCGTGACTCGCTCGGTCGGGATCAGATGCAGGATCTCGCCAGCTACAGGCTCTCGCGCAATTACGTCACGCGCGCCGACATACAGCGGGATCAGGCTCATGAGGCTACCGCCGATGTGGAACTGCGGCATACACGCCAGGTTCACATCCTCGACTGTGCACGGATACCACTCGCGGGCCGCCTGCAACGCCGCAAAGAGGTTGCCGTGCGTGATCTGGGCACCTTTTGGGTGGCCGGTGGTGCCGCTGGTGTAGAGCTGGAGTATCACGTCGCCGCCCGAGCTCGCGAGCAGTGGATCAGCACTATCCTGGCGATCGCACCACGCCATATACGAGTCCCATTCAAGCCCCTCGCCGCCGAGTGCGATGACCGTCTGGACAGTGTGGAGCTCGGGGCGAATGTGCGCGATCAACGGCACGGACTCCTCTCCGACGAATAGCACCTCCGCCCCTGCGTCGTTGATGATGTAAACAATCTCCGCCGGGGCGAGTCGCCAATTCACGGCGACCACGACGTCGCGTGCCTTTGCAGCTCCAAACAGCACCTCATAAAAGAAGTCTGAGTTCTTTGCGACCAGTGCCACCCGCGTCTGGGAGGCTGTGCTGATCGCCCGCAATCCATTGGCAACCCGGGTGGCCCGACGATCCAACTGGCCGTAGGTCGTCTCGCGCCCCTCGAATGTCAGCGCCACCTTTTCTGCTCGGATGGCGGCCTGGTAGCGGATCACCTCGCCGATGTCCTGAAGTGCCATGTGAACGGCCATTGGGTCTACTCCTTCCATGCCGAATGCACCGTATGGCCTGTACTCGAGACATGGCATCCGTCAAATCGCGTATCGCGATGAGTATTGCGCCTGTGTTGGCGTACGTACGGGGCAGACAGTGTCCCTGTCCTATCGAACAGTCAGGCCATGCTCTATTGCCCACGCCGCGATTTGGGTACGCGTAGAGAAACTCAGCTTGTTCAGGATGTGGGCAACGTGGGTACTTGCCGTCCTCTCGGCGATCACCAGCTCCGTTGCGATCTGCCGGTTGGTTAGTCCGCGAGCAAGTAAGGCCGCAACTTCGCGCTCACGGGAGCTGAGCGGCGATACAGGTGAGTAATTCAGTGAGCGAGGCTCCCCAGACAGGCCCATGGCGGGCCGCGGCCGTTGGCTGGTCAGCGCGTAGTCGGTTGCCGCCGCCAGCGACATTGCACGGCCTTCGTCCCAGGCAGCCGCGAACTGTTCCTCCCCTACCGCGTCGCGGACAACGGCGAGGTCGTGCTCCTCTGTTGCCCAGTCTAGCGGCGACACGCTCGCGCCGGCCGCAGCTCGGATTGCCGCGGCGGCACTGAAGAGGCGCGCCGCCCGAATGGGTTGCCCCTGGTCGTTCGCTACTACCCCCAGGTAGTGCAGCACGTAGGCGACGGCGCGCCTTCGCCCGGTAAGTCCGCGGCACACGACGAGGCTCTCCTCGAACAATGCCTCCGCCCGCTGATAGTCGTGTTCATCATGAGCCAGGCGCCCCAGATTGCCCAGGGTCCAACTAACGCCCCAGCGGTCTCCCGCGGCACGGAAGTGAGTCAGGGCCTCGCCGAGCAGGCGACTAGCCTTGGCCTGCTCACCGTGCAGTCTGGCGAGACGCCCGAGATGGCCGAGCGCCCAGGCCGCACCCACTGCATCACCTGCGGCCCGCGAGGCAGTCAGCCCTTCCTGGTACAGGTCGACTGCGCGTTCGAGATGGCCCAGGTGCGTGCAAACGCGTCCGAGGTACTGCAGCGACCAGCTAACCCCCTGCTCATCCCCGCGTTGCGGAGCAACTCCAGACTCTCCTCGAGGAGCGTCGCCGCCTGCTCATATTCACCTTGCGCGGCTGCCGCACGACCGAGGTGGCCAAGCTGCCAGCCGACACGGACATTCCCCACGCGGGCCAGCGCAAGGCTCTGCTCAAAGTTCGCCGTGGCCTCGTCATAGTGACCGCGGGCTTCAGCGGCGATGCCGCGAACAGTGAAGGCCATGCTGGCATGCAGGGGATCTTCTGAAGGTTCAAGAAGCGCCAGGCCCTCCTCGCACAGGGCCACCGCTTGCTCGTACTCTCTCTGTGCACCAGCTAGCACACCAGCGCCGACGAGCGCCTGCGCGCGTGTATGGCGCCCTGCGTCAGTGGGGCACCCGACAATTGAAATGGCATCCTGAAGCCAGCGCCGCCCTTCGCTCAGGTGGCTGTGGATCCACCAGAATTCCCACAACGCCGCGGCAAGGCGCAGTCCGGCGAGTCCGGCGGACTCTGAGGCTTCTGCCTTGAGTCCGGCGAGTCCGGCGGACTCTGAGGCTTCTGCCTTGAGGCTCCACCCCAGCGCCACGCGCAGATTGTCGTGTTCTGCCTCGAGGCGGGTGACGCGCAGAACGTCAATTGGTCCCCGCACGTGCGATGCGTCCACCTCTGCCAGCCCCAGGCACCACGCCAGGTGGCGCTCGTGCACCGCCGCGTCTTCGCGCATTCCGCGGAGCTTGTCTGCGCCGTATTGCCGCAGTGATTCCATGAGCCGATATCGCACCACGGATACAGCGTTGCCCCGTGTTGTCTGGTCGTCCGCGACGACGAGCGATTTATCGACCAGGTGCAGCAGGAGCCTCAACACCGACTCCGGTTCGATGCCGTCCCCGGCGCAGACAGTCTCCGCCGCCTCCAGCGACCATCCGCCGGAGAATACGGACAGCCGGCGGAACAATAAGCGTTCCTGATCGGTGAGCAGGTCGTAGCTCCAATCGATTGCGCCAAGCAGCGTCTGGTGCCGGCGCGACGCTGTCCGACTTCCGTCCGTCAGGAGCCGTAAGCGGTCGTCCAGACGGGCGATGATCTGCTCCGGCGAGAGCCCGCGCACCAGTGGGGCGGCTAACTCGATCGCTAACGGAATCCCGTCAAGCTTGCGACAGATCTGGGCCACCGCGGGAGCGTTCTGCTCGGTCAAGCCAAAGGTGGCGGATACCGATCGGGCGCGTTCGAGAAACAGCCGTACGGCCTCATGCTGAGAGTTCAGCGAGGTGCTGCGGAAGAGCAGCTGGGAGGTCTGCACGTCCGCCGTGGTTGGCACGGACAGCGGGGGCACTCGCCAAACCGTCTCACCCGAGAAGCCCAGCGGTTCCCGGCTGGTCGTAAGCAAGCTGAGGCCTGGGCAGCCGTGCAGCAGACGCTCGGCGACGAGGGCGCACGCGTTGACCAGGTGTTCGCAATTGTCGAGCACCAGGAGACACCTTCGCGGTCGAAGCACGTCAACGAGGGTGTCCAGGACCGGAAGGCCGGGCTGCTCACGGACGTCGAAGGCCGAAGCGACCGCATGTGGAACGAGGGCCGGCTCGCTGAGCGCCGTCCCCAGCAAACGCTTCAGTTCTGCCAACTCCTGCTCACGGCCAATGAAACTGGTGAGCTGACCCGGGAGGTTATGCCCAGCGCGGGCGACTCGCCCTCGCGGTCTCTCCATCATCGCCGATCACCAACCATCCCGAGCCGTAGGCGCCACAAGATTGCCCGTAATGACAGGGTATGCCGTGTCCAACCGGTGGTGCATCGTCAATCGACCACCCGTGCGAAACGTTAGGGAACTGCGACTAACAAGTCCCATTCCGCACTGGCTGCAGCAAAGTTCCCACCTTCCTCGGACTGCGGCAGCGCGGATTGGCGGTACGAGTGACCTTTCAGGTCGAGTGCGCCTGGAGCGATGCGCATCGCGCGGAGTGCTTCTGGTTGTGCACCGCCGATCTCTATACACAGTGCCTCCGGTTCGGCAACGCCCGCGTGTTAGTGATCGCCAGAACGCCTTGGTCGTAGCCGGGTGGTACGGGCAGCCAGCGTTGCCCAACGTAAGCCACTCATCACCGGACGTGTAGGCCAGTAACGGGCTGGCAGCTGAGCCAGTACCCATTTGAGGAGAGCTTTCATGGATAGCCACCGCCGCGCTGTGGTTTTTTCATGCCGCGGTGGTACCCCGCCGGCGATGGGCAGGTTATTTGGAACTTGGGATGGAGCCGGGGAGAAGCCGTCTTAGGAGTTGCTCTCTGAGGAGGAGGCGCACTGGGTGCGCCGGAAAGGCGGCGCGGTGTAGCGAATGCAAGTTTCGTACGGTGAAGGAATAGCGATCCACGCCGGCCCCGAGCTATGCGTGGTCAGGCCTGTTTGACGTCAAGCATTTCTGCCGCTGCATGTCAAAACAGTCTTGCCGCTTGAAGGCTGTGGGAGTGAGGCCTCGGAGTGAATGAGCGAGCACAGTTCTGAGGAACAGACCTGCTGTGGAAGGAGTGGAAAGCCGCCGGAGTAGCCTCTCTTGGGAAGGGAGGTCCGGAGGGAAACCCTTCTCTGGGGACGACTGGGGATTAGTGGATTACGGCAGCACCTCCACATTCAGGAGATCGGCGAGCAAGATGGGCTGGTCGCATTCAGCGCAGGAGCCGCCCAGCCCTACGGCGTGGCCGAAGACGTTGTCCTGTGCACAACGCTGTTGGCCAACCGACCGTTCGCCGCACACGCCGCACTCGTAGATGGTGTGGGCCACCAGGGTCGTACGTCGGCGGAGCTCGGCGCGCAGTTGAGCCTCGTCGACGACGGCGGTCTGGACGTGGCGCAGTCGGAACGAACGCTGACGGCAGGCGGCTGAGCAATATTGGGCTCGGGTACTGGCCAGCGGTCGCGCACACATGCGGCAACTCGGTTCAGGGGTGACCAGCGAGCTGTCACACGAAGTGTCACGCACGGGCGGTGGGCTGGAGGTCATGCTGCCTGCTGGGTCTCCTGGTCTGCGCGTGGTGGATCGGGTTCGACGGGTGGTGGTGGCGGGTGCTGGTCGGCAGCTTCTCTGGCGCGGTAGCTGTCCATACCCATCAGGTCCAGGATGACCGAGTGGTGCACGACGCGATCGATCGCCGCCATGGTTGTCATCGGATCTTTGAAAATGCGGTTCCAGTCCGAAAAGACGAGGTTTGTTGAGATGGCTACGCTGCGTCTCTCGTACCGCTCGGCCTGCAAGGTAAATAGCACCTCCATTTCGTCGCGGTCGTGTTGGACGTAGCCAATGTCGTCCAGGAACACACACTCGAAGCGATCGAGCTTGGCCAGCAGCTGCGGCAAGCGCAGGTCGCGCTTTGCCGCCAGGAGTTCCTGGACCAGGCTGGCCGTCGGCGTCCACAGGACCTGGTGACCTTGCAACACGAGCTCGTGGCCAATGGCCGCCAGCGCATGCGATTTGCCGACGCCCGGTTTGCCGGCGGCGACCACATTGATCGCGTCGTCGAGGAACGACCCAGCGCGCAGACGATCGAGTTGCTGGCGAATGAGTGGTGGAAACCGCTCGAGCTGATGATGGATACCTGATGGGCTTGCACGGTCCTCTCCCATGCCGCGTGCGCTGTGTTTCTACTCCTCCTGTGCGAGCGCGTACACCAGAGAACTGATAACGTCGAGATTGCGGCGCAATTCCTCAATACGCACCTTGTCAAATGTGTCGGCCGCCGTGTGGTGGAAATCGAAGTAGTGACGCGCGTCTTGCAAAGGCGAAATTGCTGGAACGCCGGCTTGGTTCATGGCCGCTAAATCGGTCCCAGGGCTGTTAGCCATGTTGAACACGCCACCAATTGGGTCACCGATTGCATGTAGCAGCCCCGAAAGCTGTACCAACCTGTCTTCGCTTGCACAGACATTGAGGCCGAGAGGTCGTCCATCTCCATAGTCAAGTTCAATAGCGGCAACGTGGTTGTGCAATTCGGACTTGTGGTCGTCTGCATAGGCACGGCCCCCAGTACTACCGTTTTCTTCGTTCATCCAGGCAACGAACCGAATCGTTCGCGCAAGTCGTGGACGAACTCCTTTGATGATGCGAAGGACATCCATAGCTACGCCAACACCCGAAGCATCGTCAATTGCGCCCGTTCCAAGGTCCCACGAATCCAGGTGGCCAGACACAATTACAATTTGTTCTCGGTGTTCTGCCCCCTCTAAGTCGGCGAGTACGTTATAGCTTTGCGCGGAAGGTAACTCACTGGGCGTAAGCACCAAGTGCACTTGGATCTCGCCATGGACGGCGAGATCGGCAACGAGATCGGCATCTTCCGCGGTGATCGCCCCAGCTGGGATTTTCGGCCCGCTCTCGTAATTGGTGCGCCCCGCGTGGGTCAATCGCGATCCGCTCGGCCCTACCGAACGAACGAGTGCGGCGACCGCGCCTTTTTGCGCTGCCCGCGCGGGCCCAGACTTTCGATATGGCACAGCCCGTCGGTATGCCTCGTCCGTACGCCCTGCCAGTGCTGCGAATTCATCAAATGCACAATTAAAGAGGACGATCCTGCCCTTGACGACAGCCGCCGAAAGTTGATCCAACTCCTCGAACGTATTCACAACCGTGACCGGTGCAGTGAGCCCTTCGTCGGGCGTGGCTATCGAGTTTCCGAGAGTCGTGACCACGAGCTTTTGACTGGTTCCGGGCACCTGCCCTGGATAACGCACCAGGCGAGCCTCCTCGTGCCCTCGCACCCAAGGCGTAACCGTTACCGGCTCCAGCGTGACTCGAAATCCCAGGTCTTGCATCTGGTTGGCGACATATGTGACAGCCGCTGCTGCTTGAAGCGAGCCGGTGAGACGAGGTCCTATGGAATTTGAGAGAAACCGAACTTGCTCATAGAAGTAGCCGGAGGATTCCGCGGCGGCGCGCAAGGCAGTAAGCTCGCGCTGCGTTGCGGATGAAATCATGTTGTTTCACCGTTCTTTTGGACGCGACTCATGGGTCACTCAGTGTGTAAGTCTTGGAAGCCGGACGAGCTTCGTTCAGCCGGCATGCTGATTCATCCTCGGCGCGTCGAGCACCTGTCACCCCAGCAGATTCGCCTGGATTCTGGTCGAGGATGGCTCCGGCCAGCGCTGCGAACAAGCACTCGACGTCTGCTGTCGTGGTATGCAGATGTGGGGCAATGCGCAACGATCCGCCGCGCACGGCCGCGAAGCAACTGCGCTCCGCCAACGCCGGGACGATCCGCTGCCGCACCGCCTCAGGCAACCGCAGGCCGAGCATGTGCGGACCACGCTGTGCCTCTGGCAGCACTTCGAGTCCGAGGTCGATCGCTCTGGTAGCTATCTCGGTGGTAACTCCTGTAAGCGCCGCGGCGATATTCGCCACGCCCCAGTGCAGCAGCTGTGAAAGGGCGGCGATGGCCATGGGTGTCAGCTCGAACTTCGTGCGCTGTCCTACATCAATGCGCCTCGCGCCTCGCCGAGCCAATGTGCGGATGGGCCCAGGCCACATGATGGGCGATCACCCCCACCGACCGGAGCTCACCTTCATCGGCCGTTTGCTGCTGCCACTGCTCCGCGGTGGCCTGCTCCAAGCAGCGTGATCAGTTCCGTATTGACGTGTTCGAACTGCCGCAGGGCTTCGGCACGCGCACTCATGCCGCAATTTGTGGCGGCTGTGAATCCCGGTGCCTCACACCGGGCTCCAACCAGGGCTGCAAGCTGGTTGGCTGGGTGTCGCGGAACCAATCGCTGTGGGGGACGTGCCCCGACCGAATCCCCGCACCGATGTCAACGGACGGCTCACGGCTCCAACTATAAATCGTGAACTATCCAGGATACATCGCGATCCTGAGGCATTGCGATGCACAAACCTGCGAAAAGCAGGCGATAGGCTCAACTCCAACACGCCAATCGTGGTGCTGTCGGTGCGAGGCGCCGAGCGCGCCGAGGTCCAGCCGCTGGACCTCGGCGCCGATGACTACCTGACTAAGCCATTCGGTGTCGACGAACTGCTGGCCCGGGTCCGCGTGGCGCTGCGCCACGCCGCTCTCAAGACCTGCGCAGGGCACGGCTACGACAAGACCGCCATCGAGGTCGATCGGACGGGCGGAGCTTGTGACGGCTACGTCTACTTCGCCTGGGCGCGCTACACTGGCAACACCCCGAACGGCTTCAACTCGAGCATTTACTACGTCCGGTCGACCGATCATGGCCAGACCTTCTCAGCACCGCTCAAGTTGAGCCAGACGGTTCACGACATCCAGTTTCCGGATATCGCGGTGACTGGCAACGGCCACGTCTACGTCACATATCGCCAGTTCGCGGATGTGCGCAGTCAGGAGTTCAGTGACGCGATCGTTTACAACGGCTCGACGGATTGCGGAGCCACCTTCTCGCAACCGCATCTGGTCACGACCTTCGAACCGTACGATCCGACCGACATCGCCGGTCCACGTGCCGCCGGCACGATACCGCTGGACGAGGAAGTGGAGGATCTGCCGACACCCGGGTCGGTGATACTCTGCGCCGTCTGTTGCGCGACCAGGAGTTCACTATGAGTGAGCCGCCCGCGGAGTTGGGGGTGGATGATTTCGCGTTGCACCGACGGCCACTGGGGTATGGCCTGCTCCTGGTCGACCTGGCTGTCCGCCGGCCCGTTGACGTGTTGCCCGACGATGAATCTGCAACCCTGCCGAGTTGGCTGCGAGAGCATCCTGGTGCCAAGGTCGTTGCGCGTGATCGTGGACTCCGCATCCGAGATGGAGTCAGACTGGGCGCACCACACGCCATTCAGGTAGCCGATCGATTCCATCTCCTCCGCAACGCCGTGGATGCACTCGATCAACTCCAACGCCAGCGCCGCGCCGCCGGCAGCGCCGCTTTCGGCCACGGGGTTCGAGCACCGCCAGTCGCCTCACTTGATCCGCCGCCGCTGCCGGACCCGACACCCGAGTCCAAGTCCGGTGAGCGGTGGCGATCGTACCGAGCTGGACCTGACCAGTGGGAGCGCGCGCGAGCGCTGCGAGCTCAGGGCTGGTCGATCCTGGCCATCGGTCGCGAGGTGAGTCTATCGCCAAAGACAGTGCGGCGTCTGCTGAATCGGGCAACGCCGCCGAGTCAGGAATACGTCGCCCCCGCCACGTCCCGCGGCTGGTCGAACCGTTCCTCCCCTATCTGCTGCAGCGGTGGGCCGATGGCTGCCGCAATGGTCGTCAACTCACGCGTGAGATTGAACCACTGGGTTACCTTGGCAAAGGCTCCGCCGTACGCTGGATGATTGCGCGCTGGCGCCCTCCGAAAACACGCGGCCAGCCCAAGCGCCGGCTGCTCACTCGGCACGTGCCTTGGCTACTCCTTCGTGCGCCGGATCTACTGAAAGACGAGGAGCGTGCCGAACTCGCGCGTGTCCTGGCAGCGGATGCATTGCTCGATGCCGGCTACAAGCTCGTCCAGGGCTTCCGCACCGCGCTCCATGATCTGGACGTCACGGCGTTCAAGCACTGGGTGCTCGACGCTGCAGCCAGTGAGTTGCAGCCCTTTGCACGTCTGGTTGCAGGGATGACCGACGACCTGGAGGCGATCACCAACGCGTTTCGGTATCCGTGGAGCACCGGGCCCGTTGAAGGCCACATCACCAGGGTCAAGTTGATCAAAGAGTCGGATACGGACGGGCGAACCTGCCACTTCTCCGTGCTCGCATTCCCGGTCCAAACTGAGCTCGCGCCACTCGGTGCGAGTTGGTTCAGCCCGCCTGACTTTCACCGGATGTGATATTGGTGGCGAATTCATAGAACTGAGGACTTCCGGGGAGGTAGTCGCCGGTAGTAGTGTGGCGCCAACATCGCGAAGGAGTTGGTGCCATGTCATTGCAGCCGGAGTCGATTGGATCCATTCCCGAACAGAGGGCGCGTGTTGCTCACGCGGCGTTTCCCCGTGGCAATGCCTATCTGCCCCTGCGGGACGAACTCGAGTCGTTCGTTGAAGACCGGGATCTTGCGCACTTATTTCCCAGACGAGGTCAGCCAGCCGGGCGTCCGTGGCGCTTGGCGCTGATCACGATGTTCCAATTTGTCGAAGATCTGTCTGACCGCCAGGCCGCCGACGCCGTCCGTGCTCGGATCGATTGGAAGTACGCGCTCGGCCTGGACCTCGACAATCCAGGATTCGATCACACGGTCTTGAGTGAGTTTCGTAGTCGCCTGATCGATGGTGGAGCAGAGCGGTTGCTCTTCGATCTGATGCTGGAGCGCTTCCGCGGAATCGGCTTGCTCAAGGCGCACGGTCGGCAACGCACCGACTCCAGCCACGTCCTGGCCGCCGTTCGTGCCCTCAATCGTCTGGAGCTCGTGCGCAAGACGTTCCGCCATGCACTCGACGTACTCGCCATCATCGCGCCGACCTGGATGCTTGCTCACGCGCGTCCGGATTGGGTCGAGCGCTACCAGGGCCGGACGGATGAGGTGCGGTTGCCAAAGGGCAAGGAGGCGCAGCTGCAGCTCGCCGAAGCGATCGGTAGAGATGGCGACGTACTGCTCGCGGCTGTGTATGAACGACATACTCCGCACTCGCTCCGAGAAGTGACGGCCGTCGATATTCTGCGGCGCGTGTGGCTACAGAACTCGCCGAAAACGACGTCGTCCAGATGATCCGCCAGGCGTAGAAGGTCGTCCGCAACGGTGCTCGAGCCGAATCCATCCCGCATCGGGCTGGGCGGGTAGGGGTCGCGTGTCTCGGCCTTCAACCGCACAACGTCGCGCTGGACCCACGCCGCGCGCTGCATGTGGAAGCGCACCTCCAGCAGCTTTTCCGGGGCGATGCGGGGGTCAGTTTCAATCATCGTGGACTTCTTCCCGTACACCTCGGCTCGAGCAGCAGAACCAGATCATGCGTTCTACGCCAAAGAGAATTCAGCGCCACCTGCTGACTTGAGTATTTACGCACCTACAGTCCCCAATTCCTCCGGCAGACGGTGCGCCGCTACAGCGCTAGTCCATCCGAGCTGGTGGCGGAACTCGAGGACGAGCAGGCGCGCAGGCGTGCTTAGCGACGCTAGTCGGCCCCGGCTCGCGCAGCGGGGCGTGTTGTATTTGTCTTTGATTTGGGGCTCCGGCTCCTCCAAACACACCTCAGAGCCCCAATTGGGGCGCATGGAGGGGCTATAGTGTGACCAGGAGACGCAATGAGCGCTCTACGAGACCGTTTCGGCGAAACGCGCGCCGGCTAAGCGCGGGCCACCTCGTGCACACGGCACGTGTTCACTGCGCACCGCTCCAGTTTCTGATCGGCGGTGCAGTACACACGGGAGCGCCGCCCCGAAGGACGGCGCTCCCTTGTGCCTGCTCAGTAGCGTCCATTGCCCTTGCGCCTTCGGCTTTACAGCCCGCTCCGCTACCCGCGTTAAGCCACTAACAGGTCGGGGCGGGGAGTGTGGCAGTAGCATCTCCCGAACAGCTCGGAGCGGTGCAAACTCGGAAGGCAGGCAGAGTTGATGCGTCTCCATGGACCGTATGCCTTTGTTGGGCTAATCGTCGCCGTTCTGATTGTCTACCTGGTCTTGCGGCTGGCGGGCCTCATCTGAACTGCTAAACGCGGATGACCGCCGCCCTCCGCTACCCGGGCTGACCGCTAAGAGGTCGTGGGCGGGAGGTGTGGTCTTGTCTGTGAGTAAGACGTGTGGAACACTTACTCAAACGAGGAGCCAGAGCCCATGCCCGATAAACGAGGACGTTCGACGCGACTTTCCCCACTCTGATGAGGGAGGCGGCAACTGGCAAACACAGATCGGGCCGCAGATCGGAGGCGCAGCACAGGGCTCAGCGTCCGGGGCTCGCTTTGTTTCACCGACCACGACCGGAGACCACTTCGTTTCACCGCCGCTAGAGACGCCCCGCGTGCGTCGCGTCAATGTCAACTTTTCTGACCAGGCCTATGAAACCCTCGAGGAATTGGCCCGCCGCAGCGGCAAATCCATGTCCGACGTTCTGCGCGAGGCGATCGCCTTGAAAGCCTGGTTCGACCGCGAGCGTGCGGAAGGCGGCCGCATCCTCGTCGAGCGACCCAACGGGCAAGTCCGCGAGATCATCAGCGTCTAACAGTGACAGGCGACGCGCCCACGCCGGCGGAGCCGCGCGAAGAAGCCGCCATGGAGGCGCTCAGAACCTCCATTGAAGCTGCGCGAAAAGGAAAAGTCGCGAGCTGCTGGCGCGCATTTTGGAGGTTGTCGAGCCCGACACGGGTTAGGCTCGGCCCTGACAGCAGGAAACGTCCGATTTCTTACGCGGCAACTCTAATGAGATACGCCGGCACAACTGACCTCCAAGCTCGGCGTGGCACACTCGATCGAACGGCAGTGTGCCGTCCATCGCTGACGGGCAAGCCCAGTTCTCGAGTGCTATGACCCGAGCCGCCTACGCCCGGCTCACGGGGCCCAGTACAGCCGGCCAGTCCTGAGCCAATCAGCGGCTTCGGCGATAGTCGACGGCAACAATTCGGTCATGGCCTCGCGCCCACTACACGTCGGCGCCAGTGCACGTCCAGGTTGTCGCGCGGCTGCCAGTGCAAAAGCTCTTTGGCGCGGTCCGTGCGGTATCGGCCGTGTGGCAGATCGGCCAGAATGTGGAAGACCTCGAACGGTCGTGGAAACGATGGGGCGCGCAAGGCGCCGCGCACGGCATCGGCCGCGTCCGCCCACGACACCAGGAACGGATAGCACCCGAGTTCATCGGGTTGGCAGTCGTCCGGGTTGGTGAACGGGCCGAAGACGAGCGTTGGCACTTCGAGGTCGTGCTCGTGGGCGAAGATGCGCACGATCTCCTGGCCGAGGAACTTGCTGATGAAGTACAGCTCCACGCCAGGCCGAGACGGCACGTCCGAAGGGAGATCGACGTCCGACCAGTAGCCGCCGGGCATGGTGTTGGTCACTTGCTGCGGACCGGTCTGCACGATCCGCCGGATGCCGCACTCGACGGCGGCGCGAATCACGTTGTACGCGCCAAGTGTGTTGACCCGGAAGGCCTCGACCGGATCGTGGCGCATGACCGTCATGTTGATGACGGCGTCCATGCCGCGCGTGGCGTCGAGGACCTGTTGGTAGTCCGTGACGTCGACCTTTCTCGCCTCGTGGGGCCGGTCGAGGAGACGCGGCACGGGCGCGCCGCGGGATTGTGGTTTGTTCTCGGAGACGATATCGGCAAGCGGGCGCACGTCGCACAGGCGCAGGATGTGGTCGCGCTCGAGCGCCGGCACCGAGATCGCGGCGAGCGGCCCGCCCGCGCCGAAGATGACCACTTTGCGCGCCCCGCCGCCTGGCCGCGTCATGGTCCGCGGTGTCTTCTGTGGTGTCGGCTCGAGCGGTGCCGCGCCGGTCAGGTCATGCCGTGGCGTGTAGCCGAGGATGGGGCATCGGTAGCGGCGAGGCGCGCTCCGCGCCGCCGGCCATGCCCAGCGGAAAACGCGTGTTGCCCGCGCCGACGATGTGGAATGCCCACCAGCCGTTCTGGGGCTGCTCGAATTTCAACGCTTTGTCGATTGCCTGGACAGCGTCGTCGATGTGCACCGCCCGTGGGTCGCGCACGGTGGCGTCTTCGACAACGTTGCCGAGCCGCAGGCAGATCGTCTTGAGCGGTAGCGTGTGCGCCGCCTCGCGGACCACGCCTTCGGCGGTGAACGGCACCAGGTCTTCGGGGTCGGTGGTCGGGCGCGGCGCCCAGTACTCGGTGACCATGTGATCGAGCGGGTAACGCTCGAACGGTCGCAGCGAGCTGAGCAGCACGAAGCGAGTAGCGCTTGACGGGGTCGTGATCAGGTTGTAGACACCGCGCGAGGCGCGATCTAGCGCCGGCAGCGGATCACCGAGGTCTACTGT
>WNFV01005892.1_pt1 | contig 14738 bp, 19 predicted proteins | sample 5400101 | NCBI WGS metagenome assembly WNFV01 (sample SAMN13153361, study PRJNA577476) | soil metagenome | isolation source: 115 cm soil or saprolite under grassland replicate 1 | place: USA:California | collected 2016-06-15 | reverse complement strand
AGTAGTACGTCCGCCCGTCCGCGCGCCGTTTCTCGATCACGGAGGCCATATGTGGGTAATACACGATCTTGAACGCAAAGTCAATCACCGCAACGCAGGGCACGTCCTAGATCAACTTATCCCGGAAACTCCCGCTAGGACATAGCCGGGCCGTTGACCGCAAGCGCCCAGACCGTCACGACGAACGTGAGGAATTGCAGAATTGCCCGGACCGCTTGCCGCCGCTCGAACCGCCGGAAGATACCGGCGAGGACCGCCTCGTCGTCCGGTGCCGGGCTGCGGGCCCACGGTGCAATCGGCCAGTTCGCTCGCGCCGCCACCACCGTCGACACGGTGTAGGCCACCGCCAGCGCAGCGGCCAGGCCGACCGGCAGCAGACGCCCCGCCGGCAGGTCAAGCGTCGCGGCCCAGATGGCCGCCGCGATCGCCAGGACGGGCCCGCCGATACCCATCGGGATCAGCCAGAATCGCCCGTTGGCCATGTGCGAGGCCTGGCTGTAGGCACGGTAGGCGCGCATCCCGACGCGGTGCCGAGCGGGAAGCTGTTCGACGGACTGATCGAGGCTCGCCCCCGCGATCAGCCCGTGCACCGTCGTCACCGTCGCGAGGAGTACCAGCCACCACGCGTGTGCACTCATCCAGCCCACCTCCATGAAGTCGACGTCCGCACGGGTTACCAGCACAGCGATTGCGGTCACCTGGGCGCGGAAGACCGGAATGCCCGTCGAGCCCCTGGTTCGTCCGTGTCACGCCATCACGAGTCCCGGCCGATCCTGTCCCCGGGTGGGTCGCTCTACTGTGGAGAAATCCAACGTCCGCACGCTCACCGTCCCGACCACGCCGACGCGGTGACCGCCGACGGCCACGGAGTCCACCAGCGCAAGGCACCACGATCATCGCCGATCCTTCCGCGGCGCGAGCCGGCCGGCCAATTTCGGTGACACGCCCGCCCGACCGTTGCGGGAGATGCCGTGACGGGCCCACACCCGGGCCGGTGGTTATCTGATGCGTTCCTTTTTGCCGCTTCTGATCAGCGGGACGGCGAACAGCGCGAACACGGCGACGTCAACGCCGACGTTGAACCACACGCCGAAGTACATCGACGCCCCCGCCTCAACGACCAACCAGGTCAACAGACCCAGCAGCAGGACTCGTTTCAGCTCGGCGTCGTCCCGGCGGAACGCCAGACGCCCGGCCAGCAGCAGGGTCAGGCCCCAACCCGTCATGATCGCGCCGTACAGCGCGCTCTCCCACGGCAACAGCGTGGCCCGGTCCACCGGCAGGATCTTGAGGCCGAAGAACACATAGATGACCCCGAACAGCACCAGAATCGCTGACACGACACGGAACCAGAGCCCGAATTTCTCGCTGCTCATGATGCCAAGCCTCCTTCCGTACGTCCCGCCCTCAGCGACAGCGCGGCCGGGCGTGACGCGACCGTGAGGGCCGACCGTGGCGGTCTTCGTTCGGCGACGGCGGTGATAGCGGACCTGTTCCGCCGGCCCCCACAGCGCCCGCAGACCGACCGCGAGATGAGCGAGGTGTTGCGACCGGCTGATCCTGCCCGGGTGACGGAAGACACCGGGTGTGGCGGTGCAGCCGAGCAGGCGGGTACCGCCGCCCAAGCCGAGCGTTGCCGGAAACCGCACCGCCGATCGGGAGAAATCTCCGTGGATTCACGGCCGTACTCCGCTCAACGGGGCGAGGGGCGCCGCGGCTCCCCCGGCGACCGACCCCCGCTTGTCGACGCCCGTCACCGCTGCCTCCCCGGTGGTGCCGCATCGGAGAGGAACCCGTCGAGCAGTTCGGCGAGCTGTGCCGGGCGTTCCTCCATCAGCAGGTGCCCGACGCCGGGCAGCACCTCCAGCCGCTGGGCGCCGGGGATGTCGCGGTAGAGCCGGTCGGCCCACCGCGGACCGAAATGCACGTCCTCGGCTCCCCACACGATCAGCGTGGGCCGGTCGAACCGCTTCAGCCCGTCGACCACCCGCGCGGTTGTCCGCTGGTTGGCCGGGTCGAGCTGCAGGCCCAAATACCGGCGGGTCTTGGCCCGGCGATGCCGGTCGGACAGGTTCGCCGCGATATAGCCGTCCACCAGCTCGTCGGTCAACGCCGACCGGTCGTGCACCGCCCTGCCCGACGCCAGCGCCCACCGAAACAACGCCCGGCGCGACCACGCCCACAGCACCAGCCGGCCCAGCACCGGCAGCTGGGTGGCCCGCACGAACGGCAGCTCCTCCGCCGAGGGCCAGTTGTCGTAGGCCTCCGCGTCGGCCAACACCAGGCGGGTGATCCGCTGCGGGTGGTACGCGGCGAGCAGCTGGGCGATCGCGCCGCCCTGGTCGTGGCCGACCACCGCCACCTCGTCGAGGCCGAGCACGTCCAGCAGGCCGAGCACCGCGGCGGCCTGCGCCGGCAGCGACCAGTCCGCCCCGGCCGGCGTCTCGGTGTCGCCCAGCCCCAGCAGATCCGGCGCCACACACCGGTACCGTGCGCTCAGCCGGTCGATGACCATCCGCCACACGAACGAGGAGAACGGGCAGCCGTGCAGCAACAACACCGGCGGCCCTGACCCACATCCAGGTAGGCGACGCGGGCCTCACCGACCCGGGCGTACCGCTTGGTCAGTGCCTGCTCACCGGCGCCCACCACGACCCACCGCCGTCTCCTCGATCAAACACAACGCCAGATCCAGCACGCTGGGCACGCACGGATCGGCGATCGAGTAGAAGATCCGATTGCCGTCCCGCCGCGCGGACACGATGCCCCGGTCCGCAAGGCGTTGCAACTGGTTGGACACCGCCTGCGGCCGCATCCCCACCGCACCGGCCAGCTCACCCACCGGCACCGCACCGCCCCGGTGCAGCGCGTGCAGCAGCCGTAGCCGGCTGTCGTTGCCCAGCACCTTGAACAGCACCACCAACTGGCCCGCCTGCTCCGGGGTGATCAACGGGCGCTCCGCCAGCGGCGGCTTACCCGCCGCCGCGGTCACCGCCCCCGGGCCACAGCTGACAGCCTGCTTCGCCACAAGACCACTATCACACAACCTTGTGTACCTGTAAACCAGCAGACGGACGCGCGCGCAGAGTCGCCGAACCCGTCGGCGTACCGCACGAAGTCCAGCGGCACGGGGGATTCGACGCAAGAGACCACAGCCGGAAGCCACCGGCGGGCGAGGCCACCGTCCCACCCCTTCGGACCTGCGCTCCCAGAGTTCGATTGGACCGTTCCTCATCGCGCTCGCGACGCTGAACCTCCTCGGCGACGCCGCCACCCATGCGCCGATGCTCCTGTCGTCGAGGACGCGCACTGGCTCGATCCGGCGAGCGCCGACGTCCTGGCGTTCGTCGCGCGGCGGCTGGACTACGAGCCGCAGAAGGGGTGCCCGTCGACGGCGATAAGGGGCGGCTGCTCACGGTCCTCGCGTTCGCGGCACCGGTCGAACGGGGCGCGGTCGTCGTCGAACGCCATCGCGATTCCGGCCGCCGACGAGTCCTGGCGCAGCAGCAGCGCCTCACGCAGCGTCGCCGCGCCGTCCGCGGACCGCACCGTGATTCGCTGGCTGTCGGGGTCCCGGTGCGGGGAGTCCGCGCCGAGTGGCGCCAGGCCTGCCGGGCCGGCTCGGCCTGGTCGGGCCTACGCAGGCGCCGCGGTGGGCTTCGTTGCTGTTCACCGCCACCGCCAGCCGCACCGGCGGCCTGGATAATTCCGGCTCCCCAGGCGCGGTTGACCGCCGGCTACCCGCCTCGCCCACCGTCTGGCGGCCGGCGCCCGTGCTCGTCGACGCCGGTCTGCTGGTGGGCAGGTGAACCCCGCCATCCCGGACGGGCCGGGCGCGGCGGTGAGCGGCTGAACCCGGATACGCAATCCCGCAAGATCCTCGCATCAGCTCGACGGCCGGCAACCGACCGGGTCGACGTTGATGAAACGTCGTCCGCGCCGCGGCTCTTCGAGCCGTCGGGAGTCGAACCGGTGCCGCCAAGGCCGCGCACGTGCCCGCCGTTACTGGATCTTTTCGTCCGTGCCGCGTGTCCCGTGGCTGGCGGCCTTGTGTAGCGCGTCCAGGACGGCGCTGACCGCCGGGGTGGGGCGGGGGTTGGCGGGCAGGGCGGCGATGATGCGTCGGGGGGCGATGCCGGCGACCGGGACGAGCACCACGTCGCGGTGGTGGACATCCGGGCTGACGCAGGCGGTGGTGAGGCTGACGCCGATCCCGGCGGCGACCAGCCGCGGCACGGCCTGCTGATAGTCGTCGGTGGCCAGGGCGATGGTCGGGGTGAACCCGGCGAGGGCGCAGGCGTGCAGGGTCTGGGCGCGGCAGCGTTCGCTGATGATCCACGGTTCGGTGGCGAGCCGGGCCAGGTCGACCTCCTCGGCGCCGGCGTGGGGGTGTGTGGTGGGCAGGATGACGAACAGGTGGTCGTCGAGCAGCGGCAGAGTGACCAGCCCGGCGGGTGCGGGCAGGGTGGGGTGGTCGAAGGTGATGGCCAGGTCGCATTCGGCCCGCTGGAGCAGGGCGAACGCCTGGTCCGGGCCGGCCTCGACGAGCGAGACGGTGATGTGCAGGCCGCGGGCGGTCAGGTCGGCGAGCGCGGCGGGGACCAGGGTGGCGTTGCTGCTGGGCAGCGCGGCCAGCCGGACGTGGCCGGCGGCGGTGCGGGCGTACGCGGCGAGTTGCGCTTCGGCGGCGTCCAGTTCGGTGGCGATCGTGTCGGCGCGGGCGACCAGCGCCCGCCCGGCCTCGGTGAGGGTGACGCCGCGGCCGTCGCGGATGATCAGCCGGACGCCGGTTTCGGCCTCCAGCCGGTGGATGTGGTGGCTGACCGCGGGTTGGCTGTAGCCGAGTTCGCGGGCCGCGGCGGCCAGCGAACCGTGCTGCGCGACCGCGCGCAGCACGAGAAGCCGCCGGACATCGAGCACGGCTTTCATCGTCACACGGTCCGGGCCGGCCGGTCACCTCAAGACGGCGTCTTCAGACGGTAAACAAACCGGCAGGTGTCGCCCACCGGCGGCTCGGGTACCCAGGCGAGCGGGACCGTTGGGTCGACCGGACCCGATGCACTGGGTCATCCGGCGCGCATCCGGCGGGAAGGGCGGCTGGCATGCACGCCATGACGACCGGGAGGCCCGGTCTGGGCAGCCAGGTCTGGCATTTCGCCCGGCACTGGCTGGAGATGTGCGTGGTGATGTGCGTGGGCGGCGGGATCCTGAACGGCCTGCTCTTCCTGGCCGGCCCGGCGCTGATCGGGTACCCGGACCTGCGCCAGCGCTCTCCCGTCCTGGCGGTTCTGGTCAGCGGCCTCATCTATGCGCTGCCGATGGCGGCCTGGATGCGCGTTCGCGGCATGGCGTGGCGCCCCACCCTGGAGATGTCCGGCGCGGTCATCGCTGTGGCGGTCGTGATGATCGGCGCGGCCTGGGCCGGCGTGGTGTCGGGGAGCAGCCTGCGTGGGTGGGCGATGGGCTTCTGCGGACCGGCCTGCGGCGTGATGTTCGTCGTCATGCTGTTCCGCCTCGATCTCTACACCGGGCGGACCGGCCACCCGATCGGACACCGGCCGCACACCGCGCCTGCTGGCCCGACATGAACGGCGAGCACCTGCCGCCGCAGCGCCGCGCTCCTGCGCGGCGATCGCCCGCGCCGCACAGCGGCGGTCCACGTATCTGAAGGGAGGGATGGTGACCCGGCGCCCGGCCTGGCTGCTGCTTGAGGATGAGCGGGTGGCGGCCCTGGGTGAGGCGCAACCGCCGCCGCCCGCGGACGAGGTGGTCGAGCTGACCGGCTGCCACGTGCTGCCCGGGTTCATCGACGTGCACCCGCACCTGAGCCAGGCCGCCTGGTTCCCGCACGGCGGCGACGGAATGGGATGGCGCGGCCTGGCCGAGGCGCTGCACGCGATCCGGGTCGCGGCCGACGCCGCCCCGGACACGCCGTGGCTGCTGTTCTGGCGGATCCCCCGGTTCGCCTGGCCGGAGGGCCGGCTACCCACCGCGCGAGAACTCGATGAGGCTGCGCCCGGCCGGCGGGTGCTGGTCAGCACCCTCGATATGCACCGCGGCGCCCTCTCGTCGGCGGGCCTGGCCACGTTGGGCATCGCCGACCAGCCCGCGGACGGGTTCGGCGAGGACGGGTTCGGCGAGGACGTGACCCGCGACCGGCGGGGCCGGCCCACCGGCGAGGTGTGGGAGGCGGCGTACGGCATCGCCCTGCAGCGCGTGCTGGCCGACGCCGCGGCGCACCGCGGCGAGCAGGGCGCGGCGGCGGTGCTGGCCGCCGAGGCCGACCGCTGCCTGGCCTATGGCATCACGCACGCGCACGACCCGTACGTGGCGCCCGACCTGCACGAACAGATGCACGCCCTGCGGGCGAGCAGCCGGATGCGGCTGTCCTGGGCGACCGGCTCGCCGGCCGGGATGCTCAGCCGGCCACCCGGCCCGGCCAGCGCACCGGACGGCCCGTACGGCGACGCCGGGCGGGAGGTGAAGCTGTTCGCCGACGGCGGCGAACGGGCCGCCTTCCGGCTGCCGTCCCGGGCGGTGTTCGGCCTGTTCGCCGGCGCCTGCGCGGAGGCGTGGCGGATGCGTGGCGGATGCGTGGCGCCGGGCCGCTGCGGGACGCGGTGCGGCGCAAGGTGATCCTACGACCGCGCCACCTGCACACCCCGTACCTGCGCTACACCGACCGAGAGCTGACCGACCTGATCGCCGGCTACGCGACCGCCGGGATGCGGCTGCGCATCCACGCCCTGGGCAACCTCGCCGTCGCCCAGGCCGCCCGCGCGCTGCACACCGCCGCCATCCCGCGCGGTACCGCCACCATCGACCACCTCCTGCTGCTCGACGGGGCCACCGCCGACCTCGTCGCCGCCAGCGGCGCGACCGCCTCTTACCAGCCCGGCTTCATTACCCGCTACGGCGACATGATCGCCGCCACCCGCACCACCCGGCACCTCACCGCGTTCGGCGCCCGGATGCTGCTGCAGAACGGGGTCCCGCTGGCGATCAGCTCCGACTACCCGCCCGGGGTCGTGGACCCGCTGCACAACCTGCGCGCCGCCGTCGTTCGCCGCCGACCCAGCGGCCGGGCTCTACAGTCCGAGCAGGCGCTGACCGAGACCGAGGCGGTCCGCGCCGCGACCGTGACGGCGGCCGCCTCCCTGGGCGCACCCGGCGCCGGTGGGCTTGCCCCGGGCAGCCGGCCGACCTGGCCGTCTGCGACGGCGACCCGTTCCAACCCCAGACCCGGGTGGTCCAGACCTGGGTTGCCGGGCGGCCGGTGTGGTACGCGCCGGACCGGCCGCTGTTTCATCGGAGGTGAACGATGCACGGAATGATGGCCGGGATGGGGCTGTGGATGCTGTTCTGGGGCCTGGTCGCGCTGGTGCTCCTCGTGTTGGCGGTGCTCGGCATCGTCGCGCTGGTCCGGCACCTGTCCACCCCGAGCGCGCCGAACGCCCCGACCGGCCGGCAGCCCGACGAGGCTGTCCCGCCGAGACCACCGGACCCCCGGCTGCCGTAGCCACAACGCGCCGGCCGGGCCCGGGGCGACGGCTGCACCGCTGCCGATCAGCGGAGAGGAGCGCACAGCTGTTGACGATCGGAATGCTCGACGGGATGAGCTGGGAAAGCAGCGCCGAGTACGACCGGCTGGCCAACGCGCTGGTGCGGCAACGGCTGGGCGGTCCGCACTCGGCCCGCTGTGTGCTGGTGCCGGTCGACGTCGCCGACATCGAGCCGCTACAGGTCAACCGAGCCTGGGACGAGGCCGGTGCGCGGCTGGCCCGCGCGGCGGCGCAGGTTGAGGCGGCCGGGGCGGACCTGCTGCTGTTGTGTACCAACACCATGTACAAGGTCGCCGACCGAGTCGCCGACGCCGTGCGCATCCCGCTGCTCCACATCGTGGACGCCACGGCCGCCGCGGTGCCCGGCGCGGGTGGGCGCACCGTGGGCCTGCTGGGCACGGCCATCACCGTGGAGCAGGACTTCTACCGGGACCGCCTGGCCTCACACGGGCTGACCGTGATCGTGCCCGAGGCCGCCGACCGGGCCGTGGTGCACACGGTGATCTATGACCAGCTGGTCGTCGGCGTCGTCTCCGAGGCGTCCGGGAAGGCGTACGCCGAGGTCATCGACCGTCTCGTCGCCGCCGGGGCGCGGGGCGTCGTGCTGGGTGCACCGAATCGAACTGCTCATCGGACCGGACGACAGCCCGGTGCCGGTGTTCCCGACTGCCCGCATCCACGTCGAGGCCGCCGTTGACCGAGCCTCACCGAGGGCTGACCAGCCCGCAGCCTCGACCCTTCTGGGCCTACTCGTGAACAATCGGAGGCGATCATGCTGTGGTACGGCCAAGCGATACCGGCGACGCTGGCGTTCGAGGCGCCCGTGCCGCACACGATGACGGGCCGGGTCGCGGTGGTGCTCCTCGCGGTGGCGATCCTGATCGGCACCCTCGTACGGGCCAAGCGCCTCGGCTCGTCCTCGTTCTTCCACGGCTTCCTCGTCGCCGTCGGCGTCTTCCTGAGCATCGACATCGTCGTCGTCCACTGGATCTTTCGGTTACACCGGGTCACCGCCGGACCGGAGGCGAGCGTCATCGAGCCGATCCTGGTCGCCGCTGGGGTGGCATTTGTGATCTACGGCCTGCGCCGGGAGCGGCGATCCTCTCACGGGTCCCGGCGTGTCGAGGGCGGGCCGACCGCCGCCGACATCGGCCAGCCCCACAGCCACGACGAACCCCAGCGGCGGGAACCCGGAAGAAGGACGCCACCATGACCACAAACCGCCCTGTTCAACGGCCTTCCACACCCGGGCGGATCGACCGGCGCACCGCGCTCGGCCGCCTGCTGGCGCTCACCCTGCTCACCCCGCCGGCGGGCGGCGTCCTGATTGGATGCGCCCGCCACCGCGATCAATCGGGGATGGGAGACGGCGGCATGCCGGGCTGGATGATGAGCGGCGACGGCATGATGGACGGGCAGATGATGGCCGACATGCCGGCCATCCACGACCTGCTCGTGCGCCACGACGCGATCCGCCGCCAGGTCGACGACCTCCCGGACGGCATCCGTGCGCGGACCACCAGCGACGACCCATCGGTGGCGCAGCTCATCCAGACCCACGTGCAGCAGATGAAGGGCCGCATCGAAACCGGCCGGCCGATCCGGCAGATGGACCCGCTGTTCCGCGAGATCTTCGAGCATTACAGCGCGATCAGCATGGCGGTCAACAACATCCCGGGTGGTGTCGAGGTCACCGAGACCTCACCCGACCCGCAGGTCGCCCTGCTCATCCGCCAACACGCCCACCGCGCCGTCTCCGAGTTCGTCGCCCGCGGCATGGACCGCGCCATGCAACCCACCCCGCTACCAACCGGCTACCGCGACTAGGCCGCAGCACCCGGCAGCGCCGGCGCGCCGGGTGTTGACGGTGTCCGCTTGACATGGGTTGGGGGCCGCCCACGGCTGCAGACATGGGCGCGCGTCAAGCCGCCGCCGGCGACGCGGCCGGTCGGTGCGCCGGTTGCTTCGACGCCCCCGCTTATCCGGGTGCCGGCGACCCCACGGTCGGGGATGCTGCCGTGGCCGCGCTGACGAGCAGTTCGTCGCCGACGCGGAGGGTACGGTAGCGGTCGCCGAAGCGGCGGCCGAACGCGTCGTAGGTCCACGGGGTGCTGTCGTGGCCGGACAGCGCGACCAGCCGAGGCCCGCGTGCGTCGATCTCGTCGAGGACGTGGGTGGCGTCGCGTTCGCCGATCGGCTGCCACGGCGGGTGCGGGTTGCCCAGCACGGCCTGCGGGATCAGCGGGGTGCCGGCCGGGTGGACCGGCAGGTGCAGTCCGCCGACCACGGCCCGGATGGGCACGTCGAGGACCTGCTCGGTGACGCCGAGGATCCGTTCGATCTGCGGGTGGCCGCAGCCGGTGATCAGGAGCAGGCCGAAGCCGCGGACGTTGACCACCATTGCCTGCTCGGCGATGGGCCCGAGGAACAGCATCCGCGGCAGCGGCGGCAGCACCGCGATGCCGGGCGCGACCACCCGCGGCCCGGTGGTCGGGATGACCTGCGCGCGGGAGTGCTGCATCGCGGTGGGGACGTGCGCCGGCACCCCGCGCGGTTCGAGGGGTTCGGCGGCGAAGGCGAAGGTGCGCTGGCGCAGCGCCCGCCACCCGCCGACGTGGTTGAGGTGCAGGTGTGAGATCACCACCGCGTCCAGGTCGCCCAGGTCGACGCCGAGGATGCCGGCGTTGTGGGCCAGCGCCGAGCGGGCCCGGCCGCCGGACAGGCCGGAGTCGAACAGCAGCCGGGTGCCACCGGCGCGCACCAGATACGACACGCCGGGCTCGCCGACCAGCCCCCGGCCGTCGACGGTGAGCCGCTCCACCAGCGGCAGGATCGACACCTCGTCGACCTCGCCCAGATCCCGCAACCCCGGCTCGACCTGCACCGGCCAGGACCGGTCCGCCCGCGCCACGCCGACGGCGTAGCGCACCATCAGCCCGGCCAGCCCCGCCGCGGTCCCCGCCGCGCCGCCGACCAGTGCCCGCTTCCATGGCATCGCGACCTCCCGCAAACACGTCGAGGCAGTTCATTCCCACCGGCACGCACCCCCACCGGCACGGCCAGGTCTCATTGCGACCAGCTACCCGCAACACCGCCGGATCATGACAACAGGGTTGGGAATCTGACCGGGTTGCCGGTGCGGGCCGGCCTTTGTCAGGCGCCGGCGCGCGGCTTGCGGGCGGCGAGGCGTTCCACGATGCCGAGCGTGAAGCGTTGGTGGCGTTCAATGGCATACCCGAGGGCCCGCACCTGGATGATCGGGCGGGGGCGGAAATGCCCCCCGCCCAGCGGGACGGTGACCAGGTCGATCAGCCGTTGGGCGGCGCGGGCGTCCCACCGCGACGCCTCGACGTGGTCGGCCAGCAGCAGCAGACCGCCGGGGCGCAGCACCCGGTCCATCTCACCGACCGCCTGCCGGTCGTCGGGGATGCCGCACAACGAGAAGGTGCACACCACGGTGTCGAACGAGCCGTCGGGAAACTCCAGCGCCTGCGCGTCGCCCTGGTGTAGGTTCACCTGCCGGCCCAGTTCTCGGGCGCGGTGTCGGGCGATGTCCAGCATGACCGGGCTCCACTCCACCCCGGTCAGCCGCACCTGCCCCAGGTAGTGGGGCAGATTCAGGCCGGTACCGATCGCCACCTCCAGCACCTCACCGGACGCCTGCGAGCAGACCCAGTCGCGGGTATCGCCGAAGAACCGCCGGTCAAAGAAGCCCATCTGCCGGTCGTAGGAGCCAGCGCGCCTGTCCCAGTAGCGGCGCAGCCGCTCGTCCCGCGGCGACAGCACCCGCCCGTCACGCACGTCCCGCTCCAATGGCCCTGGCATGTTGGTCACCTCATCGATGGGGTTTCGACCGGACGGGCCGGGGTCAGCCGCGTTGATGACCTGCCCCAGTTGGCCGCTCGCCGAGATCGACCCAGAGGTCGAGAAGGTCGCCCTGGAGACCTCGTGGCCGGGACACAGACCCGTCTTGATCCGGTCAAGTGTTAGGCGGTGAGGCCGGCTTGGGCGGGTGAGTTCGTCGAGCGCGGCGTCGTACGTACGTACGGACGGACGGATGTGCGTAGCGGTGTGGGTGCGGGCGGCTCGGGGTCGGCGAGTTGGTTCGCGAAGCGGGGCTGGTGGACCCGGCGTGTCACGCGTCCCGGCGGGTGATCAGGAAGGCGGCGGTCAGGAGGGCGGCGGCTGGCCAGGCGATGAGGATCAGCATGGACGGGGCCGGGGCGAACAGGTCGGTGCGGGGGTGCAGAGCCACCACCTGCTGCGCGGCGTAGAACAGGGTGAACCTGCCGATCCTGTCGTTCCATGGGGCCGGCAGCAGGCCCAGGATGGCCGGGAGGTAGATCAGTGCGACCAGCGCCGCCACCGCGCCCGCGGTGTGCCGGATCATCGCGCCGAGCCCCAGGCCGACCATGGCGCAGACGAACAGGAGCGTGCCTTCGGCCAGCACGGCCCCCGGCACGGCGGGGTGGGACAGGGATATGCCGAGGTGGTGGCCGGACAGGATCGCCTGGACGAGAAAGAACGAAGCGAAGGAGACCAGTTCGCCGACGATGAGCGTCACCGTACCGGCGACGGCCGCCTTGGCGGCGAGCACCGCCCGGCGTCGCGGTACCGCCGCGAAGGTCGTGCGGATCAGCCCGGTGGCGTGCTCGGCGCTGCATGCCAGGACGCCCAGCACGCCGACGGCGAGCACGGCGTACTCCAAGCTGATGAAGCTTGGCAGGAGCGGGTCGATCGGTGGCCGGCCGGCTGCGGGCTGGGTTGCGAAGGCGACAGCGACGATGGCGCTGAGTCCGATGGTGGTGACGACGGCGATGAGCAGCGTCCAGTACGTCGAGCGAACCGAGCGCAGCTTGGTGAACTCCGAGGTGAGCACGTCGCGGGCACGAATGGCCAGTGATGGCACGGCCGCGTGGGCGGGCCGGATCTCGACTGTGGTCACTGGTCGGGTCTCCCATCGGTGGTCGGATTCCCGGCGCGGTACTCGACGCTGTCCCGGGTGATGTCCAGGTAGGCCTGCTCGAGGGAGGCGTGCCGCGGGACCAGTTCGTGCACGGCGATGCCGTGCTCGGCGGCCAGGTCGCCGATGGCCGGCGCGTCGAGGCCGGTCACGGCGAGCCCGCCATCGTCCTCGGGCGTGACGGCCGCGCCGCGGGCGGTGAGCATCCCGGCGAGGTCGGCGGGCCGTGGCGATCGGACCAGCACGTCGGTGCGGGTGCTGGAGTCGACGAACCGGGCGGTGGGGGTGTCGGCGATCAGCCTGCCGCGGCCGATGATGATCAGGTGGTCGGCGGTCAGCGCCATCTCGCTCATCAGGTGGCTGGATACGAAGACGGTGCGGCCTTCGCCGGCCAGTGACTTGAACAGCTGGCGGATCCAGTGGATGCCTTCGGTGTCCAGGCCGCCCGCCGGTTCGTCGAACATCAGGACCGGAGGGTCGCCGAGCAGCGCCGTGGCGATGCCGAGCCGCTGCTTCATGCCGAGGGAGAAGGCCCCGGCGCGCCGGTGCGCCACCGCGTCCAGCCCGGTCAGCTGCAGCATCTCCGAGACCCGGCGCCGCCCGATCCCGTTGCTCTGCGCGATCGACAGCAGGTGGTGGTATGCGGTGCGCCCGGGGTGTACGGCGTTCGCGTCCAGCAGCGCGCCGACCTGGTGCAGCGGGCGGGCTATCCCCTGGTACCGGCGGCCCTCGACGAGGGCGGTGCCCGAGGTGGGGGCGTACAGGCCCAGGATGATCCGCATCGTGGTGGTCTTGCCGGCGCCGTTCGGCCCGAGAAAGCCGGTCACGTGCCCGGGGCGGACCGCGAAGCTCAGGCCGTCCAGCGCGGTGACGGGGCCGAACCGCTTGCTGAGTTGATGCACCTCGATCATGCCTGGGTCCCCCGGAAGAAGGCGCTTGAGCTGCCCCGCCAGAGCAACACGACGGCACCCAGCCCGAGCAGCCAGATGACGAACCAGAAGATCTTGACCAGGGCGGCCTCGGGTACGACGAGGTTGCCGAGCGCGTCCATCGTGGCTACGCCGAAGAGCACGGTTCCGGTGATCCGTGCCCAGCTCTTGCCACTCTGGCAGTTCCGGCGATGAAGATCCACAGTGCGGCGGCGATCAGGCCGCCGGCGATCCAGCCCACGATCAGCGGGCGCTGCTGCGCGGTGACCTGGCTCCCCGTCAGGTTCGGGAACTGCCGCTCCATGGCGCTTTTCGTGGCCGTCAGCGTGGTCAGGTCGATCGCGATGCCGATGAGGCTCGCGGCCGCGCCCGCATACATGAGCTTGACGGCGTTGCGCACGGAGCCCGGGGCGGGCGGCCGCTGGACCTCGGGCATCTGGGCGCCGCCTGGGTAAGGCTGGTACATGGCTTCCTCTTCCCTCTAGTGCGTGGGGTTCGTCCGGTAACTTCGTCCGGTAACTCAGTGGGCGATCGTTGACTGGGGTCCAGCGGTAGCAACTTGTTCGCCATGGTCAGGTGACTCTGTCGTCGTAGATGCGGATGAGCGGGAACGGGGCAGATCATGGGAGGTGTCGGCACCAAGACCCCGTCGGGTGTCAGGGTGTAGCCGGTGACCGCGTCGGCGTACGGCGATCGGTGACATCGGCGATCAGCTGCCCGAGCATGGCGTACCCGCCGTTGCTGGCCGGACAACGCGGCGCACGGTCAGCGGCTATGTTGTGGCGACCAACCACGGCCGGAGGAGGTCGAACGGCGGCTGGCCGGCCGACGAGCTGGACGCGGTCGGCGGTTCGTGCCGTGCCAGCCGGCCGCCGAGGCGTAGCCAGTCCACCTGTCCGCCGGCGCCGCGGAGGAAGTTCGCCCGGATATGGGTTGCCTCGCCGTCGGGGCCGAGGACGAGCACGTAGTCGGGGCGGTAGAAGGCCAGGCGCGGCCCGGCCACCCCGCCGACCTTGCCCACGAGTTGGCCGTTGTCGGCGGCCAGCTCGAACTGCAACGTTTCGAGGTCTCCGGCGGGGCCGACCGCTTGTTGGATGTAGCGGCCCTCATATGGGGCCAGCTGCTGCGGGGTGAGTGCGCGCGGTACGGCCGGGAGGTTGCTGATCCCGGCGAAGCGCCGCAGCGCCCAGTCGTCGGCGAACAGCTCGGCGACCAGGCCGGGGCCGCCTTCGGAGTTGGTGAGCATGGTGAACGCGAAGCCACGCTCGGGCACCATCAGGAAGC
>WNFV01012515.1_pt1 | contig 14744 bp, 16 predicted proteins | sample 5400101 | NCBI WGS metagenome assembly WNFV01 (sample SAMN13153361, study PRJNA577476) | soil metagenome | isolation source: 115 cm soil or saprolite under grassland replicate 1 | place: USA:California | collected 2016-06-15 | reverse complement strand
GCGCATCGCAGAAGGCCCTGCGACGGCTCCTATTTCTCGGTCTCGTCTTCGCCTCCATCGCGGTCGGTACCGGAATAGCCGTGTGGATGTCTCAGCAGCGGGAGAAGGATCTAGCCGAGCTCTAGCCCGGGCGCTCTGCAGCGCGGTGCTCAAGCGTGTCTATTCCCTTGCGTACGGTTGAGAGGAAGCCGTCCAGCTCATGCTCGAGCCGTTTCAAGGTCTGCAGGGCGTAGACATCAGCCTCCCGCATCTGCGCGCGGCTAGACTCCTGTGCGTCGTCCAGGCGTCCGCGGGCCTGCTCCTCGGCGCTCTTGACAAACTCCTGAGCACGCGTCTGCGCCTCGGCCAGCAGGTCGCGAGCGCGCGCTTCGGCAGCCTTGACGACCTCCGTTTCGCGGAGGCGCTTCTCCACCTCCGACTTCGACTCCTCAAGGAGCCGGGCTGCTTCCTCCTCCGCGAGGCGGACCACCTCATCCCTGCGTTCCAGCACATCACGGGAGTCGTAGACTTCACGAGGCACGGCCACACGCATGCGATCGATCACATCCAGGAGCCGCTGGCGGGAGATAACGAGGCCACCGCCGACGGGCAGGCGTCTGGCGTCCGAAGCCATCTCCTCCAGGCGGTCTATAAGGTGAAGGATATCCATTTCCGGCTCATCTGGAGGCTGGAGGCTGGAGATTGGAGGTTGGAGCTGGTGTCGTCACGGTGTCGCGGCATTTGTACTCCTATTTGGCGAACTTCTTTTCGAGAGCCTTGCCGACGTGCGTGGGCACGAGCTCTCCGACGTCGTAACCGAGGCTGGCCACTTCCCGAATGCGGTGGCCACTGACGTACAGATGCTCAAGGCTGGCCATCATGTATACCGACTCGATCTCCGGCGCCATCTTCTTATTCATGAGCGCCATGTCCAGCTCCGCTTCGAAGTCCGTCACAGCCCGAATGCCGCGCACCAGCACCTTGGCCTGCTCCCGGCGGGCGAAGTCGACCACGAGCCCGGTGAACGGTTTGACCTCAACGTTCCGCAAGTGACGCACGGCCGCCTGGAACAACTCGACCCGCTCTTCGGTGGAGAACAGACACTTATTCGCATCCATGTTGTACACGGCGATGACGAGACGCTCGAACAGCGTCGATGTCCTTTGCGCGATATCGATATGGCCGTTGGTCACCGGGTCGAACCGCCCGGGATACACCGCTGTCAGCAAGCGTCACCTCCTAACGGTAGATCGATACCGCACTGTCGCCGTGTCGCCGTGAGTTGACTAGCTCGAAGGGTCCGATCGAAGCTCCGGGCTCCTCCCGTGCGCTGTGCTCCAGCACCAGCACGGTGACCCTGGGCTGAACGAGGCCGGACGAGCACAGCGCCTCCAGGGCAGCCACTGCTTCGCGGTCCGCATACGGAGGGTCAGCGAGAATGAGTGTATAAGGCTCGCGCAGACGGGCGTTTGCGCGCTCCACCGCTAGACAGTACACACGCGCCCGATCCTCAAAGCCGGTCAGGCGAAGGTTTTCGCGGATGAGCGCGCAGGTCGCGGGATCGCTTTCGACGAAGTCGCACCAACCGGCACCGCGGCTGAGTGCCTCGATGCCAAGAGCTCCGCTGCCGGCGTATACATCCAGCACGCGAGCCATGTCCGCGCCGAGCGAGGCGAGGGCCGAGAAGATGGCGCCGCGCATTAAGTCGGAAGTGGGGCGCACAGTGGTGGCGGCGGCGCTACGCCGCTCTCTCGCCGGCGCCTTCAGACGCCGCCCTCTGGCTGTGCCGGCAATCACGCGCATTTGGTCAGGGACCGGTCACGGTGACCTTCGTGTTGTCATCGAAGTCGGTGCCCGTTTGGCCATCGGCGGCCAGCACCGTAACCCTAACCACGTTCGTCACCTCGCCCGAGGCCGGTGCGGTGCGCTCATACGTACAAGTGACGGCGTCAGCGCCATCCGGATCAACTTCACTACCGTCATGGTCGTCCGGTTCGAGCTCGATACCAACGGCTGGGTTCCCGCTTATCGTACTCTTGCAGTCGGTAATATTGCCGTACACACTGTCGACAATGGAAGTGATCGTGACCTTGACGTCACTGTCATTGTCTATGATCGCGGTATACGTGATCTTGGATCCAGGCGAGGTAGTCTCATCATTGTGTGGAACGTTGTCGGGATCATCGCCATCCGCCCGCACGCCCAGTTGCACAGGCAGCGTCGGCGTTGGAGTAGGCGTAACAGTTGCGCCCGGCGACGGAGCTGGTGTCGCCGTCGGCGGCGGCGCGAACGTAACCAGTGGCGATGGGGACGCCTGCTGACCCTTCTTCACGTCAACGGCGATGACGCGGCCGAATCGGCGCTCGCCGTCGCTGACGACCAGAACGATATTATGCGGGCCTTCCTTGGGCGCCACCCAGGTCGCCGAAGTGCCCGCACCGGCGCCGAAGTCGCCGCCATTCTGCGCCTGCCATGCCGGAAGAAGCGACGCCTCGTTGGGGCGGCGAAGCGAAACCGTGGCGGACCGCATGAACTCGCCGATTACCGGCCAGATGTTGGCCACGTCCGACTGCGCGGACGCATCGGAGACCGCGAAGCCGCCGAGGCGATAAGCCTGGACAATTTCGAGTTTGAAGCCGACGCTGAACGAGTTCTCGATCACTATTCTCCGTCGCTCTGTGCCTCCAAGATCGAACCTGACGGCGGCGGCATCCTCATCCCAACGGAGCGGCGACGCGCCTTCAGCCTGGTCCAGGTTCTTCGCCACGAGCTTTACGGTGACGCCCGGCTTTATGTCATCCGGGTTCGCCGGTTCCCGGACCGCTGCTTCCGCGGCAAGCACCATGGCCTGCAGGTAACCGATCGGCCGCGTCACGTCGCCAATGCCCTCGATGCTGTAGGGGCTTACGACGAGCATTATCTTGCTGGGCTCGACATCATCTGTGATCTCGCTGATAGCCCGAGGCATAGTCTCCCAGTAGGCCACCGGATCGGCGATTGGCAGGACTTTGATCATGTCCACCGCTTCGCCGATGGCCTTCCAGTCATAGGCCTGGCGCTGGTTCGTGGGTGGCGGCAGAGTCAAACTGAGCCGCTTGTCTCCGAGTCTGTCCGCTAGCGTGGTAACGAAATCCGTGAACTCCGGCTTAAGGTCAACATCCACGGATGAATACTCCAGGTCGATACCGTCAAGGCCGGAGTCGTTGACGAGCGAGACGATGGCCTGAATGTGAGTCTCGCGGAGCGACTCGTCGGCCAGGATATCGTTGACGATGGCCGCGGTGTCCTCGCCGCTGCCGATGATGGTGGGTATCACGAGGAAGTCTCCCTCCGGCAGAGTGGAGGCTGTTCCCTGCACGGATCCGTCCTGGACGGGAGAGTAGTCCCGAGGGCTGATAATCGTGACCCTGGCTTCGGCGTGGAGGCTCCCGCCCGCGGGAAGCGAACCTGCAACCTGGTATGGCTGAGGGTTCACGCGCAGGACGACCAGGTTTGCGGGGATGCTCGAGAATTCGCCCTCGGCCCTGCCGCCTCTAACGACCTTTACATCGGTTAACCGCTGCCAGCGGTTCTCGATGAAGGTGTAGAAGCCCAAGCCTGTGGGGTCTTCAGTCGTCCCTTTCAAGGGCAGCGCAAAACCGGAGATCGGCGGTCTGTCCTTGTCCGCAAGGTTGAACTCGATGTAATCGCTCACCTGCTCCACGCCGGGTGGCAGAGGCGGCGTTTGGGAGCTCAGCCGGCCGCTCACCCCACCAAAGTCGACCTCTGGTCCGTTATCGCCGCCGCTGCTTCCGCCTCCGTCGCTGCTGAGGAGCGTGGACACTCCGACGACGAGCAGTATCACAACAGCCAGAAAGGCAATCGTACCGCCGATGATGATAGGGGCAGGGTCTCGCTCCGGCCGGCGGCGGAGCAGCCTGTCGAATGGACCCTCAGGTCTGGGCAGGTCGCGTCTAATGCGCCTTGCCGGCGGTTGGTCGCGGGGCGGGGGGCGTCGCATGGGTTAGGGCTGAACCACTTTCATCGTGTGAGCGGCATATCGCCGACGGCCGGCGCACCGCGCCCGACCGAGGTCAGCGGTAGTGTAACACAGGGCCTGTTTGGCGAAATAGGGGGCCGATTGGCGCTATTTACAAGCAGCCGAGCGTGGCATATAATTCATCGTTGGGACAGCCGCCACGTATGACTGAGGGCGTAGCCTTCAGTCCTTTTTTTCATCAACATCCAAGAGGAGTATGATCGTCGCCATGCCAAACAAGCCAGTCCCGCTGACGAAGGAAGGTCTGGACAAGCTCCAGAAAGAGCTGGACTACCTCCTTACGGTGCGCCGTGCGGAGGTGGCCCAGCATATCCACGACGCTAAGGAGCTCGTGGGTGCTCAAAACAGCCCGGAATACGAGGACGCGCGCAATGAGCAAGCGTTCGTGGAAGGACGCATCCTTACGCTGGAGAACGTGATCCAGAATGCGGAAATAATTGAGGCGGCTCATGACCATCAGCGAGTGAGCCTGGGTTCTACGGTCACGATCGTGAACCACAAGGGCGATAGGGAGCACTACACCATCGTCGGATCAGCGGAGGCAGACCCGAAGGCGGGACGGATCAGCAACGAGTCGCCCGTTGGACTCGCCCTGCTGGGCAAAGGGGTCGGCGACGAGGTGCAGGTTAACGCGCCTGCAGGGGTCCTTCGCTGGACGATTCTCGGGATCAACTAGCGACTCGATAGGGGCAAAGCTACAATCAGGCGGGGCGACGAAGGCCCCGCCTCACTTATTTAGACAATGGGCGAAGATGAGATCGTGGCGTTGCGCCGGGAGAAGCTGGAACGGCTGCGTTCCGGCGGCCGGGACCCGTACCCGGCCCGCGCGCACCGCACCCACACGGCGCTGGACGCGGCCGAACTGCTGGAGCGCTCGCCGGACGGGCGCGATCTTGTGGCGGTGGCCGGGCGTGTAACGGCGCTGCGTCGAATGGGAAAAGCGACGTTCGTCGATCTGCGCGACGGCTCCGGCCGGATTCAGGCCTACTTCAAGCAAGAGAGCCTCGGCGTCCAGCCGTACGAGCTCCTCCTCCACACTGTGGACCTGGGCGACTTTCTGAGCGTTAGCGGCACGCTGTTCCACACCAAGACCGGCGAGCCGACGATAGAGGCGCAAGACTTCAGCGTCCTCGCCAAAGCTCTCCGCGCCCCTCCCGAGAAATGGCATGGGCTTCACGATGTGGAAATACGCTACCGGCAGCGCTACCTGGACCTTATGGCGAACCCGGAAGTGCGCGATACGTTCGTCACGCGGTCAAAGATCATCCAGCAGCTCAGGAGGTTCATGGACGAGCGCGGCTATCTGGAGGTCGAGACGCCGATCCTCCAGAGCAGCGCAGGCGGGGCCGCGGCGCGGCCTTTCGTCACGCACCACCACGCTCTGGGCCGCCAGCTGTACCTGAGGATCGCGCTGGAGCTGCACCTCAAGCGCCTCGTGGTGGGCGGGTTCGACAGGGTGTACGAGATCGGGCGTATCTTTCGCAACGAGGGCGTGTCCACGAAGTACAACCCCGAGTTCACAATGCTTGAGTCTTATGAAGCCTATGCGGACTACAACGCCCTCATGGAGATGGTGGAGGAGATGGTGTCCAGGGTGGCCGGTGAGGTGCTGGGAACCACGCGCGTCATGAACGGCGAAACGGAGATAGAGTTTGCGCCGCCGTGGCCCCGAATACCGCTTAGAGACGCCATTCGTGATCGCTGTGGCGTGGACTTCGACGCCCACCCTGATGTTGATGGCCTGCGCAAGTCGATTATCCGGTCGAACTCTCGCCGCTGGCGAAGCGCAAGCCGGACAGCCCGCACCTGGTGGAGCGTTTCGAATTCTTTATCGCCGGGCGTGAAGTGGGCAACGCTTACAGCGAGCTGAACGACCCGGTGGACCAGCGGACGCGGCTTCTGGAGCAGACGCGTCTGCGAGCCGCCGGCGATGAGGAAGTGGAGCTGGCGGATGAGGACTTCCTGATCGCGCTGGAGCACGGCATGCCGCCTACGGCGGGTCTCGGCATCGGCATCGACCGGCTGGTGATGGCGCTGACAGGCAACAGCTCCATTCGCGAGGTCATCTTGTTCCCGGCGCTGCGCGAGAAGGAGGACGCGTGACCCCGCGCCAGCTTCGAGCCGTTGTGTTCGATCTCGACGGGGTCATCTGGGATGGAGAGCCGCTTTACCAGGAGGCGTTTAACGTTGTGCTTGTTCCATACGGGCACACGGTTACGGAGGAAGACTACAGCAGGATCATAGGTCTCTCCGTGGAAGCGGCATGGGACCGGGTGCGAGAGCGGTTCTCGCTCACCGAATCGCCGGCCGTCTTTTACCGCGCTTACAACGAAGCCGTCCTCGACTTGCTGAAACAACCGGCGGACCCGCTTCCCGGGGTGCGGGAAGTGCTGGCGGAACTCAAGCGCCGCGCGATTCCGATCGGCCTTGCTTCGGCCTCGCTAAGGCAGTGGGTGGATGCGACACTGGCCGGCCTGCGGCTGGAGGGCGCCTTCGATACCACAGTCTCAGCCAGCGAGGTGCAGCGCTCCAAGCCGGCGCCGGACCTCTACCTCGCGGCCGCGGGGCGTCTGGGGGTGCCGCCGGAAGAGTGTCTCGCGGTCGAGGATACGGCCGCTGGCATCGCCTCCGCGAAGGCAGCGGGGATGTTCGCCGCCCAGATCCGCGCCGCGTCCACAGCGCTGCCGCCGCTCTCTGAGGCCGACGTTGTGTGGGAGGACTATTATCAGTTCGACTTATCGTTCTTCCAAGCGCCGGTGAGCGAGGTCGAGACGTGAGGGGCAAGGCACAGCCGCAAGAATTGCGCGCAAAGCAGCGGGCACCTGACCTGCCTGCCGAGGTCCGCGACGTTCTCCAGGCGCTCATAGAGGCGGGGGGCGACGACTTGAGCGCCGTCCTATGGCATGGATCGCATGCGCGCGGGGAAGCCAAGCCGGACTCAGACCACGATCTCATCATAGTCCTAAAACGGGCAGACGACGGCGTGCTGTTGCGACTACAAGGCGTGTTCCACGGCCGCGAAAACTGGTCCACGTTCGTACAGACGGAAGAGGAATTGCGCCAGTACCCTATGCATGGTCGCCTTGAGTTCGCATACGGAGTTCAACCTCTCTACGGCCGTCTGGAACCTCTGGAGATCAGGCGGGAGCACGTGCTGGACGAGATCCGCTCACTAGCCCGTAACATCCGCTTCGAGTGCCGCTACCGTCTTCTGCATCGCGAGCAAGAGTACGTCGAGATGGAGCCTCACTATCGAGACTTCCAGCGGGCGAGGAACGCGCGGATGCTCCGGTACGCCGCCAAGCTGGCGGTCATGGCACTCAAGGCAAGGGAGTTACTGAAAAGTGGGGCATACCCGTGCACTCGGGACGAGCTGCGGCGGTGCCTGACAGATGAAGACGAGCTGGCAATCGTGGACATCATCGACCTCTGGGGTGAACTGCGGCCGAAGTTCGAGCGGGACGCCACACCTCTCGCCCTACAGCTAGACGCCTTCGCTCGTGAGCTGGTCGCCGAACTCGATTCGGGAGCGTTGGCATGAAGCGGCACTTTACCGCCACGGGGTTCGTCGTGGACGGCTCGCGCACGCTTCTACATTGGCACAAGCGATTGCAGCAGTGGATGCCTCCGGGCGGTCATATCGAGCCGGACGAGGACCCTGTGCAGGCTGTGCTTCGCGAGATTGAGGAAGAGACGGGGCTCGTGACCGAAGTGATGCGGGCCCGGGAGCCGGTCCCGTTCCGGTATCCGCAGCAGCTTCCGCCGCCGTACACGATACTGGTCGAAGATATTCCGGGACCGGGCGAACCGCACGAACACATCGACCTGATTTATTTCTGTCGAGTCATGAACGGCCGCGTGAACGAACTCTCCGGCGACTCGACGCTGCGCTGGGTGGACGAAGCGGACCTGCGGGGCAGCGTACCCCTGGACGTCACCGGATGCGGATTATCCGTCGCCGTGCCGGAAGACGTACGCCAGCTCGCCCTTCTGGCGATAGAAGCGGCCCGTCAACAGAGCGGCTCGGCCTGAACTACAGGCATGCTGTCCATCCAGTTCGTTCGCGAGCATGCCGATGAGGTGCGGCGCGCACTTGCGCGTCGCAACGCTGAAGCGCCGCTGAATGAAGCTCTGGCACTCGACACGGAGTGGCGCCGCGTGTTGACCGAAGTCGAATCGCTGCGAGCGGAGCGAAACGCCATCTCGAAAGAGGTCGGTGAGCTGTCGCGGCTTGCGAAGGGGGCGGATACGAAAGAAGCCAAACACGCCGAGCACCGCCGGACCGACCTCGTGGCGCGATCATCGTTTCTCGGCGAACGGCTGGAGGGTCTCGAAGGGCAGGTACGCGAAATGGACAAGCGGCTGCGCGACCTGATGCTCGAGATCCCGAACATTCCTGCTGACGACGTTCCCGACGGCCCCGACGAGAACTCAAACGTCGTCGTCCGTCAATCAGGCGAGCCTCAGGCGTTCGACTTTGAGCCGAAGCCTCACTGGGAGATTGGAGAGGCGCTTGACATCATCGACCTCGTACGCGGGAGCAAGCTTGCGGGCGCGCGCTTCTTCGTGTTGAAGGGCGCCGGGGCGCGGCTGGAGCGGGCGTTGATCGCCTGGATGCTGGACTTTCATACGTCGCACGGTTATCTGGAGGTCTATCCCCCGGCCATGGTGCGCGAAGAGAGCATGTGGGCAGGCGGCTGGCTGCCAAAGTTTGCCGAGAATATGTTCCATGACGCCGAGGAGGACTACTGGCTTTTGCCAACGGCCGAGGTCGCACTCACGAACATGCACCGGGACGAAGTCCTCAAGGCGAGCGCTCTTCCGCTCAAATACGTGGCCTACACGCCCTGCTTTCGTCGCGAGAAGATGTCGGCGGGACGCGACGTCCGGGGCATTAAGCGAGTACATCAGTTCGATAAGGTTGAGCTGTACAGGTTTGTGGAACCCGAACAATCGGAGGCGGCGCTCGCGTCACTGGTGGCCGATGCGGAGGCAGTCGTCAAGGCTCTGGGCATCGCCTATCGCGTGGTCGAGCTCTGCACGGGCGACCTTGGGTTCAACGCCGCCAAGGCGTTCGACCTCGAGCTGTGGGCGCCGGGAAGCGCTGAGTGGCTCGAGGTATCCACATGCTCGAACTGTACTGACTTTCAAGCCAGACGGGCGAATATCCGCTTCCGCAGAGAGAAGGGCGGCCGGCTCGAGCACCCGCACACGCTCAATGGGTCGGGCCTCGCTCTGCCGCGCGTGCTGATTTCGGTCCTCGAGAACTATCAGCAGGCGGACGGGTCCGTCGTTGTTCCGGAGGTGCTCCGGCCGTACATGGGCGGACTCGAGCGGATAACGCCGCGCGGCAGCGCTCACGAGTAAGCGTTGCGCGCGCCGCGGGCGCATCCGTCCGTGATCCCGGCTCGTATCGTCGTTATGTCATAGCATTCCCCCAGCGGAAGGAGGCTTAAGATGAACGCTCGCATGGTCCTGATCGCCGTGACGGCAGCGCTTACGCTGGTCGTCAGCGGAAGGACTGCTGGCGCGAACGAGAACCGCAACTTTGTGGCGCCGCTAGCAGCGGGTGATGAAGTGCAGACGCCCGCCGTAGAGAGCGACGCCGCGGGTCTCGCCAAGTTCCAGCTTAGCGCGGAGGGAGACGCACTCAGCTTCAAGCTCATTGTTGCCAATATAGACAACGTGCTGTTCGCCCACATCCACTGTGGCGCCGAGGGCGTTAACGGCCCTGTCGTCGTGTTCCTCTACGATGGGCCCACGGTGACCACGAACGGCGTCCTCTCCGAGGGCACGGTCAACGCAAGCGATATCATCCCAAGGCCCGATTCGGCGGCGTGCCCCGGCGGTATCTCGAACTTCGATGAGCTGATCGCAAAGATGGAGAGCGGCGGCGCCTACACAAACGTCCACACAACCGCCTTTCCGGCCGGAGAGATACGCGGCCAGATCCGCTAATCCTCCCCAACTCGTCGGCTTAATAAAGTACAAGGATGAGGCTCGTTGCCACGTCAGCGAGCGTGACGGAAGGGCATGTCCTGTACGTAGAAGCTAGGGTCAGCTGGGGTGTGGGCGGCAAGTCCAGAAGCTCGAACGCTTCTCTTCGCGGGCCTTGTCTCCTACACCGCGACCGCCGCCAGCTGAGGTGCAGTCAAGCTCGGTCGAGCGTCGAAGCTGCGGCAGAGAACTGACACATCCAGCACCGTAAGGCGGTGCGAGGGCAAAAAGCGAGGCGGCGGGACTAGATCCCGCCGCCTCTTTCCGTTGATCCAATATCAGCTTTCTAGATCTCGGCGTCGCGCCTGCCCGTGTGTCCTTCCCCCTGGCCTTGGCTGCCGCTCTCGCTGCCGTGGCAGTGATCGTCCTCACCGACTCCGTCTCCATCGTGCCCATTGGCGGGATGATCGGGATTGCCCTCACTGGCCGGACCATGGCACTCCTGCTCGCCCCCACCGTTATCATCCGCTGGGGTGTCGCCTGGGGTGTCGCCATCGCTCTCGCTGCCGTGGCAGTGGTCGTCCTCGCCGACTCCGTCGCCATCGTGCCCATTAGCGGGATGATCGGGATTGCCCTCGGAGGCCGGCCCGTGGCAGTCCTGCTCGCCCTCATCGGGCGCATCGCCGTCGTCCTCGTTGTCGCCGCCGGGCTGATCAGCGTCGCCGGCATCATCATCATCTTGGCTGGTATCATCAGCCCCGTCGCCCGGGTCGCCGGCGTCGGCGCCATCGCCGGGATCCGATCCGTCATTGTCACTGTCACCGGCGTTCCCGTCATTTCCGGCGTCGTCGTTGCCGCCCTGATCGCCGGCGTCATTGCCGGGATCATTGCCAACATCACCGGAATTTCCGTCGTCGCTGGAGTTTCCGCCGTCGCCGCTCGCGTCGTCACCATCCGGAGCGTCCGGCTCGCTGCTGGGAGGGGGCGCGGCCGGCGCATCTGTGCCGTTGTCCTGGGCGTCCGGCTGGACTATCGGTGACGCCTCCTGATCGGTAGCGGAGCTGTCGTTCTGCACCGGCGCCGACGACTGGCTGTCTACGATCGGCGCGCCAGCATCGCCGGGAACCTCGGACGGAGTCTGGCGGAGCACCAGCACCATGGGCTGTTCCGTCGTCACCACCACAGGCTCAGGCGGCTGAACATCCGCGACAACGTTGAAGCCAGGCACAACCGTGCCGGGACGGCCGATCTCGGCCACCCCACCCGGTCCTGCGAGCGACACAAACGCGGATAGGGCCACCGGCAGTAGCGCCGGATGAATAAGGATTTTGACTACGCTCAACCACCTCATTGCTTTCGACTCCTAACGGGTTCGGAGAAACAGTTTCCTTTACTACTTATGACGACGAGAGGTTTAAAAAGGTTAAGGTATGGTTGGTGAAATCTCCTTTACCTGTGTCAACCTCGCGTTAACTTACCGGTTCGGCCACCGACCGAGAGCAAGAAAGAAGCGGCGGGCTGAAAGCCCGCCGCTGGACCTACGGTTCTTTGGATACCGCTATTTCTTCCCGTGGCCGCCGCCGCCCCCGCTCGCCTGCGCGACCTGAGCGGCTTCTTCGCCGTCCTCAGATTCACCGTGGTTTTTGCTCGCGGCAGATACGAGCTCGCCGAGGTTCTTAGGACCGTCTTCCAAAACAGCCTGCTCGTCGTCCGTCAAATCCTTTCGCAGCTGGCCGAAGCCGAACTCGGGCTGGCCGTCCTCGCCCGTTGGGAGGCTCGCGAGCAACTCATCGACCGTCATTCCCTGAGCCTTGGCCAGCTGGTACAGCTTGAAGAGCGCGCCGAAGCCGATGCCTTCATTGTGCAGGGCGAGCACGTCGTCCTGTGTAACTTCGAACTCGTCCGCTATCGCCTGCGCGATCTTCTCCTCGCCGTTACCGGTCGCCCCATCCTCGTCGCCGTCAAGCGCCTGGGCGTCCCCGTCATCGGCATCGTCGGTTCCGGTAACCGACGCGGCGAAGTCGACGGGCCCCGGTCCCGCAAGAGCGGAGTACGATCCGACGGCAACCACGATGGCGCCTATCGACAAGAGCAAGGGCAGCAATCCAATCTTGGGCATCAGCAATGCTCCTTTCACTTTATGTCACATTGTACGCGCGCCTGCGGGCCGCGACGCCCTGCGGGCGTTAAGGTTTCGTACTAATTTTCACTAGTTCCGTATGGAATTAGGCTAATCTTTCTCGCCTTCATCGTTTTCATCGTCGTCCTCATCGTCACCGTCATCCCCGTTTTCGCCGTTGTTGCCGTGGTCATCTCCCGAGCACAGCACCTTGATGTCTTCCGCGAGGATGGAGCCGTCGTCTTGCATTTCGCCGGTGACCCAGACCGCAGAAGCGGACTCAAGATCGCCGCTGACATCAGTATCTTCATCCACGAGGACTGAGACTGGACCGGACGGCGTATCGACGGTCAACGAGCCGGCATCCTGCGATAGCACCGGGGTGCGCCTGATCATCGCCTTACCGTTGTGCACCTTCAGGCGGAGAGCACCGTGGCCCCTGGCCTGGCCGGGGTTGCACTTCTCGTTGTCCTTCGCGTTTTCATCATCGGTGTCGTCCGCGTCTTCATCGGCGTCGGCGGACACCTGCTGCACTCCGGGTGCCGGCGTAGCGGTGAGGGCTCCTTCGCATTGGAGCGCCACCGCGAGCGCGCGCAGCTGCTGGGCGTCGAGGACCGTCCCCTCTACTCTGACAGGGTCACCCGCCTTGAGGCCGCCTTCGATCTGTGTGTCGCCGTCGCGCGAGATCTCGACCATAAGGCCCGGACCGAAGACGCTGATCTTGTCATTGGTGAGGCTGTCGAGACGCCCCGTAACCTCGAACGTGTCGCCCTCAATCCGCAGTTCGAAATGGGGGTCTTCCTCGGTTGCGCAGTCGATGACGCCGGCGCCCGCGCAGACCGAGCGGAGATCGTGCGCGGTCATGACGCCTTCGGCATCTGCCGTCCCCGCCATCTCCGCGGCTGAGCCAGGCGAGAGATCACCCACAAGGTTGAACTCCGCCGCGAGCGTGGCGGAAATATCGCCGCTGGGCCCGGCAACTACCGCGGTCGTGCCATCGAAGCTGGAGAGCGTGCCCCGGACCCAGAACTGCTCTCCCTGGCGTTGGAACAGAAACTCGGAGTCCTCCGGCCCGACGCCTGTGGGCGGACAGTCGATCGGCTCTCCTGTCACTCCAAGCTCCACGCCGCTCCCTTGAGCAGGCGGCGGAGCGGGGCTCACGTCGGCGGCGATCAACGCGGCGGAGGCCGAATCGCCTGAGAGCCAGCCGCTGTTCGCCGCGACGATGACTACGGCAATCGGCGCGAGAACCACGGCGGCGGCTGCCACAATCGCTCGACTCATCTCATGAGCCTCCTTCTAATCCACAGCTCGAATGCACCCGTAATACCCAACGCGCTTGACGGGCCCGAGTTTCGCCCAGCCGGTTAAGAACGGGTTTGGAGGTTCGCGTACTGAAGGGTCTATCGTTGCAGGCCGCGCGTGTTACGGCCACCCCGGCCCTGAAACCGCAAGTGTTATGATTCTGTTATCATGCGCGTCCTCGCGATAGACGTGGGCACAGGGACGCAGGATATCCTGCTCTTCGACTCGCTTCAGCCGATTGAAAACGCCCTTCAGTTGATCATGCCTTCACCCACGCAGATCGCGGCCGGCCGCATCCGGAGGGCGACATCTAGCGGCCGGGCTGTCTTCTTGACCGGCGTTATCGCCGGAGGCGGGCCGTGCCACTGGGCGCTCGAGGACCACCTGCGAGCGGGCAGGAAGTCGTTCGTGACCCCGCAGGCCGCGGCGACGTTCGATGACGACCTTGAGAACGTCGCGCGCATGGGCGTCAAGCTGGTCTCAGAGGACGAAGGGCAACATCTCGACGCGGAGCGCATAGTGCTCCGCGATCTCGACCTCGGCGCTATTCGCGCTGCTCTGTCGGCGTTCGATGTGGACACCGCATTCGATGGGCTGGCGCTCGGATGCCTGGACCACGGCGCCTCGCCGCCCGGCTATTCAGACCGTCTGTTCCGCTTCGACCACCTGCGCCGGGTCGTCGAAGGGCGCAACGACCTGCGAGCCTTCGCCTTCCTGGCGGAAGAGCTGCCGAAATACCTGACGCGCGCCCGGACGCTTCTGAGCTGCGTGGACATCGATGCGCCAGTGGTGTTCCTGGACACGGGGCCAGCGGCGGCACTGGGAGCGCTCCAGGACCCGCTTGTCGCTCAGACCGAGGAGCAGCTGGTGCTGAACCTGGGCAACATGCATGCGCTCGCCTTCCATCTCCAGGGGACACGCATACTCTCGCTCTATGAGCACCACACCGGCGAGGTCACGCGCGAGCAGATCGAGGACTTCACGGAGAGACTGCTGACAGGCGATCTGCCGCACGAGGACGTCTTCGAGTCGAAGGGGCACGGGGTGTACTACGCCGTCGGGGCGAAATCCGAAACTGGGAACTCGCAAACGCCGCCACTGGTCGCCGTCACCGGACCGCAACGCGCTAAGCTGCGCGGCAGCCGCCTCGAGCCGTACTTCGCGGTGCCGCACGGCGATATGATGGTCTCGGGTTGCTTCGGCCTGCTCTGGGCCTTCGCCGAAAAGCACCCGGAACACCGGGACGAAATAACCGCGGCGCTTGGGGTGAAGATGGGCGTTGCGGCGGGCCCTTAGACCTGCCCGCCGGCGCGACCATCGCGTATAGTAGGCAACACACGAAAGGAGGAGCCCATGCCCAGCCAG
>WNFV01006128.1_pt1 | contig 14747 bp, 14 predicted proteins | sample 5400101 | NCBI WGS metagenome assembly WNFV01 (sample SAMN13153361, study PRJNA577476) | soil metagenome | isolation source: 115 cm soil or saprolite under grassland replicate 1 | place: USA:California | collected 2016-06-15 | reverse complement strand
CGCGGCGGTGGAGGCGCAAGCACGGGGCTACGGCTCACGCATCCTAACGACCTCTCTGGCGGGTGAGGCGCGGGAGGCCGGTCCTTCCCTGGTGTCCTCGATCCTCTCATGGCACGAGCCCGCTCCCAAGCGGGCGGCAATCGCCGGCGGCGAGACCACCGTCACCGTCCGGGGTGATGGCCGAGGGGGGAGGAATCAGGAGCTCGCCCTCGCGGTCGTCGAGGCGCTCGAAGGGATGCCCGCGGTCCTCGTCTCGTGCGGGACCGACGGAATCGATGGGAACAGCGATGCGGCGGGAGCGATCGTCGACGGCGATACGATTGCACGCGCGCGAGCGGAAGGCCTCGGCCCCCAGACGTTCCTGGAGAAGAACAATTCGTTCGCGTTTTTCGAGGCCCTGGGGGATCTCATCATGACCGGGCCCACCGGGACGAACGTCGGCGACGTCCAGATTTTCCTCGAGGACCGTTCGAAGCGACCCGCGTAGGAGGGTGCCTCAGTCGAGGAATTCATACGCGGGAAAAGTCAAGAATTCCACGAACTCTTCGCTCAGCGCGACCTTCTCGAAGATCTCCCGGGCCTCTCGGAAACGGCTCTGCCGGAACGGCTCGCCACCGATTCCCTCGCGGACCTTTTCGAGTTCCTGATCCTCGATGTTTTTCACGAGCCCCGGCGTCACCTGGGTCCCTTCCTTCAAGGTAATCCGGTGTCGGATCCAGTGCCAGACCTGGGATCGTGCGATTTCTGCGGTGGCGGTGTCCTCCATCAGGTTGAGGATCGCCGCCGCGCCGTTCCCTCGAAGCCACGACTCGAGGTACTGGAGGCCCACGCTCACGTTGTTTCGCAGTCCCGCTTCCGTGACCGTGCCCCCCGGCACCCGCACGTCGAGGAGGTCCTTCGCCGTGACGGACACGTGCTCCCGAAGGCGCGACACCTGATTGGGCTTCGTGCCGAGGACGCCGTCGAACACCTCCGTCGCGACCGGCACGAGGTCGGGATGGGCCACCCAGGTTCCGTCGAAACCGTCGTTCGCCTCGCGGACCTTGTCCTCGCGGACTTTCGCGATCGCGATCTCGTTCACTTTCGGATCCTTGCGGCTCGGGATGAACGCGGCCATGCCGCCGATCGCATGGGCGCCGCGGCGATGGCATGTGCGCACAAGGAGTTCCGTATACGCGCGCATGAAAGGCACGGTCATCGTGACTTGTGCTCGGTCTGGGAGGACGAACTCCTTCCGGTCGCGGAACTTCTTGATGATAGAGAACATGTAGTCCCAGCGGCCCGCATTCAGGCCGACGATGCGCTCCCGAAGTTCGTACAGGATCTCATCCATCTCAAACGCCGCCGGGATCGTCTCGATCAGGACGGTCGCCTTGATTGTCCCCCGAGGCACGCCCAGTGCCTCCTCGGCTCGCAGGAAGACGTCGTTCCAGAGACGGGCTTCGAGGTGGCTCTCGAGCTTCGGCAGGTAGAAGTAAGGGCCCGTGCCCCGTGCGAGCAGTTCCTTGGCGTTGTGGAAGAAGTACAACCCGAAGTCCGCCAGGCTCGCGGACACAGGGTGGCCATCGACCATTAGATGCTTCTCCTCGAGGTGCCATCCTCGCGGCCGCACGAGGAGGGTCGCGATCCGATTCTTCAGTCGGTACGTGCGACCGTCCGGCGCGTCGTAGGCGATCGTCCGACGGACCGCATCGACGAGGTTCACGTGGCCCGTGACCACGTTCGCCCACGTGGGCGAGAGGGAGTCCTCAAAGTCCGCCATGAATACCTCCGCGCCGGAGTTCAGCGCGTTGATCATCATCTTCCGTTCGACCGGGCCGGTGATCTCAACCCGCCGGTCCTGCAGGCCCTGCGGGATCGGCGCGACCCGCCAATCGCCCTCCCGGACGGACTTCGTTCCAGGGAGGAAATCCAATGTGCCCCCACGGCGCAAATCCTCCCACCGCTTCATGCGTTCCTCAAGGAGGCGTCTTCGGGTCGCGTTGAAGGCCCTGTCGAGGGCCGCGAGAAACTCCAGGGCTTCCGAGGTGAGGATGTCCTGGACGCGCCCTTCGACCGGGCCGCGAACGTCCACGCCGCCGGCCGTCGTCGCCTTGATCGAGCCCCCTTCCGGTTCGAGCAGGACCTATTGACGGGCTCGCCTATGGTTCTTTGTGTGTTGACGCCCCACGGCTCCGTCAGGACAGAGCCCGACGGTTCGAATGAGGCCTGTGAGCCGCCGACGTCACAAAGCCAGGCACTCGGTCCGATGGCTCGGCATCGTCACGGAACCCAGGCGGAATTATCGTGCGATTTTGAAATTGAACATGGGCGTCTTCATCGCGCCCATCAACTGAACCCAAATCGGCAGGACCATCTCGGCCCCGCGGGCCGTCGTGATGTCCCCGAGATCGATCACGCGCTTCCACCCGAAGCTCCGGAGAATCTCCGTCACCCGGGCCTTCGCCCCGGCGTCATTGCCGCTCACGAACACATCGTGGTCTCCTTTCGCCACCAGGTCCGGACTGACCATGACCACGTTGGTCATCGTGTTCAGGGTCTTGACGACCTTGGCCTTGGGGAAGGCCCGTTGGATCTGCTCGCCGAGCGAGTCCGTGTTGCACACAATCAGCGAAGGCGGCATCCCCTTCGAGAAGTCGAGCGCGTTCGAGATGTCGATCAGCACCTTGCCGGCGAGGTTCCTCTCCCCGGCGGCGCTCAGCGCCTTGAGGGAGGCCGCTCCCGCTGTGGCATTGACGAGCACTTCTCCGTGGGCCGCAGCATCCGCAAAGGGCGCGAGCTTCGCCTTCGGGTGCGTCTTGATCCACGCACTGAACGGCGGATTCCCCATGTAGTCCGGCTTCGTGTCGGCCATCGTCTTGGCGACGTCGCGGGTGCCGAATACCACGTCATGGCCGAGCTCCATGAGTTTGCCGCCAACCGCCCGTCCGACCGCACCCGTTCCCAGGACACCGATCTTCAAGGATACCCACCGGGATTCTCCAGGATCCTGATGTACTTGTACGTTTCCGCGAGAAGGTCCGTCCGAATTTCCAAACGAAACGGGCCTGCGGGGATAGCGGGGAGCGGCCCCATTCCGCGCTAGCAACCCGGTTTTGGAGACGCTCCCCGCCGCGAAACCGAGCGAAACCTTTGAGTTGCATGAAGTGCATCATTGCTGGGGGGAGGGCTATCGAGCGGACCGCGGGTTGTGTCGCAATCGTTCTTGGAGCCGCGCTCGCCATCCTCGGAGTCGTGGTCGCTTTCGATATCGGCTTCGGGTTGGCTCGCACCGTATGCATTCCCACGTTCCTAGGTGGCAGTCCCAGCGGCGTCCTCCGCGTCGTCGCTCCGATTACAGACTCACCCCTTTACTGCCCTCGCCCCCCTTATCATGACCTCGGCCTGCTAGTGATGGGCTTCGGTGTAATTCTCCTCCTTGTTGGCCTCGTCCTTATCGCGGTTGGCGGGTCTGCGGTTTTTTGGGTGGAACCATAAAAAGGTAAGGTGCCCGCCCTTTGGGACGGGCGTTCGGGGAAAGGTGCCACTGTCCCAGAATTCAATCCGGCCTGATTGAACCCGTTTCATAGGGGATGAGTACGGGCCTGCGGGGATTCGAACCCCGGTCAGAGGCTCCGGAGGCCTCTGTCCTATCCAAGCTAGACTACAGGCCCTCATTCGCCGAAAGGGCTCTTCGAATTAAGGCTTTCCGCGGTCGTACAGGAACGTTGCGATCGGGAGCCGCCCGCGACTACCTGCGCATGCCGGACCCCGATGCTCACTTTTTCGCGAACTCAGTGTATCCGCAGCGGCCGCACGAGAGGCGGTCCGCGTGCTTCGCGAGGAAGACTCCGGCTCCGCATTTCGGGCAATTCTGCCTCTCCCGGGTGATGCGGTTGCCGTCGATCTTGTAGAATTTGCGCTTGAGGCCCGCCGTGCCCTTCTCCTTCTTCGCCTCGGCCATCACTTGCCTTCCTTCTTCTTGGATTCAGGCTTCTTCTCCGCCTTGGGCTCCGCCTTCTTGTCCTCCTTCTTCTCTTCCTTCTTATCGGCCGGCTTCCTCTCCTCCTTGGCGGGCGTCTTCTCGTGCTTCGGTTCCGGCTTCGCCTCGGGCTTGGCTTCGGCCTTCGCTTCCGCCTTCGGGGCCTCGGCCTTTGGCGGGGCCGCCGCGGGCTTCTCGGCCCTCGGTGCGGGCGCCGGTTTCTCCGGCTTCGGAGCCGCCTTCTCTTTGATCTCGGGCTCGATGAGCTTGTTGCGGACCAGGATGTGCTTCCTCTCGACGGAGAGCGCTTCTTCCTTCGACTTGTAGACCTTCGCGTATCCGTGGGTCTCGTACCGGCCGAACGTCGAAGCCTGGGAGTCGATCACGACGATGTCCTTCGTCGCCTTCAGCTCCCGCGCGAGGAAGGCGCGAAGTGCGTCCCGCGTCGGAGTCGGCTCGGACTTGTGGATCGCCTTGAAGGTCACCTCGACCCGCTTCAAATGCGGATTGTCCTTCCTCGTGAGGACCTGGAGTTCCATGGCTACCGTTCCATCCGTCGCAAGATGTCGAGGACCTTCGTCTTCGCCGTCGAGTCCGCCCGGACGACCACGACGCCCTGGGATGGCATGCCGTACAACACGGCCGCCGATTCGGGCGCGAGGGCGAGGCAGACCAGGGTGAGGAGGTCCTCTTCGCCCCGGACTTCGACGCGTACCCGCTCCTTCGACTTAAAGGCTTCGGACAGGACGCCCCACGCGTCCGCGGAGATCGTGCCCGCCGGGTTGACCACACGCAACGCGCGCGAGCCGATCCGCTGCAGCGCCTCCCTCAGCTCCGGATCTTCCTGGCGTTTCGTCTTGAAGTCGACGACGCACACGTCGGGCGTGCGGCCGCGGGCGACGAGGTCGAGGGTGCAGAAGTCGCCGACCGTGACGACGGGCGAGGCCCGGCCGATCGTCGGCAGGATGTCGGGACCGTGGACGAGCGGGCCCATCGGCCATCGGAGGAAGTCGCGGAGCGATTCCGGGAGCCGCAACGTCGCCTTCGCGAACTCATCGAACGCGGAGGGCGAACTTCCCGTTGACATGGATGCCCATCTTCTTCGCGATCTCGGATCGCGGGTGGTCGACGATGATCACGTAGCCCTGCCAGTCGCGCGACGTCTCGCCGCCGCACAGGGGGCACTTGTCCTCGTCGGTCACGTGTCCGCAATTCTTGCACGCCTTCGGAATTTTCACGACCATGGCTCAGCCTCTCTTCTTCCGCACGCGGCCTTCCGCCCGGGCGCGGTCCTCCTCGATCCAGTCGAGCTTGCCCAAGGCCGGCTGGCGCATCGTCAGGCCGATCTTCGACTCGCGCGGGGCGCGCTCGTTCAGCGACACCGCGACGATCCGCGTGCGGACCTTGTCGCCGATCCGCAGGTCGCGTTTCGTGTCTTTCCCGATGAGCCGCTGGCCCTCCTCGTCGACGTCGACGCGGTCGTCCATGACCTGGGAGATGTGCAACAGCCCGTCGAGCGGCCCGAACCGGATGAAGGCGCCGAACTTCAGGATCTCGACGACGGTGCCCTCGACGATCTCCTGGAGCGCCGGGGCGAAGACGAGGGCGTCGTACCGCACCCGCTGATAGACCGCGCCGTCCCCGTGGACGATGCGGCCCTCGCCGACCCGCTCGATGTTGCTCGCGACGAGGGTGAGGGTCTTGTCCGCCCCGATCTTCCCCTCGAGCGTCGTCCGGGTGAGTTCGCGCGCGACCGCGTCGATGTCCTCGCCGAGACGTTCTGGCGGGATCCGGACGGTGTCCTCCCGCTGGACCCGTTGATACATGAAAATCGGCTCCCGTGCGAAGAGGGTCCTTCTATTTAGGCCTTTGCGACGTCACGCGGCTCCCGCTAGATCAGGAGGGGCGCGATGACCAACGTGATCGTCGAGAGGAGCTTGACGAGGATATGCAACGACGGTCCCGCGGTGTCCTTGAACGGATCCCCGACCGTGTCGCCCACGACCGCGGCTTTGTGTGTCGCGCTCCCTTTCCCACCGAGGTTTCCCGCTTCGATGTACTTCTTCGCGTTGTCCCACGCGCCTCCGCCGGTGTTCAGCACGAGGGCCATGAGGACGCCCACGATCGTGCCGACCATCAGGGTCCCGCCAAGCGGTTCGCCCGCCAGGAGCCCCGGCGTCACGCGGACGAATCGGAAGAACAGGCCGACCGCGACCGGTGTGGCGACGGCGAGGAGGCCGGGGACGACCATTTCCCTCAGGGCGCTCCGGGTCACGATGTCGACGGATCGGGCATAGTCCGGCTTCGAGGTTCCCGCCATGATCCCCGGGTCGTCGTGGAACTGGTCGCGCACGTCCTTGATGATCGCCCACGCCGCGCGTCCGACCGCGCGGATCGCGTAGGCGGTGAAGAGGAAGACGAGCGCCGCCCCGATCATGCCGCCGAGGAACGTCTCCGGGTGCGCGAGGTCGACGGACGGTGTCCCGACCTCCTGGAGGTACGCGTTGAACAACAGGAAGGCGGCGAGCGCGGCGCTGCCGACCGCGTAGCCCTTGGTCAGCGCCTTCGTCGTGTTGCCCGCGGCGTCGAGCTTGTCCATGTTCCGACGGGCTTCCTCGGACATGCCGGACATCTCGATGATCCCGGCTCCATTGTCGACGATCGGGCCGAACGTGTCCATCGCGAGGATGTACGCCGCCGTGGAGAGCATGCCCATCGTCGCGATCGCGGTGCCGTACAGGCCCCCTCCGCTGATTCCCGTGGACTGTCCGAGCGCGTACGAGGCCAGGAGCGCACCCGACACGACGAGGATCGGGAGCCAGGTGGCCTCCAGTCCGACGGAGAATCCGGCGATGATGTTCGTCGCCGGACCCGTCTCGGAGGCCCGTGCGATTTCCTTCACGGGTCGATACTTCGCCTCCGTGTAGTACTGCGTGATCCACACGTACAGGAACGCGGTGACCATCCCCGCGATCCCACACCCCCAGTACCGGACCCAGGTCCAGGAGTTCGCGCCGCTCCCTGCCGGGGCTTGGAGCATCGCCCACGCCGCGACGCCGAACAGGATCGCGGCGAGGACCGTCGCGACGAGGTAACCGCGGTTCAGGGCGGCCATCGGTGATTCGTCGTCGCGGGCCCGCACCACGTACACTCCGACGACACATGCGAGTACGCCAAAGCCGCGAGCCACGAGCGGGAAGATGATCCCCGGCACCCCGAAGAGGGGGAACAGGACGACGCCGAGAACCATCGCGCCGATGTTCTCCGCCGCGGTGGACTCGAACAGGTCCGCGCCGCGGCCCGCGCAGTCGCCGACGTTGTCCCCGACGAGGTCCGCGATGACCGCCGGGTTGCGAGGATCGTCCTCGGGGATGCCGGCTTCGACCTTGCCGACGAGGTCCGCCCCGACGTCCGCGGCCTTCGTGTAGATGCCGCCGCCGAGCTGCGCGAAGAGCGCGACGAGGCTCGCGCCGAAGCCGAACCCGACGATCGAGAGGATGAGTCGTCGCTGGTCCGGCTCTATCGCGGGGATGCCGTAGCCGTACCCGTAGTAGAGGATCGATACCCCGGCGAGGGAAAGCGCGACGATCGACAGGCCCGAGACCGCTCCTCCTCGAAGGGCGATGACGAGCGCGTCATTGAACGACCTCAACGATCCCGCGGCGGAGCGGATGTTCGAACGGATCGCAATCTGCATGCCGATGTAGCCGGACAGTGCGGAGAAGGTCGCGCCGAGGGCGAACGCCCCGGCCGTCTTCAGGGCGAGGTCCGCGGCGTCCGAGAAGCCGCTCACGGCCCTCTGCGTGAAGATCGCTGCAGCGAAGACGACGGCAAGGGGTCCCGCGATGATCGCGATCGCCCGGTACTGACGTCGAAGGAATGCGCGAGCTCCCTGCCGGATCGCATCGGCGATCTCCCGCATCCGGTCGGTGCCCGTGTCCCGCCGGAGGACGTCCCGTGCGAGGATTCCGGCCACGCCGAGGCCCGCCAGGATCGCGAGCGGAATCACCCAGCTCAGATCCACCTGGGCCATCCGATCGCGTCCTCCTCCGTATTCTCGGCCGCAAACTCCTCAAGGTATATAGGCTTTGATAGGCCCGCTCACGCGCCGAACTTCGCCGCGCGGCCGGCGAGGTCGATGAGGAGGTTCATGACATCTTGCCCCCGGAGGCGGCCGAGCGCGCCTTGCGCCGCGCTTCGTTCGTCGAATGCGAGGACCGCGTCCACGCGCACGCCTTCGCCGAACAGCGTGAGGGGCACCGGGTCGCCCGAGTGGTCTTTCGCCGCGACCGGCGTCGAATGGTCGGCGGTCATCGCGACGACGACGTCCGCGGGGAGCGTCGGCTTCAAGTGGCCCATCATCGCATCGAGCCGCTCGATGACGTGGATCTTCTCGGACGCCTGTCCATCGTGGCCGCACAGGTCCGCCGCTTTCACGTGGAGCACGACGAGGTCGTGGGACTCGAGCGCCGCGAGCGCGGCGTCCGCCTTCGCGATCATGTCCGTGTCGAGGCCGCCGGTCGCCCCCTTCACGTCGAGCACTTCGATTCCGACGGCGCGGAACATCCCGCGGATGAGGGCGACGCCCGCGATGCCGGCGGCTTTGACGTGGAGCCGCTCCGGGATCGGCGGGAGGTCCGGGTACACGCCGGCGCCGCGGAGGACGACCGCGTTCGCGGGCGGCTCGCGTTTCGCCACGCGAGCGCGGTTCACGGGATGGTCGTTGAGGATTTTGTGGGCTTGCTTCGTGAACGCGTTCACCGCCTTCGCCGTGGCCTTCGCGGCGGGCTCGAGCGCCTCTGCCTGTCGGATCTCCTCGCCGATTTCATGCGGATCCGTGTCCGTGATCTTGGGCGAGAGCCCTCGGCCCCGGAGGACGAGCGCGGCGCGGTGTTCCGTGCCGGCGCGGAACATCACCTTGATCCGTCCGAGCTTCATGCCGTCGAGCGCGTCCGCGAGTTTCACAGTGCCCTCGTGGATCCGTCCTGCGCGGCGATCCGTGATCCGCATCTTCTCATCGACCGTCGCGAAGTTGCCCCGGAGCGCGATGTCGCCCGACTCGAGATCGATTCCCACGCCGGCGGCTTCGAAAGGCCCGCGGCCCGTGTATACCTCGCGGGGATCATAGCCGAAGAGCGCGAGATGGCTCGTGTCGCTTCCGGCGGGGACGCCCGGCGCGATCGGGTCGACGAGCCCATTCACCCCGTTCGCCGCGAACCAATCGAGGTTCGGCTTGCGCGCGGCCTCGAGGGGCGTCTTGTGCCCGAGTTCCGTCAGCGGGCGGTCGCCGAGGCCGTCGAAAATCACGAGCAGGATCCGGCGTGCATCCATTCCGCGGCGCGGAAGGACCCCTCCCTAGATATGCCTTTGGTGGAAGCCTTCCGAGGGAGAGCGAACTCGGTTCGCGCCGCGGCTCCTCAGGCCTTCGTCACGCTGATGGGCATGCCCGGTGTCGCCTCGAACTGGTTTGCGGCGTTCGCCTCGCGTCGCGAGATCTCGAGGAACCCGCTCGAGGACAGCGTCGCCAGGAACTCCCCCATTGTGACGAGGCCGTACGTCCGCACGAACGGGACGGTGAGTTCGTACCCGCCGATCGTCACATGGAGGCGGTCGCCGAACGACCACGTCGCCTCGGCAAGGGGCCGCGGGATGTTCGTCACGACGTTACCGAAGCGGTCGTACGTGATCACGACCCCCTCGAATCCTCCTGCCTGCTTCTTCGGCTTGCCGAAGTCCAAGTCGACGAAGTCACGGACGACCGGCCCGACGTCCTTCACCTTCGCGCCGGTCATCAGGTGCGCGGCGGCGGGGGCGAACAGGTCCCGGCCGTGGAAGGTGTCCGAGAGTTCGGGGCGCCCGAGCTTGCGGTTCGTCAGTTCGCGGACCTCTTTGAGGCCGAGGCGTCGGCCCGCGGGCACGAGGAGCCCGTTGTCCGGGCCCACGAGGTACGCGCCTTCGCAGACGCACACGATGCCCCTGCGCTTCGTCCCGACGCCCGGGTCGACCACGCCCACGTGGGCCGCGAACGGGTAGTACGGCACCGCGCAATACAGCACGTACGCCCCATGGCGGATGTCGTGCGGCCGGACGTTGTGGTCTAGGTCCACGATCGTCAGGTCCGCGTCGACAGAGAGGATCGCCCCCTTCATCGCCGCGACGTACTCGCCGAGTCCGAAATCCGTCGTGAGAGTGATGATGCCGCCCATGCCCAGTCCCCTTCGTTAGCGGATTCTCTTCAGCCCTTCCTTGATCCGCGAGATCTCCCGCTTCCGTCGTTCGAGTTCCGTCTCGGCCTTCGCCGCGCGTGCTTCCCGCTCCTTCGTCTTCGCCTCGCGCCCCTTGAGTTCCGCGCGCGCCGCCGTCACGGCCGATCGCTCGGCGGTCAGTCGGTCCCGTTGTTCGGCGAGCTTCGCTCCCCGATCCTCGAGAGCCTTGCGCTGTGCGGCAACGGCTGCCTCGCGGCGCTTCGCTTCCGTGCCCATGCGCGCTTCCCGTTCTTGGAGCGTCGCCTCCTGATCGTCCAGTTCGTCGGCCCTCCGCTTGAGCGTCTGCTCGCTCGCTTGGGCCGCCGCCGCGAGTTCCTCGATCTCCGCCTCACGCGCCTCGATCGCCGCGAGCTTCCGTCGTTGCTCCTCTTTCGCCTTCCCCTCGCGCCCCGCGATCGCGTCATCTCGCTTCTCGAGCTTCGCCTTTTCCTGTTCGATGTCGGCCTCGGCTTTCTCCAAGGCGGCTTTGCGTGACTCGATATCCTGTAGGTCCGACAGGAAGGCCGTCTCCTGTTCTTCGAGCGTGGACTTGAGCGATTCCAGGGAGTCGGATTCCACACCGAGGGCACGTTCCTTCGCCGCAACGTCGCGCTCGCGCCTTTCGAGTTCGGAACGGTCGACGTTCGCCTCTTGCTCCAGGGCCGTCCGCCGGGATCGGAGATCATCCTCGGCGACCTCGATCGCGTCCGAGCGTTCCACGAGCTTCGTGGCCGCGGCTTCCGCGGATCGCTCGCCTTTCGTCAGGGCCGCTTCCCGCCGTTTCACCGCCGCCTCGCGTTTCCCGAGATCTCGCTCGACGGAATCGATCGATCGCAAGCGTTCCTGCGCGGCGCGCTCGGAGCGAAGCAGCTTGAGGGCCTGATCCTTGAGGCGGTTGCGGTTGGCGGTAAGATCCTCCTCGACCTGGGCAATCTGTCGTTCGCGCCGCTCGAGCTCCTTCGCGTGCGCCGCGAGCTGCCGCTGTCGGCGTCGCACGTCCACCTGTCGCTCGCGCGCCTCCCGTTCCTCCGCGGCGACTTTCCGATCCCTCGTCGTGAGGTCCTTCGCGACCTGCTGCATCCGCTTCGTCGCCCGCGCGAGTTCGTCCCGTCGATCGTCGAGGCTCGCGTCCTCGGCCTCGACCGCCTCCGCGTGCTTCTCGACTTTCGCGGCCTGCGCGCGCAGCTTCGCCTCCCTGTCCTCGAGGTCGCTGAGCCGGTTCGCAAGCGCCTTCTCGCGGTCGACCACCGCAGCTTCTCGCTCGGCGAGGGACGCGTCGTGATCGCGGAGCTTCCCCTCCCACTCGCGCGACGACTGCTCCCGGAGGTTCAGTTCCCGCTCCCGTTGCTCCGCCTCCGCCAGCCGTGTGTCGAACGCCTTGCGGGCTTCCGTGATCTTCTGGGTCTCGGCCTGGAGGCTGCCGTACAGATCGTTCACCTGCTTCCGTTCGCGATCGAATGATCCGTCGCGTGAATCGAGCGCGGCCTCGCGATCCCGCAGGGCGGCATCCCGGGCCGCGAGCTCCCGTTCGAGGGAAGCCATCCGTGACTCGCGATCTGCGAGGCCTTTCCTCTGGGCTTCGAGCTCGGCCTTCGCCTTGCTCGACTCCATCGCAAGGAGCTTCTTCTGCGATTCGACTTCGACCGTTTCGGACGCATTGCGCGCTTCGAGTCGCTGCATGATCATCGCGCTCGCCTCCTTGACGGCCGCGAGCTCGGAGCGCAAAGCATCGAGTTCCCGCTGCCTCAGCCCGCTTCGCTGGTACTCCTGCTCCAGCTCCCATTTCCGGCGGTAGAGTTCCTCCTCCCGCTCGATGAGCTTCTTCTCCTGGTCCCGTCGCACGTCGAGATCCCGGGTGTACGCCTCGCGCTCGGCGGCCTCCTCCGCGGTGACCCGCGTGAGGAGCGCGTCCGCGTCGCCGATGCCGTCCACGGCGGCGTCGGGGTAGCTGCGCTGCAGCTGCTCGATGCTGATCGAGGAGTGGCCGTAGTCGTATGTGCGTACCTCGAGTTGGGCCCTCGAGCTCGTCGCGTCCTTGAGGATCTCCGGCACCGCAGGGACGCCTGCGAGGTCGACGCTCGAACGGTGCTCCGCGAGTACGCCGTCGCCGTCCCGGAGGACGAGCACCCCCTGGGAGGGCACGTCGCCTCGGAAGACGGACGTCTTGAGGAGTCCGTTGAACTTCATCGCTCGGAGCTCCTCGAGGATCGACCGGATCGCCGCGGCCCCCCCGTCGGCGATTCGTTCCACTCGACCGGGAGGGACCTCCATGGCGCGCGCCCAAGATTGTTATCACGTTAAGAAACTTGCCGTGAGATTCTACTCCATGAAACAAAATCCAGGTCTGATCGAGTTGTTGCGGCCGCGCAGGGGGACGGTCGCGCAGGACCTGAATCAACCTTAATCAAGGTTAACATTGCCAGGCGGGCCGACAACGATTTTCTAGAACCACCGCGATAGTGTGACCGCGTTCATGATGACAAGAGGGTCAGCCGACGTCTGTCGTGACGACCCCTATGAGTGCTGAAACGCACGGGCATCGGGCCCGAGTTCGACGAGCCGTTGAACGAGGACCCGACGACGATGGCGGGGATCCCGAGCGCGACGAGTGCGACGGCAGAGCGCGGGCGCACGACCGCTGCTCCTCCTCCGGTGGCGCAACTCGAACCGGCGGCATGAAGGTGGTGTTTCGCACCTCTCGGGGACTCCGTTCGCGTCGAGGCGACGAAATCAGCCGTGATACCGGGTCCACAATGCCTTTAGACCGGGAAGGATGAAACCACGTCTCGAGGCCCTCCATGGACCGCTCCCGTCGAATTCGTCCGCTCGCGATCGCGATGACCGTTCTGCTGTTCGCCGGCCTGGCCCTGATCGCCGTGCCGCCGCGCGTCTCGGCGGGCACCGCCATCGTCTTCAGCGAGGACTTCGAGAGCGGCCAGATCGCTCCGGGCTGGGAGGTCCGGGATACGAATCCGCTCGCCGGGCTCGACTACTGGGGGATCTCGGACTACCGGGTCCACGGCGGCAACTTCAGCGCGTGGTGCGCGGAGGTGGGAACCCAATCGATCGGCGGGCAGAACAACTCGGACGTCCACCTGTACGACGACGAGATGCAGTCGGACCTGGTCGTCAACCTGAGCGCGAACGGGTTCGTGAGCCTCACGCTCTCCTTCTACTATTACTCGCACACCGAGAGCGGTGGCGGCGACTGGATCCAGGCGTGGTACGAGGCGGGCGGCACGCAGTTCCCGATCTTCAACAACACGGGGGGCACCGGCAACAAATTCGACCTGGCGTCGGTCGCGGTGCCCACGGACGTCGAGCGGCTGATCATCCGATTCCATAGCGACACCGCGAACCACGGCTTCGAGGGCGCCTACGTCGACGACGTCGTCTTGACGGGCTCGGAGAGCACCCCGCCCACATCGAGCGTCTCGAGCCTGCCGGCCATGACCAACGCGCTGCCGGCGTCGATTCTCTATTCCGCGCAGGACAACGCGAACGCGAGCGGAGTGGCCTACGCGGAACTCTGGTATCGGCCCGGGACCTCCGGGAACTTCACCCTGTACACGACCCCCTCTGACCCGCTCGGGCAGTGGATTACGCGATCGATTCCGTTCGACGTGACGCTCGCATCAGGAGACGGCTACTACGAATTCTACACGATCGCAGTCGACCGCGCGGGGAACGCGGAAGCGCCTCCGGCGACCCCGGACGCGTCGATGACGATCGACACCACCGCTCCCACGCTCACGGTCACTTCCCCCTCGTCCGGCGCGACGGTCGAAGGGTCGGCGACGGTCACGTGGGACGCGTCCGACTCCCTGTCCGGCATCGACCACTACGAGGTCAGCACCGACGGCGGGGCGTTCCAGAGCACGGGCGCGACCCCGTCCGCCACGTTCGGCGACCTCGGGGCCGGGGATCACACCGTCACGGTGCGGGCCTACGACCGGGCGGGGAAGGGGCGTCGGAGCCGGCCGCCACCCCGCCGGAGACGCCGAGCGCCGAGCCTGCGCCGGAAGACCAGGGGTCTCCCGGGGACGAGACCCCGCCGGAGCCGCCGATCTCGCCCCTGTAGCGCTCCACGTCATTGTGCCAAAGAAATGAAGGGGGCGGCCCCCAAAGGGACCGCCGTTCTGCGTTTCCTAGAGGTACGGCTTCGTGCCGGCCATCTGGGCGACGAGGTCGGCCGGGATCGCGTCGTCTCCCGATAGGCCTCCGTTCAGATTCCCGTTCAGGCCGCCGTTCGAGCGCTGCACCCCGACGAACCACGGCGCGCGCAGGGTCGTGCCGCCACACGTGGCGACGACGTCGCCGAAGAAGAAGCCGCTACCGATGCTCGTGCCGCCGGCCAGGGTCACGGTCGCTGATGCCGTGCCGCCCGCGTCTATCGTGAGCGTGCCCGGAGCGACCGAGACCCAAGAGCCCGAGTTGGCCGTTACGCTGAGGGAACAGCTCAGCCCACCTCCGGTCTCGTCGTGGAACGCGACGGACATCGCGCCGTTCACCGGCTTGCCGCCCGTCCAGACTCCGAAGCT
>WNFV01011643.1_pt1 | contig 14748 bp, 10 predicted proteins | sample 5400101 | NCBI WGS metagenome assembly WNFV01 (sample SAMN13153361, study PRJNA577476) | soil metagenome | isolation source: 115 cm soil or saprolite under grassland replicate 1 | place: USA:California | collected 2016-06-15 | reverse complement strand
GATTTATACAGTCAGCAGACCACCAAATGGACGAAGAGATCTATTTGTCATTTGTCATTGCCGGAAATCGCCGAAGCCCATTGACGTATTGAATCCGGATAGCCTCTGGCAATGACGAATGCTGTTCCTTCCCGATTTCGCTATTTACCGGCAGTACGACGCGCGCCACTGCGCCGCCTAAAAAGTTAGAGCCGACGCGGGAGCTTGGGGCTTCCCGGTCGGCCCAGAACTGCTGATGTCCTCACCCCATCAACAGTCAGATTAGCCGTATTTTTGTCAGGCGCGTGTTTTTTTGTCAAGCAAAAATTAGAAAAATTCCTGAATCACCGCGTGTAAACAGTACCGCGCGCGTAAGCAAGCGGCGCATTAAAAAGTCAGCCGCTTGCTTACACGCATTACTTTTCCGCCCAACCTACCGAAGTTTTTGTAATCTCCGGGCGGCCGCCTCCAAGGTTTCATCCCGTTTGCAGTAACAGAGCCGCACCTGCTGCGCGCCCAATTCGGGCCGGCGGTAGAAGCTGCTGCCGGGAACGACGGCCACACCTATGTTCTGCACCAGATGGCGAGTGAATTTCAGATCGCCCTCGAACCCGAAATCTGAAATGTCGGTCATGATGTAATACGCGCCGTCGGGCTTGAAGCATCTGAATCCGGCCTCTTCCAATACGCCCAGCAAGTAATCACGCCGCTTCTGATATTCACGCTGAAGCTTCTCGTAATAGTCCGCCGGAAGACCAAGCGCGTAGACCCCGGCCTCCTGCAACGGCGCGGCGGCGCCGACGGTGAGGAAATCGTGAACCTGGCGAATGCCGTTGATCAGATCGGGCGCGGCGATCGCGTAACCCACGCGCACGCGCCAGCCCGTGACCGAATAAGTCTTCGAAAGACTGTTGATCGTCACCGTGCGGTCGCGCATCCCGTCGAGCGTCGCTATCGAGACGTGCCTGATTTCGCGCGTCGCGTCCAAATACCAAATGTGTTCATAGATCTCGTCGGTAAGGGCCAGCGCATCGTGTTCTATGCAAAGGTCGGCGATCAACCTCAGTTCCTCGCGCGTGAAGACCTTGCCGGTCGGGTTGTGCGGCGTGTTGATGATGATCGCCTTGGTCTTCTCGTTGAACGCCGCGCGCAACTCGTCAGGATCGAAGCGCCATTCGAGGGAGTCGCCCGCAGCCCCGCTCCCTGGAGGATAGAGCGTGACGTAGCGCATCGATGCGCCCGAGAGAATCGCGTCGGGGCCGTAATTTTCGTAAAACGGCTCGAAGACTATGACCTCTTCTCCTGGATCGACGACGGCCAGCATCGTGGCGATCATCGCCTCGGTCGAGCCGCAGGTGACGACGACCTCGCGTTCGGGATCGATGTCCAGTCCGAGATTCCATTTCGTCTTCGCGGCGATGGCTTCACGGAACCGTTTGGCGCCCCAGGTGATCGCGTACTGGTTGACGTCAGCGTTGATGGCTTCGCAGGCCGCGCGCTTGATGTCTTCGGGCGCGGGGAAATCCGGGAAGCCCTGCGACAGATTGACCGCGCCGTGGGCGAGCGCCTGGCGGCTCATGTCGCGGATGACCGATTCGGTGAAGCTGGAGGCTTTGGCGGAGACGCGATTTTTCATAGACGGTGGTTGGCGCCTGACAGTTAGTAGTTGGTGGTTGGATGCGACCAACCACCAACCGCGTTCTTAACGATTGATGCGAGTGACGACCTTGTTACCGGCGCCGCGTTTGATCGTGCGTTTAACGAACTGTTCGACGTCCGGCCGGAGCAGCCACCGCGCGCCGTCTTGCCCGTCGTCCGGCCCATTGTCCAGTTGGATTACGCGCAGCGCCCCGCGCGAGGCCTCGAGTTCGAGCTGCGCCGCAGGAACGTCGAATTCGCGCGAAGCGGCGTTGAAGCTCATTAAATCTTTGCTGTCATAAACACTCATCTGCTGTTCTCCATTTTGAAAGCGGATTGGATTGATGAAGGCGAGATGATAGAGACGCGCGGGCGCGGTGTCAAAGCGTAAGTGGAGGGCGCCCGAATCGGAATTTCGAGCGGATTGAAACCGTAGCGCAAACTGTCTAAATCAGGCCAAGTAACATTGGGACGCCGGTACAGTACCGCGCGCGTAAGCAAGCGGCCGACCGATGAGACAGCCGCTTGCTTACGCGCGCGGTACTGTACCGATCTTTATTGCCGCCACCCGCCGCCCAGAGCTTTATAGAGTTGAACCAGGGCGAGCAGTTCGTTGCGTCTCGTTTGAGCCAGGTTCAACTCGGCGGCGAATAGATCGCGATCGGCGTCGAGGGCGTTGAGCTGCGTATCCACACCGCCCTGATATCTCAGATAGGCGAGGCGCGACCGGTCTTGTAGCGTGGTCACCAGAGATTCCTGCTGCGCGCGAATCTCTTTGACCTTGCGATACTCTACGAGCGCGTCGGAGACCTCGCGGAAGGCGGTTTTGATGGATTGTTGATATTGCGTCAGCGCCAGTCGCTGCTGCGCTTCGGTAAATCTGACGCCCGATTTGACGCGGCCCGCGTTAAAGATCGGCAGACTCACCTGGGGCGCGAAGTTCCATGCGCCTCCGGGGCCGCTGAAGAGGTTGGCGAGCTGGCTGCTTTGCCCGCCCAGGAATCCCGTCAAACTGATCTGAGGAAAGTACGCGGCCTTCGCCACGCCGATGTTGGCGGTCGCGGCCATCAGAGTGGCTTCGGCGGCGCAGATGTCCGGGCGCCGTTCGAGCAATGAAGAGGGCAACCCCGCGGGCGCGTCGGGCGGTTGCTCCTGCTCAGTCAACGAACGCCCGCGCGTCACGGGGCCGGAATCCTTGCCCAGCAAGAGGTTGATCCGGTTCTCGGTCTGCTCGATCAACCGCTCGATGTCGGGAATGGTTTGGGCCGCGGCGTAAACCAGTTGCTCGGCCTGTCGCACGTCGAGCATGGTCGCAACGCCGCCTCGCTGGCGAGTCTGGATGAGGCTCAGCGACTCCTTGCGAGTGGCCAGCGTGTCCTGGGCGATCTCCAACTCCATGTCCAGTTCGAGCAGATTGAAGTAGGCGGCGGAGACGTCGCCCACGACCGTCGTCATCACGGCCTTGCGCGTCTCTTCGGCGCCGAGCAGATCGGCGCGCGCGGCTTCGGTCGCGCGCCGCTGCCTGCCCCAGATGTCGATCTCGAAGGAAAGCAGATCGAGCAGGACCGTTCCGAACGTGCGGTCGCGGTTGGCCCCCGCGGGCAAAGCGAACTGACCGCTGTTGGAGTTGCGGAGGGTCGTCACCTCCGCGCTCGCCGTCACGTTCGGGAATTGCTCCGATCGCGTGATCCCCAGATTGGCGCGCGCCGTTTGAACCATTTCAGATCGGCCAGCGAATTGGGATCAGGCGTCGCAGTCACATCGCCGGCGCCTCGGAAGGTCGAAGGCGGTTGGACGATGGGCTTGCGGTATTTGGGGCCGACCGTGCAGCCGGCCAGCAGACTCAAAATGACAGCTCCACTTATCAATCGTTTATTCATATCTCTCCGAAGGGCGCAGATCTAACGATCCGCATTGCCCACTGCACATTACGCATTGCCCATTGATTGGCAGGGGAAAGGTTTCGAAAAAGACTTACCTGCGATTCAATGCGCAATGTGAAATGGGCAATGGGCAATGATTTTCTTCCTTCAGTCCCCCGTCGCCATTTCCTCTGTCAGCGTGCGCTTCTTCGCGGCGCCAGTAAGCTTCTCCACCACGTAGAAGGTCACGGGTATGATGAAAATGGCGATCAGCGTGGCAGCCAGCATGCCGACGATGACCACAGTGCCGAGGATCCGCCGCCCCGCAGCGCCTGCTCCTGACGCGATCCATAGCGGCGCGCAGCCCAGGATGAACGCGAACGAAGTCATCAGGATGGGTCGCAAGCGCAGGCGCGCGCCTTCCAGCGCCGCCTCCGCCAGACCGCGGCCTTTCTCGAACTCGGCTTTTGCGAACTCGACGATCAGGATCGCGTTCTTCGCGGCCAGCCCGATCAGCACGACCAGCCCGATCTGGGCGTAGACGTCGAGGTCGTAGCCACGCAACATCAAACCGGCGAAGGCGCCGAAGATCGCGATCGGCGCCGAGAGCAGAACCGAGAACGGCAGCGACCAACTCTCATAAAGAGCCGCCAGGATCAGGAAGACGAAGACGAGCGACAGCGCGAACGACATGAAGGCGTCCCCTGAGGCCCTCCTCTCCTGGTAAGAGAGATCTGCCCAGTCGTATCCGATCTCCGGCGGGAGCGTCTCCTTCGCCACTTCTTCGAGCGCGGTCATCGCCTGCCCCGAACTGTAGCCGGGCGCGGCGGCCCCCAGCACTTGCGCCGCGCGGTAGAGGTTGAAGCGGTTGGTGTATTCCGGGCCGCTGATGTGACGCGTGGTCACGAGCGACGAGAGCGGAACCATGTTGCCGTCGTTGTTGCGAACGTAATATTGATTGATGTCCTCTTCGCTGCGACGCTCGGAGCCTTCCGCCTGCAGGAAAACCCTCCACTGGCGGCCGAAGCGGTTGAACTGGTTCAGGAAGAGTCCGCCCAGATAGGCCTGCAGCGTCTGGTAAACGTCCGCCACCGCCACGCCCTGCTTCAACACTTTGTCGCGATCGACGTCGGCGTAGATTTGCGGGACGGAGGCGGAGAACTGTGAAGCGACACCCGCAAGCTCGGGCCGTTTACGACATGCTTCGAGGAACTTTTGCAGGTTCTGGGCCAGAAATTCGACTGACCCGCCGCTGCGATCCTGCAGCCAGAACGAGAACCCTCCTGCGCTGCCGAGTCCAGGAATCGAAGGCGGCATGAAAGCGAAAGCCGTCGCCTCGGGCGCCTGCGTCGCCAGGGCCTGGTTCAAGGTCGCGACAATTCCCTTCGCCCCCAGACGTTCCGACGTGCGCTTGTCCCAAGGCTCGAGGCCGATGAAGAAGAACCCCTGGTAGCTCGCCGACGTGCGGGTCAAGAGGCTGAATCCGCCGATCGTGGTGTAATACTTCACCCCCTCGGTCTTTGCGAGAATCCCTTCGACCTTTTTCAACACCTGATCCGTCCTCTCCAGCGAGGCCGGGGCGGGAAGTTGGACGTTTAGGAACGCGTAGCCGTAATCCTCTTCAGGCAGGAAGCTGGTCGGGAGCCTCTTCCCTACGACGCCATCCACGACCATGAAGAGCGCGACGATCAACACGCCTATCGCCGCCTTGCGGATCAGGGCATGACTCCAATTGATGTAGCCGCGCGTCGCCTTCTCGAACAACCAGTTGAAGCCGCCAAAGAATCGCGCCAAAACGCCTTTGGATTTTTTCCGGGGCCTCAGCAGCAGCGCGGAGAGCGCGGGCGAAAGGGTAAGCGCGTTGAAGGCGGAGATGAGAACGGAGATCGCAATTGTCACGGCGAACTGTCTGTTCAAGCGCCCCTGGATACCGCTCATGAAGGCCACCGGCACGAAGACCGAGGCGAGGATCAGCGCGATGGCTATTACCGGCCCCGAAACCTCTTTCATCGCCTGGATGGCGCCGTCGCGCGGCGACATCCCCTGTTCGACGTGGTGCTCGACCGCCTCAACGACTACGATCGCGTCGTCGACGACCAGTCCGATCGCAAGGACCAGGCCGAAGAGCGACAGCGTGTTGATCGAAAAGCCCAGCATCGGAAAGACGGCGAACGTGCCGACGAGCGACACCGGGACGGCGATCATCGGAATGAGCGTCGCCCGCCAGTTCTGCAGGAAGAGAAAGACCACCAGCGTCACCAGGATAATCGCCTCGAAGAGCGTCCTGATGATGTCCTTGATGCCTTCGGTCACGGGCAGCGTCGTGTCGAGCGCGATCACATAATCGAGGTCGGCGGGGAAACGACTTTTGAGCTCCGCCATCGTCTTCTTGAGGCCGTCGGCTACCTCAAGCGCGTTCGACCCGGGGGCCTGAAAGACCGCGATGATGGCGCTGGGCTGGCCGTTGATGCGCGACCGCTGTTGATAGTTGAGAGCGCCCAGTTCGATCCGCGCGACGTCCTTCAGCCGCACGACCGAGCCGTCGGGGTTGGAGCGGACTACGATCTGGCCGAATTCTTCGGGCGTCTGCAGCCGGCCCTGCGCGCGGATGGTGTAGGTCATCTCCTTGCCGGGCGGCGAAGGCTCCGCGCCCACCTGTCCAGCCGGGTTGACGGCGCTCTGCTGCCGCACGGCGCCGGCCAGATCGGGGACCGCCAAACCCAGCTTGGCCAGCGCGTCCGGCTTGACCCAGATGCGCATGGCGTAATCACTCGCCCCGAAGTTCCTCACCTCACCTACGCCCGGCACGCGATAGAGCACGTCGTTGATGTTGATATTTGCGTAGTTGGCCAGGAAGAGCGAATCGTAGGTGTTATTCGGCGAGTAGATCGAGAAGACGAGCATCGGAAGTCCGGTCGACTTCCGGATAGACATGCCGAACTGGTTGACGTCGGTCGGCAGGTTCGGCTGCGCCTGCGCCACGCGGTTCTGCACGTTCACCTGGTCGGTGTTGACGTTGGTGTCCACGTCGAACGTTACAGTCAACTGCTGCGTGCCGTCGTTCGCGTTGGTGGACTGCATGTAGAGCATGTTGTCCACGCCGTTCATCTGCTGTTCGAGCGGCGTCGAGACGGACTGCTCGATAGTGACCGCGTCAGCCCCCGTGTAGGTCGTCGACGTGATGATCTGAGGCGGGACGATTTCCGGGAACTGCGCCAGCGGCAGCTTCCGCATCGAAATTAGGCCGGCGAGGACGGTGATGATGGCGATAACCATCGCCACGATCGGACGCCGGATGAAGAAATTGGAAATCATAAGGTCCTTGGAATCGGTAGTGGAGAATGGGGAGTGGGGAGTGAGATCCAAGCCTTTAGTAACTGAGCGATGATCAACGAGCTATTAAATGCTCAGTTCCTAAATTCGACATCCATCACCCACACTCCCCACTCCCCATTCCCCACTACCGCTCATTTAAACGGTAAGGGATTGACCGTCGCTTCGGCGCGGACTTTCTGCGTCCCTTCGGCGACGACTCTTTCATCCGGCTTCAATCCGTCTTCGATCACCCACATCGATCCGACGCGGGGGCCGACCTTGACGGGTCGAATGTTTACTTTGTTGTCATTGCCCACGACGGCGACCCGGTAACTGCCCTGCAATTCGGTGACCGCTCGCTGTGGGACGAGCAACGCGCTCTCTTTCATGCTGGTTATCGCGCGGACCCTGGCGTACTGCCCAGGTCGAAGGGTGTTGCCCGGATTCGGAAAGGTTCCGGCCAGCCGTATCGAGCCAGTCTTCTGATCGACTTGCCGGTCGGCGACGAAAAACTTCCCTTTCTGTGGAAAGGTCGAGCCGTCGGCCAATACCAGCTCAAGCTCAAGCCCACTGGCTCCCGCGCCCCATTTCTTTTGAATCGAGTCACGCCTTGTATAGGCGAGGTATTCCTGCTCGCTGAGAGTGAAATAGGCCTTGATCGGGTCCAAAGTTGAAACCGTGGTCAGCGCCCCGCCATTTGGCTGGATGAGGTTGCCGACCTGGGCCTGCGCGATGCCCGCGACGCCGTCGATGGGAGAAGTGATTTTAGTGAAACTGAGATTGAGTTCGGCGGTCTTCACTGTGGCCCTGGACGCTTCGACGGCGGCGTTGGCCGCGACGATTGCGGACTTGGCCGTTTCGACTCCGGCGTTGGCGGCTTTGACCTGAGCCTTGGCGGCGATGTTGGCCTGAACCGCGTTATCGAGTTCCTGCGTAGTGACGGCCTTCTCCTTCGCGAGCGGCGTGTAGCGGTCCACGTCGAGCTGGGCTTTGACCTGATTCGCCTCGGCCTGCGCCAGTTGCGCCTGCGCCTGAAGGAGCTGGCTGTTCGCCTGAGCCAGTTGCGCCTGCGCCTTCGCCAGATCGCCCTTGGCCTGATCGAGGGCGGCCTGGAAGGGCCTCGGATCGATCTCGAACAGCAACTGCCCTTTCCTGACAAAAGAGCCTTCCTTGTAGTTCTGCCTGAGCAAATAGCCCGGCGCCTGCCCCCTGATCTCGGCGTTCACCATTCCGTCGAGCGTGCCGATCCATTCGCTGTAGATCGGGACGTTTTGCAGCGCGACCTGCGCCACCTCGACGTTGGCCGGCGGAGGCGCGGCCGCCGGCGCTTTCTCTTTGCTCTTCGACCCGCCGACGACGATCAGCAAAGCGATCACGATCGCCGAGAGCGTCGCCCCGATGACGAGTTTATGCCTCAACAAAAAATTTAAATTCTTTTCCAAGAGCGCTTCCTCCATTCCCCATTCCCGGGCGCTTATCTGTTAACCATCTTCATCATCGCTTCAGGATAACGCGCGCCCGCCGCGGTGTCGGGCGGGAAGAGCGCGTTGATCACGGCCAACTCATCTATGCTGAAAGTGACATCCACCGCCCCCGCGTTCTCCTCCAGGTACTGGCGGCGCTTGGTTCCGGGGATGGGCACGATGTCGGCGCCCTGCGCCAGCACCCAGGCGAGCGCCAATTGCGAGGGCAGGATTTCCTTCTTCGCGGCCAGCGCCTTCATGTCATCCGCCAGCCGCAAATTTCTGGTGAAGTTCTCGCCCTGGAAGCGAGGGTTGTGGCGGCGGTAATCGCCTTCTTTCAAATCTTCCGGCCTGGCGATCGCGCCGGTGAGAAAGCCGCGTCCGAGCGGGCTAAAGGGCACGAAGCCGACCCCGAGTCTGCGGCAGGCGGGCAACACTTCACGTTCGTGGTCGCGAGTCCACAATGAATACTCGCTCTGCAGCGCGGTGATCGGGCTCGTTTTGTGCGCGCGCTCCAGCGTCGCGGCCGAGACCTCGCTCAGGCCGAGGTAGCGCGCCTTGCCCTCCTTGACCAGTTCCGCCATCGCGCCGACCGTCTCCTCAATCGGAACCTTCGGGTCGACGCGGTGCAGGTAGTAAAGGTCGACGGTCTCGACGCCGAGTCGTTTGAGACTGTCCTCTATCGCCTTGCGGGCGTATTCAGGCCTGCCGTCAACGCCTCGGACGGTGGGGTCGTTGGGATCGCGCACGATGCCGAACTTGGTGGCCAGAAACACCTGATCACGCTTCCCCTTGATCGCGCGGCCGACCAACTCTTCATTGGTATATGGCCCGTATATATCCGACGTATCCAGAAAATTGACGCCGAGCTCCAGCGCGCGGTGAATAGTTGCGATGGATTCTCGATCGTCACGATCGCCGTAAAATTCGCTCATGCCCATGCAGCCGAGTCCGATGGCCGAAACCTCCGGGCCGTGAGCGCCAAGGCGCCGCCTCTTCATATGAGTTCCCCTTTCGACAATTGAAAAACCGGTTGCGGACGTACACATCGTCTTTTCGATCTCCGAGCAGATGAACTCCGCGATGAGTCCGGAGCCGGTCAGCCTGACTCCGCTCCGCCGCATCCGCGCGACGAGTTGTTTGCCGATGTCATCAATGAAAGTGACCTTCGCCAAGTTCACCAGGATCGGACTGCGCGGCTCGACGGAGACTGCGGCCCGCCAGCATTTCTCCAGTTCCTGGACCCAAGGGCCTATCAGTTTCCCCTCAACGACGAAGACCGTCGCCGCATCCTCATTGCGCGTTGTGATTCTGAGCATCGCCGATCCCCTGCGAAAAATCGTTTGAAAATCGCTGCGAGCGTCATGAATAGGACCTATAGGTCCTATCCATGTCGCCCACAGGATTCTCCGTAGAGAGCAACTGGCTTGCCACGTCATCGGCAGGCCAATACCCGACGAGTCAAATCTCCGCATTTATTGCGGATAAATCAGATAATCGGAGAAAGCCAAAGGAGAGGATGAAACTTTTTGGATGACCATCCGCTGACCATATATTGGCGCATGGCGAATAGTTGTCACTGAGCGCTTATTGCGCATGGCGATCACTGCGTCAGCTTACACAGCGCAATGTGGTCTCAGGCGGGAACTTTCGCTTTCCACAAACTACATTAGTTACGGGTCAATGAATTGTGGCAAAGCGATTGCAACATTCATTCATGCTCATAAGCGATGAGATCAACGTATCACGGCGCGCCGCGGTGGGCAGTAACCAAAATCACGGCTACGCGGCGCGTCAGTGTAGTGAAGGGAATCAAGCAGGAAAAAAGGAGAAGGAATAATGACAAGACTGAAGATTTTAGTCGCAGGACTTTTCGCGACATTGCTGTTCGCCGCGACCTCTAAGGCTCAAGAACTGCCGCCGAATGAGGTGAGCGTGCAGGGCACAGGCTTTTTCACAAAGGATTCCGACAACAACGGAGTCACACAACACACGACAGATTCGGGCGGCCTTCTGGTCAGTTACCGCAACCGTTTCAGTCGCTTGTTCGGGGCCGATCTGAGCTACGGGTACACTCGCAGTACCCAGCAGAACTTAACGTCCGTGGGCGCGTTCAATGTCCAGTCCAACATCCACCAGGCCACGGCCGCGCTGGTGGCGCACGCGCCCGGCAGGGTCTTAGGCTTTAGGCCGTTCGCTCTGGCCGGAGCCGGGGCATTGACCTTCAGTCCGACCAATAATTTTGGAGGGATTGTGATAGGAGCCGACACCCTTACGAAGGCCGCGTTCGTATACGGCGGCGGCGGCGACTACGACATCAACGACCACTTCGCCTTGAGGCTAGAATACCGGGGTCTGGTATATAAGCGGCCCGACTTCGGGTTCGCCCTATTCAATTCAGACGCCACTACACACACGGCGCAACCGTCTGCGGGATTCGTCATCCGATTCTAAGTAGATTGAGGATAGAGGATCGAAGATCGAGGATAGAGGATTGAAGATCGAGAATCGCCTTGCGCGCCAGGGACACAATTATCGATCTTCAACCTTCTATCCTCGATCCTCGATCCTCGACCCTCGATCCTCGACCCTCGATCCTCGATCCTCCCGGAAATCCCTCGCCCAGCCGCGGCCACCAGGCCATCTCCTTTCCAGCCTCACGTCCCATAGTGTAATCTGATCCGCAGATGAGAAAGACTCTTGAATTGATTCAAGCGCAGAAGATGAAAATTATTACAGTAAGAATTTCGGAGAAATCCTGAGCTGTGATCGTTTTCCATTTACCGCCAGTCATTGGTCGTTGGTCATTCGTCATCACGCCAGTTAGCCACTAGATGACCAATGACCAACTAAATACGACAAGCGGTAACGAAAAATGGAAACGAGTCAAAATGATTGTCTGACTGCTTACAGTCATCCACGGAGAAGACGGAGAAAAAGACCTTGAGTATTAACGCTGTTCAAAGCCTCGATATACAACAACGTCAATACCTGACGCTGCATGAGCTGTCGAAGGCCATCGCGTCGCACCGCAACCTTTCCGACCTGTTCCACGATCTGGCCGAGCGTTTACATCATATCTTCGACTTTCAATCCATCAGCGTAATGCTCCACGACGAATCGCAAAACGTCATGCGGCTGCACATCCTGGAGGCCAGCGAGCCCGCGTTTCAGCAGGCGCCCGCCGAGGTCCCTACCGACGGCTCGATCACCGGCTGGGTCTGGCGGAATCAGCAGCCTGTAGTCGTCAGCGACGTGGATGAGGAGACCCGCTTCCCCATCGCGCAGGTTCTTCGCGGCAAGTTTCCGGCGAAGTCATTTTGCAGCCTTCCCTTAACCACGGCCCACCGGCGGGTCGGCGTCTTGATCATCATGAGCGATAAAATCGGCGCCTACGACAAGCTCGACCTCGAATTCGGGCGCCTGGTGGCGGCGCAGATCGCGATCGCTCTGGACAATGCTTTCAATTTCCAGGAGGCCCAATGCTATCAGCGCCAACTGGCGCGCGAGCGCGACCGTTCCGAGTTGCTGTTGGAAGTCAACAACATGCTGGTCTCGAACCTCAATCTGCGGGAACTCCTATCGGCGCTCTCCGTCTGCCTGCGCAAGGTTCTGCCTCACGACGCCGCGGGCCTGGCCCTCTACGATTACTCGATCAATCAATTGCGAATGTCGGCGCTGGAATTCCCCACGAAGGAGGACCTCTTTATCGAGGGCGAGATCATTCCACTCGAGGAGAGTCCGGCCGGGCGGGCGTTTACAACGCGTCAGACCGTCATAATGTCTGACGCCGGCAACGCGAAAACTCCAATAGGCAAGCGCTTCGCCGCCGCCGGAGTGAAATCCTGTTGCCTCATTCCGCTCATTTCGCACGACCGCGCGTTCGGCGTCCTGAGCGTCGCCAGCCTGCGCGAGAACGCATTCAACGCCGAGGGGGCGGAGTTGCTCGGCCAGATCGCCAAACAGGTCTCGATAGCGGTTGAGAACGCTTACGCCTTCCGCAAGATCGAGGCGCTCAAAAACAGACTGGAAGAAGAGAAGCTCTACCTCGAAGAGGAGATTCGCACTGAATATAATTTCGAGGAGATCATCGGCGGCAGCCCCGCCCTGAGGCGCGTGCTGCAGGACGTGGAGACGGTCGCGCGCACGGACTCGAACGTGTTGATTTATGGCGAAACCGGAACAGGCAAGGAATTGCTCGCCCGCGCCATCCACAACCTTAGCTTGCGCCGTGAGCGTACGCTGGTCAAGGTCAATTGCGCGGCCATCCCAACGGGATTGCTCGAAAGCGAGATGTTCGGCCACGAGAAGGGCGCCTTCACCGGCGCGATCGAGCGGCGCATCGGGCGATTCGAACTCGCCCACCAGGGGACGATCTTCCTCGACGAGGTCGAAGACATCCCGCTCGAACTTCAACCGAAACTGCTGCGCGTGCTCCAGGAGCAGGAATTCGAGCGGCTGGGCAGTTCTCGCACCATCGGCGTCGACGTCCGGATCGTGGCCGCGACCAATATGGACCTCGCCCGGCTGGTGTCTGAAAAGAAGTTTCGCAGCGATCTCTTCTATCGTCTGAATGTCTTCCCGATCACGCTGCCGCCTCTGCGCGAGCGCGCCGAAGACATTCCCTTGCTGGCGCATTTCTTCGCGCAGAAATTCGCGCAGCAGATGAAGAAACGCGACTCGGCCTGAACCGGACGACTCTCAATCACCGAATGCGCAAGCTGGGCATTACGCGCCCTCGATAAATCAGAACGACCGACTTCGACGCATCGAGTGAACTTATAATCATTGACCGTGGCGCGGACTTTAGTCCGAATCCACGGGTAAGAAATGGGCGATAATGAGTTCAACCAATGTTCATCGGCTTCGGGAGCGGCTTTCCGCGAATTTGGTTCTTCACCCGTTGAGTGAGGCCGCGGCGATGTACAGCGGACTGTCCAGTCTGCTGAAGTCTCTCTCAATCGGCGCTTTGCAAAGACTTCAGCAGACTGGACAGTCCGCTGTACATTCTTACCCGTGGATTCGGGCTTTAGTCCGCGTCTGCGTAACATCCTCGGGCCGCGCGGACTAAAGTCCGCGCCACTATTGGCGCCTCAACGCGATCATCGGATCGACCTTCGCCGCCCGCCGCGCCGGGATGTAGCAGGCCAGCAGCGCGACTTCGACGCCTGGAGTTTGCGAGACCTGATCGAAGACCTGCTTGACGAAGCGCGCCCGCTGTCCCTCATCAGGAAATTTGCTGCGCGTCTGGACGCTCATCAAGAAAAGGTTGCGCGGGTCGAAACCGAGTTCCGCGCGACTCATCCGAGCGAAGCTGTTGATGAGCAACCCGGCCCCTACAAGCAACACCATCGCCAGCGCGATCTCGGCCACCACCAGCGCGCCACGCAACCGCTGGCGTAGCGCCCCCTCGGCGCCGCGGCCCCCCTCCTTCAATTCGTCATTCACAACTGGATTCGACGCCTGCCACGCGGGGACGAGGCCGAAGAAGACGCCGGTCAGCAGCGATATCAGGAATGCGAACGACAGAACGGTCCGATCAACATTTCCGGGCCGCAATTGATCCTGAAGTTGGTAGTAAGCGTCGTAACTTTGAGGCAGCAAGCGCATCAAACCATCCAGTCCCCACTGTCCCAGCAGCAACCCGGCGGCTCCGCCCAACGCGGCTAGCAGCAGACTTTCTATCAACAACTGCCGCAGCAACCGCCGGCGGGGGGCTCCGAGCGCCAGGCGTATCGCCATGTGGTGATGTTCTTATTGGAGTCGGGATATTGCGCCTCCAGTCGGCCCGCGATCGCCTTAAACTCCGCCTGCGCGCTCTCCAGGCTCTGGTCGGGTTTGATCAAGCCTAAGGCGACCCAATAACGATTGGCGCGGACGCTCGCCTCGCCGGACTCGCGCACGAGCGGCGTCCAATATTCGGCGTGAGTCGGATATTTGAAATCGGCCGGCATCACGCCGACGACGGTCACGCCCGTATTGCCCAGCGTTCGACCGACCACGCCCGGATCGCCGCCGAAGCGCCGCTGCCATAACCGGTAGCTCAACAGGATCGTCTGCGCAGAGGACGCCAGTTCATCTTCAAGCAGAAACGCGCGGCCCAGCAGAGGCTTCGCGCCAAAGGTCTGAAAGAAGTTGGCTGAAACCCGAGAACTGACGAAAACTTCCGGGCGCTCGACCCCGGTCAGGGTGAAACCGTCGCTCGGAGCGTAAGCGGTGAGTTGCTGAAAAGTTTGACTATGCTCCCGCCAATCCCAAAAATCGGCGGGCGACGCTCCGAAGTATCCTCGCGGATCAGATTGCTTGTCGCCTGATTCAATGAAGACCAGCCGAGGCTCCTTGAGATACGGCAGCGGCTTGAGCAACACCGCATTGACGACGCTGAAGATCGCCGTGTTCGCGCCGATGCCCAAAGCGAGCGTGAGAACAGCAATCGCCGTGAAGCCGGGCTTCTTCATTAACATCCGCGCGCCGAAGCGCAGGTCTTGCCA
>WNFV01005885.1_pt1 | contig 14749 bp, 15 predicted proteins | sample 5400101 | NCBI WGS metagenome assembly WNFV01 (sample SAMN13153361, study PRJNA577476) | soil metagenome | isolation source: 115 cm soil or saprolite under grassland replicate 1 | place: USA:California | collected 2016-06-15 | reverse complement strand
TCCGCCACCTGCCCGCCGCCGGCCGCGCGATCATCGTCGCGGTGGCCATCGGCGTCCTCGCCATCGCCGTGGTGGCCTGCGCCACCAGCTACAACGCCATCTACCGCCTGGTCACCGACCTCGGCCTGTACGGCTACCGCACCAACCAGGGCTTCCCGCTGCTGGTCGACCTGGCGTTCCTGGTCGGCGAGTCGGCCGCGATCCTCGGCGGGATCATGCGCGCGGTCACCCGCTCCGACGAGGTGACCCGCGGCTGGCCCTACGCCGCGATGCTTTTGTGCGGCGCGGGCACGGTCGCGTTCAACGTCTGGCACGCCTACCTGGTCGGCGGCCGCGGCGACCCGCTGACCGTGGCCCGCTGCGTGGTGGCGTCGCTGCCGCCGCTGCTGATGATCGTCTCGTTCCAGGTGCTCATCAGCATCGTCAAGTGGGTGATGCTGCACCTGGGCCGGCCGCTGAACTCGGCCGCGGTGCTCTCCCCCACCGGCGTGCCCGGCATGCTCCCCGGCCCGGTCCCCGGCGCGTACGGGCCCGCCCTCGGGTGGCCCGTCGCCTACGGGGAGCTGCCCGCCAGCTGGGAGCCTGCCGGACAACCGGCCTGGTGGGCACCTTCGCAAACCGCTCAAGACGGACACGCCGGGGTGGGCAACGGCGACCAGGCGGAGGTCACCAAGCGCCGCCAGGTCGAGGCCTACCTCGCCGGCCTCGACGCCGAGCAGGCCGGCCGCCTGGCCTCCCTCGGCCCGCGCGCCGCCGCCCGCGAGGTCACCACGACCCTCAACGGCCACGGCACCCAGGTGTCGGAGCGCTACGTCACCCAGATCGTGGACGAGTGGGCTGCCGCCCGGCGGGGGAGCGGGGCCGGGGCGCGCCGCCGGGGCCGGCGGTGACGCCGCACGACCGCCGGCGCGTGCTGGGCGAGGTCCGCCGCCACCCGGGCGCGACCACCGCCGAGCTCGCCACCCGCGCCGGCCTGTCGCAGCTCGCCACCATCCAGGCCCTCGTGACGCTGGAACGCCAGGGACGCGCGACCAGGACCGTCACCACCAACGGCGCGGCGCTGCTTCGGTGGTGGCCCCGGTGACCCCGCCGCGACGGCTCCCGGCCGCGCCGCTCGTGGCCGCGGTCGAGCGCCACCCCGCGATCGCCAAGCCCCGCCGCGGCTGGAAGGCCCGGCTGCGCCGCCATGCCGGCAAGGCCGGCGTGGGCGCCTACCAGCGGGCGGTGCGGGACGGCTGGGTGGGCCTGCGGACCGCCGAGCGGCTGTGCGACGCCTTCGGCTGGCACCCCCGCGAGCTGTACGGCGACGCCTACGACCGCGCCGCCCTGGCCGGCCGCCCGCCCGACTACGACCCCTGGCAGGGGGTGGCCTGATGGCGACCGTCCACCTCGACGGCGACGCCCGGAAGCTTGCCCGCGCGCTGCGCACCATCGCGACGGCGACCGCGGACCGGCGGCTGCGCGGCACCGCGGCGCGCTGCGCCGCCAGGGTGCGCCGCTCGATGGACCGCCGCGAGCTGCAGCGCGTGGTGTGGCTGCTGCGCACCGCCCGCCGGGACACGAGCCTGCCCAGGGCGGAGCACCGCGCCGCCGTGTACTGGTCCGTGTACCTGGCAAGGCGGACCTGATGCGCCCGCCGCAGGCGGGCCCGCGAGGCCTCGCCCGGCTTGGCCCGGGCGACCTGCTCGCCGCCCTCGGCGAGCTGGCCCCGGGCCGGGTGGCCGAGGCCTACGCCGCGCTCGGCTACCGCGTGGTGCCGATGCACGCCACGCGGGGCGACGGCGGCTGCACCTGCCGGCGCGGCGCCCGCTGCCCGGACCCGGGCAAGCACCCGTGCCTGGCCGGCTGGCCCCGGTTGGCGTCGACCACGCCGGCCGAGGTGCGCCGCTGGTGGCGGCGCTGGCCCCTGGCGAACGTCGGCCTGGCCACCGGGGCGCGGTTCGACGTGCTCGACCTCGACGGCCCGCAAGGGGTGGAGGCGCTCCGCGCCGCCCTGTCCCAACGCCACCCGGCCGAGCACCCCGGGCCCGTGGCGCGCAGCGGCGGGGGCGGCTGGCACCTGCTCTACGCCGCGACCGGCCTGGGCAACCGCGTGGGCCTGCTGCCCGGGGTGGACTGGCGCGGCCGCGGCGGGCTGGTGGTCGCGCCGCCGTCGCGCCACGCCTCCGGCCGCCGCTACGCCTGGGTCCGGCCGCTCGCCGGCGAGCTGCCCGCCGTGCCCGACACGCTACGGGCCCTGCTGATCCCACCGGCGGTAGAGCGCGCCAGCGCCCCGCCGGCCGCGGCCGCCGGCGGCCGGGCAGAGCGGTACGCGAGGGCGGCGCTGGCCCGGGAGGCCCGCGCGGTCGCCGCCGCGCCGCCGGGCACCTGCAACCACACCCTCAACCGGGCGGCGTTCTCGCTGGGCCAGCTCACCGCCGCCGGGCTGCTCGACCCCGGCGAGGTCCGCGCCGTGCTCCTCGAGGCCGCCCTGGCGGCGCCCGCCACCGGCCACGCCGACCGGGAACGGAAAGCCCGCGCCACGATCGAGTCGGGGCTTCGCGGCGGGGCGCGCACGCCGCGCAGGCCCGGCAGGGGGGTGGCGTGACCACAGACCGCCACGACCTCGACGGCGACGGGGTGCCCTGGCCGGCGGAGCCACCCCCCGAGCTGGGCGACCCCGCGGCGGCGGGCAACGTCCGCCAGCTCCGGCCCACCGCGCCGTCAGCGGGCCCCGGGCGGGGGCGGCTGCTGGTCCGCGACGCCGCCGAGGTCCTCGCCGCCGTCGACGCCGCCGGCCCGCCGAGCTGGCTGGTGGCGGGGCTGTGGCCGTCGGACGCCTACGGGGTGCTGGCCGCCGAGAGCAAGGCCGGCAAGACCTGGGCCATCCTCGACCTGGCCGTCTCGGTCGCCTGCGGGCGGCCGTGGCTGGGCCGGTTTGACTGCCCGGCCCGGCCGGCGCTGGTGTTCCTCGGCGAGGGCGGCGAACGCTCAACCGTCCGACGCCTCCGCGCGGTCTGCGCCCACAAGGGCCTCGACCCGGGCGGGCTGGCCGGCAGGCTGCGGCTGTGCTTCCGCGTCCCCAAGCTGCGCTCGGGCGAGGACCTGGCCGCCGTCGAGGCGGAGCTCGAAGCGTTCCCCGCCGGGCTGGTGGTCGTGGATCCGCTGTACCTGGCCGCCGCCGGCGCCCAGGCCGCCAGCCTGTTCGACATGGGTGCCGCGCTGGAACCCATCCAGGCCGTCTGCCAGCACGCCAGCGCCGCGCTGGTGGTGGTCCACCACTGGAACCACACCGGCCAGGGCACCGGCCCGCAACGGATGAGCGGCGCCGGCACCGTCGAGTGGGGAAGGGTCCTTGGCTCCATCAGCGTGCGCAGCCGCAGCGTCGAGCCGGACACCACCGCCAGCAACGTCCTGCTCGCCGCCGAGTTCGTCGGCGGGGAGATCCCCGAGCAGCGCTTCGGCCTGCGCCGCAAGGTGTGGGCCGACGACCCCGACGACCTCACCTCACCGCTGCACTACCAGGCCAGCGTGCTCGACGACCTGCCCCCTGACCCCGACCCGCCGGGGCCGGGGCGGGGGGAGCGGGGGCGCTCGGAGGTCCGCCGCGCCGTCCTGGCCGCCCTCAGGGCCGGCGGGCCCTTCCAGACCCCGGCCCAGCTCCTGCAGCACATCTCCGCCGCCGGCCAGCTCGCCCCTGAGCCGACCTTGCGCGCGGTGCAGAAGGCCCTCACGCAGCTCGCCGCCGACGGCCTCGCCCACGGCACCGAGGAAGACCGCGGGCGGGCGCGCTACTGGTCGGCCGCCGACCCCGCCGAGCCCAGCACCGAAGCGGGCGCAGACGGGCAAGGGGCGCAACCGTGAACCGCGAACGGACCGCGAACAAAGCGCGAACCAACCGCGCCCTGTTCGCGGTGCCGACCGCGAACGCGGACCGCGAACGCGGGACCCCCCCTTTAGGGGGTCCGCGGCGTTCGCGGTTCGCGGTTGTTCGCACCCACCGTTCGCGGTCCCCCCAGCCACCGCCCTGGCGGCCACCCGCCACCGGGGGGAGGGGTGGCTCGCCTCCACCCGCAAGGCCCGCTCAGGGCGAGCGAGCCACCCCACCCCCCGCCCACCAACCCTCGGTTGGTCGGGGCTGTCACGTTATCGCGCTGGTTGGCCCCGTACCGATCCCGGGCACCCGATCACCCGCCGGCCCCGCCGTCCGGGCGGCAGCGGCCCACTGGCGCTACGCCGCGGGCCCGATCCGCGGCCGGCCGTCCCCCTCCCACCGGACGGGCGGGACGTAGCGGTGGCGTCCGCCGGCATCCGCAGGAGCCGCAACGGCCGTCGCCATCAGGTCTGGTGGCGGCTGGACGACGGCACCCAGGGCTCACGCACGTTCGACACCCGCGACCAGGCGCGCGAGTTCAAGCACGACCTGCTCGCCCGCGTCGCCGCCGACTCCTGGATCGACCCGCGCCGCGGGCGGATCACCTTCGACGAGTGGGCCGACCGCTGGTGGCAGCTGTGGTCGTCGGCTCCACGACGCAGCCCCAAGGGCAAGGAGACCACCGCCAGCCACCTGCGCCGCCACCTGCAGCCCTACTTCGGCCACCGCCAGCTCCGCCAAATCACCCCCTCGATCGTGCTGCGCTGGCAACACGACCTCGAAGGCAAGCTCGGCTACAGCGGCGTGATGGCGTGCCGCTCGATCCTGCTCCGGATCATGGAGGCCGCCCGCAGGGAGCGGCTGATCGCCAGCAACCCGGTCCGCGACGTGGACGCGCCAAAACCGCGCATCAACCCGGAGCGGATCTTCGGCCACGAGCGCCGCCGCACCCTCACCCCCGAGGAGTTCGGCCGCTTCCTCGCCGCCTGCCGGCCGTTCTACCGCGACCATTTCACCGCGCAGGTTGGCACCGGGTTGCGCAGCGGCGAGCTGCTCGGCCTACGCCGCCGGCGCGTGCATCCCGAGCTGAGCCGCGTCGAGGTCATCGAGGTCCGCTACGAGGCTGGCGAGTTCGGCGCTGGATTCAAGGACGAGCCCAAGAGCCCCGCCAGCGTGCGCGTAGTGCCGATGTGCGAGCACGTCCGCCAGGCGATCGTGCGCCAGCTCCCCGCCCGCGCCGATCCGACGGATCTCGTGTTTCCCGGGCCCGGGGGCAGCAACGGCATCCCCCGCGGCGCCCGCGCGCCGCTGGCCACCTACAACCTGCGCCGCGTCTACAAGGCCGCCGTCGCCGCCGCCGGCGCCGACCTCGGCCACTTGGACCTGCGCGGCCCGCACGACCTGCGCCACACCTTCGCCACCTGGCTCGAGGACGCCGGCATCCCATCGCGGGTGATCGACGAGCTTATGGGCCACGCCGGCGGCCGGCGCGGTGGTGGTGCCGGCAGCCCGATGGGCCGGGTCTACCGGGAGACGACAGGAGCGATGCTGGTCCGCGTCACCGGTGCCCTGGACGATCGGATCGGCCGGGCGATAGAAGTTGCCACGAGTTTGCTGCCTGACATAGAGGAATCCGGAGAGGTTCGGGCTGGGTAAGCCCAGGCGGCGCTAAACGTTGGGAACCGTGGCGTTAAGCCGCTTGAACAACTCCTCAAAGCGATCGAGCGTCGTAGCGCTCACGACAGAGAAAAACTCATCACGCTGCTCCGTCAGGGCGTGGGCGGGCAGAACATGGTCGTATACCCCGTGGATCTGCTCCAACTGCGAAATGACGCGCTCGTTCGGCCGAGGGAGACTCGCGATGGTGAGCTTCGTGTTGAACGCCCAGTTGAATAGCTTGAGGTAATCCTCAGGATCAAAGAGATCCTCCAGGTCCGCCTTCGGCACTGTGCCCGGGACGTCGTTAACTACGACCACCTCGTCCCCGCGGATGACGCCCTTGGCCGCCTGAGCGAGCACTCGCTGGGCATCCTTCCCCTGCCGGTTGCCGTCCAGAAGCACAGACACCTCGAGGTCACGACCGAGGAGTGCGACAAATGCCGGGATGACGCTGGCACCTCCAACCGGGAGGATCTTCAACCTCGGATCGAGTGCGGTTCGTCCCAGCGACGCGAGGTGCCCGGACATGCGATCCAGGTAGATGAAGTCTGAGCCGCCCTCGACGGTGAGGTGCCGCCCCGCTCCAATGAAGAGGTGCTGGTTAATGGAGTAGCCAAGGGCAGCCTGGATAGGCAGGATGGTATCTCTGTCGGCGGAGACATCGACCAGGGTGATCGCAACGCCCAGATCCGGATTTTCGCGTGTTGACCGATCCTGGACCGCCCGAAGCTTCTCGTAGCGGGACGGGTCGACCATGTACTGGGAATGGCTCGTGTACAGAACCTGCTTCGAAACCCCAAGCTCATTGAAGATGAACCGGAGGAAATCCTTCTGAGCCTCCCCGTGAAGACTGGTCGCGGGCTCATCCAGCAGAACGATTACTGGCTCCTCTGACTCCTGATACCTGCTGAAGGCCGCTAGGAACGAGAAGAACCAGCGGAACCCGGCTGACCGTGTCACAAAGTTCGTGACAACTCCGCCGTGCCGATTGTCCCGCATCAGCACCTTCAAGATCCGGTGCATGATCGGCTGGTCCGAGTCGTCCGTTCCTACCTCCTCCAGCTCGGAGTCGAACTCCACTTCCAAGTCGCGGTTCTGGCTCCAGTAGGTGAACACCTTCCTCGTCAGGTCCAAGCCAGACGCCTGCAACTGGGCCTTCCGGGCATCATAGTTCGCCCCGAGAAAGTCGCTCGGCTCGGCCTCCGCGTAGCTGAGCAGGGCGAGGACGCTCTCCTGCTCGGCAGTGAGCCTGGACTCGTCCTTGACCTTCTGCGCAAGCAGATGGAGATCGGTCTCGCCGGGCAGGAGCTCGTAATCACTGAAGTAGAAGAACTTGGGCACGAGCTTCAGAAGCTCGTCATGATGTTCCTGGCTCAGCCCGCTACCCGTGAGGTACGCATAGTCGTCAAGGGTGCCTGGGAAGGCCTGGAGGGCCTTGGCCCGGGCATTCTCCTTCTGTTCGCGAAGGGCCTTCACTCTCTCCTTCGCCTTCTCCGTGGCCGCCTGGTGGCTAGTGGCCGCCAACAGCGGTTCTGCGTCCACATCGGCAACGTCAGCACCCTTTACGGCAGCCTTGATGACTTCCTCCAAGGAGCAGTGGAGCCACAGCCGCCGCTCGCCGTCGTAGGTTCGAGACAGGATGCAGAGCGTTCCCACCGGCGGACGCGTGGGGAGAAACTCCGCGCACGCGTCGATATCGTCCTCGTCCAGCAGGAACGTTCCTTGGATTGGCTCGAAGTCGTCCAAGTCCTCCACGCGGCCATCGCGGACTAGCCGCCAGCGTGGGTACTCGGTCGTGAGGTCGAACCTCGACCTTCGATGGTTAGCCGGATTGAGCCGGTGGAGTGCCTGGAGCACCGTGGTCTTGCCCGACTCGTTCTTGCCAACAAGGCAGGTGACGTCCTCCTCGACCGTCACCTCTTGCGGATCCACGACGTTCCGGAACCGCGCGAGTCGAAAGGATTGCAGTCGCACTGTGGCACTCCTACGGGAGGATCCAGTCCATTGGACGGCCGGATCCGCCGCGCAACAGCGGTTGCTGCGAATCTGCTGCGCGAGGCCGAGGATTCGGGGGCGAGCCGAGCCGAATCGGGCCGTTGACCTGGAGTGGAGCTGAGGGGATTCGAACCCCTGACTTCTTGCATGCCATGCAAGCGCTCTGCCAACTGAGCTACAGCCCCGGGAGCACGGGCAGTATAGGTGGCCCGGTCCGGTCCTCGCAAAGGGGTTGGGCGGGTTGGACCGAGGCCTCGGCGGCCGGCTGGTTCGGGTGCTCGGGTCAGATGTGCACGTTCACGCCGAGCAGCACGAGCGGCCAGACGAAGATCGCCACCAGGCCGGAGAGCACGCCGCGGAGCAGGCGCTCTGGCAGGTACCCGTGGTCGTAGGCCACGAAGATGCCCACCAGGACCCAGATGACCACCAGAAGGCGGGACACGCTCCTCACCATGGTCCTCCTCCATTCACCCCCGATGCGGCGGGGCTGCCGCTTCGGGGACCGGGCGAAGCCGGGCAGGGGGTGCAAAGGTAGCCTTGCTCGCAGCGAGGTTCCTCAAACATCCGGCCGGTCAGAGGGGCCTCCGGCGGGCACACGAGCGGCCGCCCATGGAGGGCGGCGTCGGGCGCAGCCGGGAGCCTCAGGCGGTGACGAGGCTGCCGAGGTCGTCGGAGCGGGCCACCACCGGGGCATCGCGCCAGAGGCGCTCCAGGTCGTAGAACTCGCGCTCGGTGTGGAGGAAGACGTGCACCACGAAGTCGACGAAATCGAGCAGGATCCAGCGGGCTTCGCGCTGGCCCTCGCGGCGCAGGGGGCGGACACCCTGGGCGCGGCAGGCGCGTTCGACCTCTTCGGCGATGGCGCGGACCTGGCGCTCGTTGGAGCCGGAGCAGATCACGAAGTAGTCGGAAATGACCAGCGGCTCGGAGACGTCGAGGACGCGCACGTCACGGGCCTGCTTGGCGGACGCCGCCTCGGCGGCGGCGAGGGCGTGGTCGAGGCTGGTAGGCAGTCGCTGGCTCCTTGTCGAGGTGGCTGGCCGGACCCTGCCGCGGCGGCCCTACGGGCCACAGCGGCCGGCTACGTGCCCGACCGTCGCTGCGATTCCCGCTCTACGGTAGCGGGCGAACGGGGCATTCGCACCTCCTGATCTCCGTGCCGGCCGTCAGCCGGACGGCCCGTCGCCGGTCGGCGGCTGGTGGGGCCGGGGATCGGCGGTGGCGACCGCGCCGGCACGATAGAGGCCGCGCTTCTCGACGTAGCGGGCGACGCCCTCGGGCACCAGGTAGCGGATGGGGGCGCCGGAGGCGGCCCGCTCGCGGATCTCGGTCGAGGAGATCGCCAGCGCGGGGATGCGCATCGGGTGGACCCGCCCGGCGGCCGCCGGCACCTTCTCGGCCAGGTCGGTCAAGTCGTGGCCGGGGCGGGTGGCGGCGATCAGCTCGGCCAGGGAGAGCACCTCGTGCGGGTCCTTCCAGGTGAGGATCTGCAGCACCGCGTCGGCGCCGGTGACGAGGAACAGGCGCACCCCCTGGCCCAGCTCGGCGGCGAGCGCCCGCAGCGTGTCGACCGTGTAGGTCGGCCCGGCGCTGTCGATCTCCAGCCGGCTGACGGTGAACGCCGGGTTGGAGGCGGTGGCGATGACCGTCATCAGGTAGCGGTCCTCGGCGTCGCTCACCCCGACGGGCTTCTGCCATGGCTGCCCGGTGGGCACGAACACGACCTGGTCGAGCCCGAACTGCCAGCGGGCCTCCTCGGCGGCGACCAGGTGGCCGTGGTGGATCGGGTCGAAGGTGCCGCCCATGATCCCCACCCGGCGCCCGTGCCCAGCCATGCGGACCATCCCTTCACCGGGGCTTGGCGGAGGTACTCCGGCCGTCGGCGCAGTGTACCGGCCGCGCTCACTTGAGAGTGGGAGTGGAAAGTGGCCCTCGCCTGCGGATACGCTTGGGCCTGGAGCGGCCCGCCCACCCGGCGGCACAGCTGCGGAGTCAGGTTTCCAAGCTCCCCTGCCGGGTACGTCTTCGCAGGCCAAAGGGGTGGGAAGGCGCTCCGCGCTGATCGGCGGACCGTAGCAGGGTGGAGGGAGCAACGATGGCGCACATCGTCATGGACGGGGTCACCAAGGTCTACGGCGGCAACGTCAGGGCCGTCGACACGCTGTCGCTGGACGTTCCCGATGGCGAGTTCATGGTCTTCGTCGGGCCGTCCGGGTGTGGCAAGTCCACCGCCCTGCGCATGATCGCCGGGTTGGAGGACATCACCGAAGGCACCATCTCGATCGGGGAACGGGTGGTCAACGACCTCCCGCCCAAGGACCGCGACATCGCCATGGTGTTCCAGAACTACGCCCTCTACCCCCACATGACGGTCGAGGAGAACCTCGCCTTCGGGCTGCAGCTCCGCAAGATGCCCAAGGACGAGCAGAACAAGCGGGTCGGCGACGCCGCCCGCATCCTCGGCCTCGAGCCGTACCTGAAGCGCAAGCCGGCCGCGCTCTCCGGTGGCCAGCGGCAGCGCGTGGCCATGGGCCGGGCGATCGTGCGCCACCCGCAGGCGTACCTGATGGACGAGCCGCTCTCCAACCTCGACGCGAAGCTGCGGGTGGGCATGCGCGGCGAGCTGGCCCGGCTGCACGACCGCCTCGGCGTCACCACCATCTACGTCACCCACGACCAGGTCGAGGCCATGACCCTCGGCAGCCGGGTGGCGGTGCTCAAGGACGGCGAGCTGCAGCAGGTCGACACCCCGCAGCGCCTGTTCGAGTTCCCGCAGAACCTCTTCGTGGCCGGCTTCATCGGCTCCCCGGCGATGAACCTGGTGGAGGCGAAGCTGGTCCGCGACGGCGGCCCCGCGGTGGTGTTCGCCGACTACAAGCTGCCCGTTCCCGCCAGCGTGGTGAGCGAGCGCCGCGGCCTGGACCAGTACTTCGACAAGCAGATCATCCTCGGCGTCCGCCCCTCCAGCTTCGAGGACGCGGGGGTGCTCTCGGGCGACGGCGAGTCCCAGCCGACCATCAAGGTCACCGTCGACGTCACCGAGGAGCTCGGCAGCGAGGTCAACGTGCTGTTCACCGTGAACGCGCCCGCGGCCCAGCACGAGTCCCAGCGCCTCAAGATGGCCGCCGACGTCAGCCAGGAGGAGGCCGAGGCCGCCGCGCTGGCCGCCGGTGAGGGCCGCAGCGTGTGGACCGCGCGGGTCAACCCGCGCACCTCGGCGAGGCCTGGCCGGACCCTCGACCTGGCGGTGGACAACCGCGAATTCCACTTCTTCGACCTGGACAGCGGCCTGGCCATCGGCCACGAGGGGCGCCTCGAGGCGGCCAGAGCGGGGGCGAGCGAGAGCGCGTGACCGAGGTCGCATTCCTCGGGCTCGGGAGCATGGGCGCCCCCATGGCGGGGCGCCTTTCCCGCGCCGGGCATCACCTGACCGTGTGGTCGCGGACCGCGGCCCACGCTGAGGCGCTCGCCGACCGGGCCACGGTCGCCGCCTCGCCGGCCGCCGCGGCGGCCAATGCCGAGGTCGCCGTCACCATGCTGAGCGACGGCGGCGCGCTCGAGGAGGTGGTCCTCGGACGCGACGGGCTGGCCGTGGGCCTCAAACCCGACACGCTGCTGATCGACATGTCGACCACCGGACCGGCGCCGGCCCGCAAGGTGGCCAAGGAGCTGCAGGCCAAGGGCATCGCGTTCGTGGACGCCCCGGTGGCGGGGTCGACCGGGCCGGCCGCGGACGGCAGCCTGGCCATCATGGTCGGCGGCGAGCCGGACGCGGTCGAGCGTGCCCGGCCCCTGCTGGCCGTGCTCGGCGACCCCGAGCGGATCTGGCACCTCGGCGCGGTCGGGGCCGGGCAGGCCGCCAAGCTGATGGTGAACGTGGTCCTCGGCGGGGTGATGGCCGCCGTCGGCGAGGGCTACGTGCTCGGACGGGTCCTCGGGCTCCAGGCCAGCGACGCGCTCGACGTGCTCCAGGGCGCCTCGGTCGGCGGCCAGACGGTCGCGCGCAAACGCCAGAAGATGGAGAGCGGCGACTACCAGGAGGCGGGCTTCCGGCTCAACCTGATGCACAAGGACCTGCGCCTGGCGGTCGAGGCGGCGCATGCCGCCCGGGCGGGGCTGCCGGTGGCCGAGCGCGTGGCCGAGCTGTACGCCGGGGCCAAGGGCCGCGGCCTGGCCGACCAGGACTACTCGGCGGTGGCCGCCTACCTGGCCGGTATGGCCCCCCTGCTGGACGACGCAGGACCCGCCACCGGCTGAGCGCGACCGGTCCCCAGCGGCCGGTGAGGGTCAGCGCAGCTCGTGCCGGTCGACGTGGAGCAGGGCGTCCGTCTCGGCGACCCAGATCGTGTCCGCCACCACGGCGAGCGCGGTCGCGTAGTCCCCGTTGAGCCCCTTGACCTGCGCGCTGTGGACGCTTCCACGGCGCAGGCCGAGCACGCGTCCACCGCTGGCCGCCACCACGGTCCCGTCCTCCGTGGCGGCCAGGGGGCTTCCGCCCACCTCGACCCGGCCGACGACCCGGTTGCTGCGCGGGTCGATGCGCACGACGGTCCTCGACGCCGGGTCGCTCACCCAGACCGCGTCGTGGCCCACGAGCACGCTGCCCCGGGTGCCGCTCAGGCCATGGGGGATGGTCACCTTCGCGACCACCCGGTTGCTGACCGGGTCGATGCGCCAGACCGGCCCGGCGGCTGCCCGCACCCAGACCCCGCTGGGGCCGACGCCGACGGCGTCGGGCAGCCCATCCAGCAGGACCTGCGCCACCACGCGGTTGCTCGCCGGGTCCACGCGGACCAGCCGGCTCGGGCCGAGAAAGGTCTCCCCGCCGCAGCACACCACCCAGACCCCGGCGGCGCTGCCCGAGCTGCTGACCGCGGCCGGACCCACCCCCACGACCGGAAGGGTCGCCACGACCCGGGCGGAGGCCGCGTCGATGCGCACCAGGCCGGCGGCGGAATTGGCCACGGACACCCAGATCGCGTCGCCCGCGGCGCTGGCGGCCAGGCCACGGATCGGCGTAAGGCGGCCGGACGTGACCAGGGTGGCGCTGGCCGGCAGCTCCACGGTGGCGGTCACCCGCAGGGTGCGTGGGTCCAGCCGTTCGATGGTGGTGTCGTGGCCGACCCACAGGGCCGCGCGGTTGGCGACGAGGCCGCTGATCGGCTCGGTGAAGTCGACGCCGCCGCCCAGCAGCTGCTGCGGTGCCGCACCCACGCCAGCGTCCGGCTGGGGCGCCGGGGCCGAGAGGCGGCCCGCGACCAGCAGCAACCCGATCGCCGCGAGGACTCCCAGCCCAGCCCGGAGCCCGGTGCGAGACGGCCGTGCCGGACCAACCATGGAGGCGCTCCAGGAGTGCTGCTGAGGTCGCTACCGTACCCCGCCCGCACGGCGGGGACCACGGACCCTCGGCCCGGTGCCCGCAAGGACGGCCCTTGGGGCACCCGTGCCACCCGCTGCCGCGGCGGGCCGCACGCCGCCCAGGGCCCGGCCGCGGCGCGACCTGGTGGGGGGGCCGGCCGGCGGCCCCCCCACCTACTGCCTCACAACCGCCGGCGGACCCGGATGGCCAACCCGAGCAGGACGACGAAGACGAGCAGGACGAGCGCCTCCCGCAGGGCCGACTGTCCCCGCACCTCGGCGATCACGGCGACGACGAACGCCACCGCGGTGAAGAACCCGAGGATCCCGATGAGCATCTCGATCCGCTGGGCGCGAGCCCTCGGGTGCATCGGCATGGTCAGCCCTTGACGCCGCCCGCGGTGAGGCCGGCGACGATGCGTCGCTGCAGGATCAGGACCAGGATGACGAGCGGGATCGTGACGATCGTCCCCGCCGCCATGATCGCCGTGTACGGCTCCTGGTGTGGCTGGCTGCCGGTGAAGGAGGCGATGGCCACGGTCACCGGCTGGGTCTTGTCACTGGACAGCTGGCTGGCGAGCAGGAACTCGTTCCAGGCGGCGATGAACGCCAGGATCGCGGTGGTGAACAGGCCGGGGGCGGCGAGCGGCAGGATGACCTTGCGGAACGCCTGCCCCGGGGTGGCGCCGTCGACCAGGGCCGCCTGTTCCAGCTCCCACGGCATCTCGGAGAAGAACGCGGTCAGGACGTAGACGTTCAGCGGCAGGGCGAAGGAGATGTCGGGGATGATCAGCGCCTGGTAGGTCCCGAACCAGCCGATGTTGGTGAACAGCTGGAACAGCGGGGTCAGCAGGGCGACGCCGGGGAACATCGAGGCGCCGAGCACGATGCCGAGGACGACGAACTTGCCGCGGAAGTCGAGGCGGGCGAGCGCGTAGGCGGCGAACACGCCGAACATGACCGCCAGGATCGTGGTGCAGACTCCGATGATGACGCTGTTGACCAGGGCGCGGCCGAAGTGGTTGCCCAGGCTGGTGTCGAAGACGGTGCGGAAGTTGTCCAGGGTGACGTGGGTGGGCCACGGGGTGTTGTCGAAGGTGTAGCCGACGTCGCGGAAGGCGGTGACGATCATCCAGTAGAACGGGGCCAGGCAGAAGAGGACGATCGCGACAATGCCGACGTAGCTGCGCACCGACGACCAGGGAATGCCCCGCCTGCGCCTGGTATACGCCGCGGTCTGGGCGCCAACGCCAGCACGGCCGGGCTCGACCGTGGTTGTCGAGGCCATCTCAGCGCGCCCCCTTCTGCTGCGACTGCTGGGTCTTGACGACGTTGGCCCCCAGGACCTTCACGAAGACGAAGGCAACCAGGAAGATGAACACGAAGGTGATGGTCGACAACGCCGCCGCGCTGTTGAACCCTTGCCGGATCTGGTTGACGACCAGGATCGACAGCGTGGTGGTGCCGTTGGACCCGCCGGTCAGGATGTACGGCAGGTCGAAGATCCGCAGCACGTCCAGGGTCCGGAACAGGACCGCCACCAGCAGCGCCGGCCTCACCAGCGGCAGGGTGATCCGGGTGAACCGCTGCCATTTGGTGGCGCCGTCCACCTTGGCCGCCTCGTAGACCTCCTCGGGGATGATCTGCAAGCCGGCCAGGATCAGCAGCGCGATGAACGGGGTGGTCTTCCAGACGTCGGCGACGACGACCGCGAACCGGGCCGGCCACTGCGAACCGGTCCACAGGATCTTGGTGTGGAGCAGGCTGTTGGCGATCCCGGCGAACGCGAAGATGAAGAACCACAGCTTGGCGGTGACCGCGGTCGGGATCGACCAGGGAACCAGGACGCTGGCGCGCAGCAGCCCACGACCCTTGAAGGCGCGG
>WNFV01005883.1_pt1 | contig 14751 bp, 8 predicted proteins | sample 5400101 | NCBI WGS metagenome assembly WNFV01 (sample SAMN13153361, study PRJNA577476) | soil metagenome | isolation source: 115 cm soil or saprolite under grassland replicate 1 | place: USA:California | collected 2016-06-15 | reverse complement strand
GCTCGGTCGCGATCGAGACGGCGCTGCGGCATCCATGCCTCGCGCTGATCCTGGAGACCCCGTTTCTATCCATCGCCGCCCTGGCGAAGGTGATCTATCCGTTCCTGCCGGCGTTCCTCATCCGTACGCGGTTCGACAACGAGGCGAAGATCGCGCGGGTAACCGTCCCGAAACTGATCGTGGCCGCCGAAAGAGACGACGTCGTGCCGCCCGGCCATGCCCGCCGGCTCTTCGAGTTAGCGGTGCCGCCCAAGGACTTCTACGTGATCCCCGGCGCCACGCATAACGACACCTACGTCGCCGGTGGGCGGCAGTACGTGGAGAAGTGGAAGGAGTTTCTCGCCGGCTACTGAGAAAATTCAGCAACCTGCTAGTGAATGAAGTCGTCGCGGCCGGTCAGTCGCTCCGGAAGGGAACCGTCAACGGACAGCTTCGGGCGTTCAACGGGCACCCGGCGCTGTTGAAGGCGTCGAGCTGGTCCGCGAGATTGCGAATCGCCTCGGGATCGCAGGTGGCGAACGCCGTGTTGACGTCAGCGATGATCTGACCTGTGGTCCGCGGGAAGGAGACTGACGGATTCTGCGCATTGAGCAGGGCCGCCACGCCCTCCTTCAGTAGATATCCCGCCCTCGCGCAAAGGTCGGCGCTGGCCCCATTCGCGTTCCCCAGGCCGAGCGTCTGGATGAACGTCAGATCCACGATATTCACCGCATTCTTGCCGCCGCCGTAGCTACAACTGGTCAGACAGCCCGGAATCGTGAAGACCGCCGAGGCGACTGTATTCGGGGCGTAGGGCGCGGTCCAGCATCCGACGTGATTCCTCTGCTTCCAGAAGATCGGGGTGCAGCCCTGCCCGACCGCTGGGGTGTTGGTCGGCGTCGGCGTATTGGTCGCGGCATTTGTCGGAGTGTTCGTCGGCGTAATGGTCGGCGTGTTCGTCGGCGTATTCGTCGGTGTGCCGGTCGGCGTCTGAGTCAGCGTCGGCGTGTTAGTTGCCGTGCTGGTTGACGTGTTGGTCGGCGTAATTGTCGGGGTGTTCGTCGGAGTGTTCGTCGGGGTGTTCGTCGCCGGAACAGGGGTGTTAGTGGGCGTCTGAGTCGGCGTGTTCGTTGGTGTATTTGTTGGTGTGTTCGTCGGGGTGTTCGTCGGGGTATTGGTCGCCGGAACAGGAGTGTTTGTCGGCGTCTGAGTCGGCGTGTTCGTTGGCGTGCTCGTCGGCGTATTCGTCGCCGGAACAGGAGTATTGGTCGGCGTCTGAGTCGGCGTATTCGTCGGAGTGTTGGTCGGGGTGTTGGTCGGGGTGTTGGTCGGGGTGTTGGTCGGCGTATTCGTCGCCGGAACGGGAGTATTGGTCGGCGTCTGAGTCGGCGTGTTCGTCGGAGTGCTCGTCGGCGGAGCAGGAGTATTGGTCGGGGTATTCGTCGGCGTGTTACTCGGCGTGCTCGTAGGGGTCCTGGTCGGCGTGCTCGTCGGCGTGCTCGTCGGCGTGTTCGTCGCTGAAACAGGAGTATTGGTCGGCGTCTGAGTCGACGTGTTCGTCGGCGGAGCAGGAGTATTCGTCGGCGTCTGAGTCGGTGTGCTCGTCGGCGTGCTCGTCGGCGTATTCGTCGCCGGAACAGGAGTACTGGTCGGCGACTGAGTCGGGGTGCTCGTCGGAGTGTTCGTCGGCGTATTCGTGGGCGTATTCGTCGGCGGAATAGGAGTATTGGTCGGCGTCTGCGTCGGCGTGTTCGTCGGCGTGTTCGTCGGGGTGTTGGTCGCCGGAGCAGGAGTATTGGTCGGCGTCTGCGTCGGAGTGTTGGTCGGGGTGTTCGTCGGCGTGTTGGTCGGCGGAACAGGAGTATTGGTCGGCGTCTGCGTCGGCGTGTTCGTCGGCGTGCTCGTCGAGGTCCGGGTCGGCGTATTCGTCGGCGTGTTGGTCGGAGTGCTCGTCGCCGGAACAGGAGTATTGGTCGGCGTCTGCGTCGGCGTATTCGTCGGCGTGTTCGTCGGCGGAACAGGAGTATTCGTCGGCGTCTGAGTCGGCGTGCTGGTCGGGGTGTTCGTCGGTGTGCTCGTCGGGGTCCTGGTCGGCGTGTTCGTCGGGGTATTCGTCGCCGGAACAGGAGTACTGGTCGGGGTATTGGTCGGCGTGTTACTCGGCGTGCTCGTCGGGGTCCTGGTCGGGGTGTTCGTCGGCGTGCTCGTCGGGGTCCTGGTCGGGGTCGGCGTCGCCGCTCCCGGCACGTTTGCGAAGCAGACCGTGACGTCGTTCAACGTTGGCGTATTGGCACTATTGGTCGTGTTGAGGTAGGCCTTGTACTTCAGGTAGCGGAAGCCGTTGAACTGAGCCAGAGACGCACCGCTGGTGGTGAAGAAGGTGGAGGCAGTGCCGTCAGGGCCGACGAAGTTGAAAGGCCCATTCACATTGTTGCTGGCTGCCGCCTGGAACTTGAGGGCTGTGCCCGAGGGCAGAACCGCGTTCCAGGACAGCGTCGTCCAGGTGGGCGCAAAGCCGATAGCCGGATTGGCGTCCTTCGCCGAGGAGACGAGATCCCCGGAGGATGCGAAACCGGTACCCACGTACGTGTGGAAGCCCGCGTCGTTGCTCGGGTTGACGTTGCTCCATGTCGTACCGCTGCTGTTACCCGAGTCGACCATACGGCCACCTGCGTACGCGCTGCTGCTGCCGGTGTCGACAGCAGCGGTGACTGCGTAGGTCCCCGCGGAGGGATTCGATACAGGACGAATGATCAATGCGTAGAGGGTACCGGCCGTCAGGCTGGCAGGACTGCTGAAGGTCCCGCCGTAGTAGGCCGCGGCGCCATTCGAGAAGCCGGGGATCGCGAGCGACGCGAGATCCGTGCCTGTGGGCAGACCGCCGCTTGTAGCCCTGACCGAAAGCGTGAGGTTCGGCGTGGTACCGGTGCAAGTGCTGCAGAACAGGTTGATGTCTGCCTTCGCCAGCGTGCCGCTCACGCCCACAGTGAAGGTCTGACCAAACCAGGTTGTGGCGTTGAAGCCGAAACCGGAGGTGCTCAGCGACTCGTTCGACTGGTCGAGCGTCAGGGGTTTCGCCAGGATGACGTTGCCGGAACTGGTGGTCAGATCGGTGTTTGTCGGCACTCCTGCCTGGAAGTCGGCCTGTGTCGTATCGGTCAGGCAGCCGCTGGCCGCCGCGGCGGTCAGCGCGAAGTTCCGGGTCGCGGTGCCGCCATCGGTCACGACGATATTCGTGGCTGTGCTGGAGTTGTAGCCCGGATAACTGGCGGTGAGGCTCGGATACGTGCCGGCGGGGACGTTCAGGAATTGATAAGAGCCGCTCCCGTTGGTGGTCGTCGTCCGGCTCCCGAACGTCACGGTCGCGCCGCCGAGCGGATTGGTGGTTACGGCGTCGGTCACCGTGCCCTGAACCGTGCCGCCGCTGCCGACAGGAGTGCACGATGGGTACTTGAACGAACCGATGCGAGTGAGGTCGTTCAGCCCGTCGACGGCGTAGTACTCGTTGGTGTACCAGAAGGTGCAACCGTCCGGATCCAGCGTCATCGCGGTGTAGTCGCCCCAGCGGGTGCAGATCGAACCGCCGCAGTTGCCAGTCTGGGTGCCCGCTCCCTGAAACAGAGTCTGCTCTGTCTGGCTGAAGGTGTTGACGGGATCCCCCGCGAGCCGTCCGGCGTACTTGATCCCCGGATCGGTCGCGCTGTTGGAGGTGGTGTATCCCAGTGCCATGTCGCCCATTCGGTCAACGGCCAGGCTGGGGACATATCGGTATGTCACGTTGCCGCCGTCAGGGTCCCAAGTCGCCGTTTGGGTCGTGTTGGCGCCGATGCTTCCGCCGGTCACAGGAACCTGGTACCAGCGGGGTGCCGCGAACCCGTTTGTGGCTCTGCGCACGGTGTGGGTCGTCCAGAGCGACTCCGCGCCGCCAATATTCGTGTACTGGTTCTGGGCCATAGCGCGGATCTGAATAACATCCAGGCCGTTGCCAGGCGTCGCCGCATTGGGCACCGTCTGGTTTGGCCAACTACTCCCGGTGAGGGGGATGTCGGGCCCGGTGAACGTCGAGAGGGAGATGCTGTTCCAATCAACGTGGAACTTGTACACGGTAAGTGCGTTCAAAAACTCCCACGTTGATATGAAGTAGTTGGGAGTACCCGGCGGCGGGGTGCCCGTCTGGAGGCGCGCGTTGCTCGGGAGAATCGTGAAATCGGCCGACGGAGCGTCGAAGGAGACGACCTGGACGGTGGGGGCCCCGGCGTACATCTGGAACTTGTTGAGCGCCCACACCCGCGGGTTCAGGAACGATGAAGTGGCGGCGTAGCCGAACATGTTGGCCGACATGTAGATGCCGTCAGGCCAGACTCCGAACTTGGGATAGTCGTCGATGCCGCCCGCGACCTCGAATGAGTAGAAATTCCAGCCGCCGCCGACGGGATCACCGCTCATGGACGCGGCGAAGCACTGGAACACGTGCTGCGGGCTGATGTTGCCCTGGGCATCCAGCTGGAAGGCGAAGTCGGTGATGAACCAGCGGTCCTCGAAACTGTCGTACAGGACGACCGGGTCGCCGAAGTTGTCGGTATCGCACAGGTTGCCGAAGTTGCCCTGGCTCATGAAGGTGTCGAAGGTGAACGCGGCGAGCCTGGTACCGGTCTTGTTGTAGATGCCGATGGAGGTATTGACGGTCTGGATGTAGTGGTTGGGACCGACGTCGCCATTGGGGTCCGGTGGATGACCGGCGCCCCAGGTCGCAAAATCGAGTCCATCGAAAGTGATGTCGGGCAGCGGGGCCGAAGCAGCGGCTTCGACTGTCGAGACGCCCGCCTGTTCAGAGCCTTCCGCAGGCGCTATGGTGGGTGGCCCGTAGAGAACACGGATCGTATCGGGTGGTTCGCGCTCGGGACGCTCTTTGTGAACAGGTTTGACATACGGCAGGTCGCGAAGATCGCCGTCAAACGAATGGGCCTTGATGAGTCGTGATTCGTTTGGGGGAGGTCCGACGTGCGCAGCCGCTTCGTGCTGCGGACTCAGCCCCGCGTTCCGATTTGCCCTGGAAAGACTCTCCGCGCCATCCGCCGTGCTCGTTCCACTCTGGCCGCTCTCTCTTTGCGTGTTCGTTCCGCCCTGGACGCCCACCATTCGAGAGAACTTGCTCACGAGTCCCCCGGCATGGCCGGTCGTAGAGAAACCGACCGCCGCGCCCAACAACGCGACTACTCCCAGCAGCGCAAAGGCGCGAAGATCCGATCCCAGTCTTCTCATGGTTGCTTTAACAGCTCTGAGCCAGCCAGGGTGAGAGCGGTTTGTTTACAAGGTCCGGGGACGCTGGGATCCCGGCGCTTGAAGACCGCGGCCCGAGATCCATGGATGCTCACCCCCAATATGTCCGACACTGTTGAGTGTTAGGACAAAGATTATTTGGCCGGCGGGGAACCGCGTCAAGGAGATTCTTCTTAGACTTTAGTCCAGTCCGCCGTTTGGCTCTCACATCGCCACTGCCACCCGGCCGCGGTCGACAGGGGCAAGTTCCTGAGAAGACGCTGCTTCGCCCTCTCGGGAACCGGAGCAGATCCCTCGCGGGGCCTATCCCGAGCGGACGCGGTTCTTCGACGCCGGCGGTGACGTCGCGCAGCACCGCCCGGCACCAATGGCGAAGTGGGGTTGACACAGTACGTCCAGATCGTCGCCCTTGGAGCACGACAGAGTCGCCAAAGCCGCTGTTCTGGCCGACACCGCCGAGCCGCTCCAAACCGTGGAGATACCCGAAGGCCTCAACAGCGAGGCGCCCGTGGTCTTGTCAAACACACGGATCGAGGATAATCGGCCCGCATGCAGACCCGGTGGAACGATGGTCGCTTCACGGGGAACTTGAACGCGATGGTGTGGACCGCATCCGCGACCGTGCGCCGGTATCTGCACACTCTCGTCTCGGGGAGCCCGGATTGCGACTGGCTGACGTGGGTAGGCGTAAAGCACCTCCCGCCGAGAGTGGACCGTGTCCTGGTTCTGGGCGCCGGATCGGGATGGCTCGAGCGAGCCCTGGCGAAGAAGGAAGGAATCGGATCCTTGACTGCCTGTGACTTCGCCGGCGAGACGGTCGCGGCGGCGCAACAGGCGGCTCACCAGGAAGGGTTGGACCAGATCCGGTATCTCGTCTGCAACCTGGAAGTGGAACCGCTCCCGGAGGGACCCTTCGACGCCATCTTCGCCAACGACGTGCTCCATCACATCACCGACCTGGAAGGCGTCTATGGGCGAATCCACGACGCGCTGGCTCCGCAGGGGAAACTCCTCTTCAACGAGTACGTGGGCCCGAACCGGTTCCAATACAGCGACGCCCGAATGGAGCTGATCAACCGCTATTTTCGTCTCATCCCCGACCACCTGAGATTCAACCCGTACTGGAGCGGGCTCTTCTGGAGCCGATTTCGAACCGATCCGGTTAAGCTCGCCGCGGACGATCCCACCGAGGCCGTGCGAAGCGAGGACGTTCTCCCGCTGGCGAGAGAGTTCTTCGAGGTGGAGGCGGAGTACTCCTATGGCGGAGGACTCTTGAATCCGCTGCTCTATGAAATCATCGCGAACTTCGACGAACGGAAGCCCTACGACAGCGGGCTGTTGCAGGTTCTCTGCGACGCGGAGGACCGTCTGACCCGGTCACGCGTGATCGAGCCCGACTTCATCGTTTTCGTCGGACGCCGCAGGTCTGTTGGACGACGAAACTCCTCGTGAGGACGACCTTGCCGCCGTCCTTGGCGACGATCTCCACCTTGAAAGAGATCTTCTTCTCGAAGTGAATCGGCCGGGAGCTTCTCGAACACTGCGAGAAGAAGGCGAAGCCGAGTTGGTCGAGAGTCAAGCGGTGAGAGTCGAGCGTCTGAAGGCTCCGGAGGCCATTTCCTTTCCCTCGCCTCAGGACTCTCATCTCGACTTCTCTCTCCTCGGTAGAATCGAGCCGTGTCACACAATCGCGCCACGTCCAAAGATCTGCTGATCGGCGCGCACCAGTCCATCGCCCATCGGAAAGCAAGAACAGCCGAACGATGAAAGCCCGCTCGGAAGTTCCACAAATCGTGCTGCTTCTCGCCGGCGCCGCGGCGCTGACAGCTCTCTCGGTTTTCCGGCTTCCGCCCATGGCTGACATCCTTCGAGCGCCGTCCACCCCTTTCGACCGAAGCGCAGCGGCCGCGGCGGCTCCCGACTACAGTTTTCTCTGGGAAGCCGCGGCCCACATCCCCCTGGGAGTTTCTGTGGCTCCGGTTTGTGAGCCGCGAGATCCCGCGCGCGAGACGACGCTGCACCGTGAGGCCGTCGGTCTCCTGCCCGGCCGAAAGATCCTACCCGCGGCTGTCTGGAATCAGCCGACCCACCTCGAAGGACAGGCCGACTTTCTGATCGTGTTCGGGCCGAGACCCTCGTCTCCGCCCGGAATCCTCATCTTCGAGACCGAGAAGGGAAGTGTCTGGCGCAGGGTGCGCTCGTGAGAGCGGGGTACATTTTCCTCCTCGCCTTGGCCTGTTGCCCGCTCTCCGGCTGGCCTCTTCTCGCGCATTCCGGCTTCCGCCGCCTTTCCCTTCCCTGCCGGGCCAGCTTCTCCTGCGCTGCCGGCGCCGCCCTCATCTCCGGCTGGATGACGGTCTTCGCGCTTCTCGGAATCGCGTGGCGGCCGATCGTCCTCGTTCTGATGGCGACGCTCGTCTCCTACCTGCTCCGATTCCTGTTGCCGCCCTCCAAGGCCGCGGACGAGGAAGCGCTGGCGCGGGAATCTCGAGCTGGCCTCGCCGAAAGGCTCGCGCTCGTCGTAATGGGGGCCTCGGTCCTGGCCGCTTTCGCGGCCGCCGCTTCGACATCGGCCACGTCGCCGGATCTGCTTCTCTTCTGGGGCCCGAAGGCGCAGGCTTTTGCAGCGGCCCGAACGGTGGACACAGCGCTGCTGCGAGAACCGCATCTGGACTACATGCACCCGTCGTACCCGCCGCTCGTCACGAACCTGTACGCCTTCGCCTCGATGGTCGCCGGCCGTTTCGCGTGGGGAGCGGCGACTCTCCTTTTCCCTCTCGCGGTTGGCGTGATGGCTCTGGCTCTGCCGGGAATGCTCCGGCGGGCGGCGCCGCGCCGGATTGCCTGGGCCTGTTCGGCTCTCCTTGTCTCGGCCTTCGGCTTTCTGGGCATCGAGCTCGACGTCGCCGGAAACGGCGACCCCTGGCTCTGGGTCTTCGAGATCCTGGGCATGGCGACACTCGTCGGCGATTTCGCGGCGACGAGGGCCGGACAGTTGCTCGCAGGCCTCTGCCTGGCGGGAGCGGCGACGGCGAAGATCGAAGGACTGCCGTTCGCGCTCGCCGCCGCCGCTTTCTTTCTCCTCCTTCGAAGCAAAGAGCTCAAGCTTGGCCCGGCCGCAGCCTTGCTGGTGCTCCCGAGCGTCGTCTCGCTCGGCGCCTGGTTCGCGTTCGGGGCGACGCGTCGGATCAACTACGGCTACGAGGAGTCCGGCCGCTATCTCGACCTCCACTGGGACCATCTGCCTCTCATCTTGTCGAAGATCGGAGGCGTTCTCTGGTCGGCCGGATGGGCGCTCCCCTATCTCTTGCCTCTCGCCGCCCTGATCGCAGCGCCCCGAAAATCCCGATTGATTCTTCTTCCTCTCGCAGTCTCGGCCGCCCTCGCGGCATTCCTCGTATTCATCTACCTGCACCCAGACACCGATCCCGGGATGTGGATCGAGTGGTCCGCCGGCCGGGTCTTCTTTCCGATCGCCGCGCTTCTGACGATCGCCGGACTCTGCCGGCGAACCGCGATTGGCGGGAGCAGTCCTTCAAGATAGCTATTTCATATTGAAGTTTCTCGTGAGGACGACCTTTCCGCCGTCTTTGGCAATAATCTCGATTTTCAACGTATGCGGGCCGGGAGGCAGATCGGGAATCCCAAAGATGAACCCGGCCGTGTCGTTGTCTCGCATGTTCGGATAAGCCTCTTTGACGCCCGGGAAAGCCTGACCGATCTTGGCCGGGGAAGCTGCGCCATTCTCGGCGATCGCCGTCGCCTGAAGGATGCCAGAGTCGTCCAGAGCCCACCCCGTGCCCCAGGACTTACTCTCGACGGTGGCGCCCTCTTCCGGCGTGTTGAGAATCCCAAATGGAGGATGTGCGTCCGGCGTTGGTTCCTGCTTTGCGGACGCTGTGCTCGTCCCGCCGCCGGCCGGGGCCTCGCTCTTCTGACATCCCGCAAGGCCCGCGACCGCGACCGTGATGGCAAGACTCACGAGCCTGGAACTCAATCTCATATGCGATCTTCCTTTCTTCGATTTGTTGGATTCGAACAGCGGAGAGTATTTCAAGAAAACCGCGTGTCTGCCAGTCCTTCTTCCCCCCGATCGAGGACGCGGACGCGCCGAGCCGCGCTCTCAGGCCGCACGCGATCGCTTCAAGAGCAGAGAGAGACCGATCATCAGGGTCCCCAGACTGATGATGGAGCCAACCACGACGCTGTCGGGCATGTAGCGAAGGATGGCCCCGTGGCGGCCTTGCGCCACGCGGAAACCCAGGAAGGCATGGTTGTATGAGAGCAGCTGCGTATTCTGGCCGTCCACCGTGAGCTTCCATCCTGGCCATGCGGTCATAGATGTGGCGACGAACGCAGGATCTTTCGCCTCGATCGAGAGTGCTATTCGCTGCGGCAGGTACGAAACGATCTCGACGGAAGCCTCGCCGTTTCTGTCCCAGGATCCTGCCGCAAGGCCTGCGGGTTGCTTTTCCCCCACAATCCCGCGAACGGCAAAGTCCGAAATCGTTGACAGAATGTCGAGGCGGCGCCTCGGGTCAGATTCGTAGGCGAGCTCCCGCGGCGTGAAGGCGCGTGGCAAGGCCGTCGGGTTTTCGAGCAGCATCCCGTCGGGCCCTTGATAGAGCACGGGCCAACCGGCGGGCGGCCGGAACCCGGGAGAGGCGTAAACCCAACGCACGTTCAGGAAGGAGAGGAAAGGCTTCGTCGGGTCGTCGATTCGGTTGAACCAGATCGCCTGGTGGACCGACCACAACGGGTAAGTGTCGAAAAGCGGACGAAAAGTCATTGCCTCATATCCTCGGACGTCTTCGAGCTCATAAAGAGAGGCGATGTTCGGGATGAAGGAAAAGCCGACGGCCGCGAATCGGAACGGGAGCGGGCGGGGGATCTTGTCGAATGCGGCGACCGGCGGATAAAAGACACGATTCGGATAAGTCGGGTACATGTCCCTTTCCTCGACCCCGCGCTGCGCCAGAAGAAGCGCGAGGATGCAACCGCAGACGAAGACGCGAGAGAGCCTCTTCGCCGCGATGACCAGGACGGCCACGCCGATCAGCGGAACAATCTGCGCCAGCAGGCGGAAGTTCAGGTAGCTTCGAGGCATTGCCAGCCGCTCCAGATCGGGCCGCGCCAGAACGCCGAGCGTGAGGAGGGCCAGGGGGGCAATCAGGGAAACGGCCACGCAGAGGCGGCCGAAGTCGCCCCGTGCGAACCGGTCGACACCCAGACCCGCCAGGGCGGAGAACGCGAACGCGGCCAGGAAGATCATGCGTTCGTTTATCGCGACGTCAAAGAGCGGAAGCCGCGCGACCATGTCCGTAATGCCGGGAAAACGCGAGCCAAGAGCGAGCCCCACAAACCCGATCACGAGCAACGGCCATTTCACTCTCGACTTCGAGACGGCGCCCGCCGCGGCAAAGGGCCAGAGCACCGAACCTCCATAGCCGGCCATCTCCCACTGACCCGGAAGAGCCTCTCCTTTTCCGGGCACGCCGAAGAAGTAAGGCATCACGTTGAGGAGGGCGTGGCGAAGGCTCTCCAGGGGGGCCAGCGACCGGTGAGCGTGAGCGTAGTACGTTCGACGAACGAAATACTCGAGTGTCTCGGGAGCAGATTGGATGAAAGGCAGGAGTATGACTGCCGAGAGTCCCAGCGTCAGGACGCCGGCCAGAAGCGAGAGCAGGAGCGGGCGCAGCCGTCTCCCGCGCCCGGCCCACGCGAGCTCGAAAAGGAAGTAGACGGCGCCGGCCGACATGCAGTGAAGCGCGGTTTCCGGGTGTCCGGCCGTCATGACCAGAAACAGCGCGATGACTGTAAGCGCCACCGCCCGTGCGTTGCCCCGGGAGACAAGCCTTCTCAGACCCAGCAGAAGAAGAGGCAGCGGCGCGGCGGAAGGATTGTGCGGCCAGCCGACGAAGAAGACCAGGTAATCGCAGAACGCCCAGCCGGCGGCACCGAAAAGAGCCGCCATCTCCCGGCACCCGATGTCTCGCAGGAAGAGATAGGCGAAGAGCAGCGCGGCAAAGAAACGCAGCGCCATGTCGAGCGTCCAGGACTGTGCCAGCGGAAGAAGCATCGAAATCCAGGTTCCCGGGTGAAGCGTTCCAGGCTGCTGCGCCGCCATGAGCGGGTCGCCGGCCAGAAGGAAGCGGTTCCAGAGCGGGAGGCGACCGTTCTTGACCGCGTCGCGAACGGCCTTGCGCCACGGAATCATTTGTGCGGCGACGTCCGACAGGGCCGGCGATCGAGTGCCGGCAATCCCCAGCCCGTTCGCGTAAACAGACAAGGGCGGGGCCTGGTACGGAATGTCTATGGGGGCATATACGCCGCCGGTCAAGAGGGCCTTTCCGGTCAACAGAAGCGGAGCGAGAGCCAGGATCAGCGCGATCGGTGCCCGTATGGGGAGAATCAGCCGGTGTGACAGCCACAGCGACGCCGCGCAGACCGCCGCGTAAACGGCGCACGGGGCCAGAATCAACCACAGCACGATTCGTTCTTACGATGTCAACACGGACAAACCGGGGTCATGATCATCGGCGTACTCCGATCGTCCAACTCGGAACTCGGCTGGCGTGGGGTTGCGAGAGTTCTCGGCCGCAAGATCATAATAGGATTCGCTGGGCGATTTCGTCGCGATTCCGTATTCTTTGAGTCGGTCTCCGCAGGAACTGCACGAGAGGAGAGAGTGGGCCGAACCCTTGATGCACTTCGGAGTTCGGCGAACGCGAACCCGAAGCCGGCTGTTCGAATGAGGGTCGAATCGCCAAAGGGCTTTCTCGGCGCGGTGCTTGGCGCGTTGGGTGCCACCTCACTCGTCGCCGTTGCGCGAAACGTTGCCATCCAATGGTTTTCTCCCCCTCTTCTGCCGGGCGCGGAGCTGGCCGCGGGTGACTCGAAAGCCGCCACATTTGCCGAGGCCGCGACGTTCTTGATCGCCGTACCTCTGGCCGCGCTCCTGTTCGGCCGGGCCTTGCCGAAACTCCTGGAGTCCCGCTTCCCCAGGGGCCGCCTTTCGTTTGAATGGATCCCGCTCGGCGCGGCGCTCTGGCTTCCACTCTGGAGACGAGGATTACACCTCAAGACAGCGATCATTTCTTCGCTGGCCCTCTCGATTCTGATCATGGGATTCATACTCGCGTTTCGAAACTCGCCGCGGCTGAGACGATTTTTCGTCCGCTCCAACCGGAGTCACCTCTTCCGCCTCGCCTTCGCCGGGGCCGCCTGGGACCTTGCGCGAAGGTCCGATCCTTCCCATAACGCAAATCTCGTCGGGGACCCACTGATCGAAGTTGTGGTCTCCGCTGCGATCTTCCTGGCTCTCGCCGTCCTCGCAGTCGACCGGACCGGACACAGCCGCCGGCTGTCGTCCCGGCTCCGCCGCCTCGCCAGCCTTGCACCATTATCCGTGTGTTTCTCGGCTCTCGCTCTTGTCTTCTGGCGCAGGTCGCCGATGTTCCTCGCGGCCGCTCTTCTCTTGTTTACGGTACCCTTCGCCCTTAAGAGAATCCCTTTCATTCGCCATGCTTTCAAGCTTGCCGTCCTCGTCTTTCTTCTTTCCTGTGGCGCCACGATTTATTATCAGCCTTTCGCGCCGATCGACCTGTACGAAGACGGTCATCGCCTGACCTACGCGCAGTCTTACCTTCGCGGCGCAAAGCCTTATCTCGAGACGTCGCCGATCCATGGCTGGGGTTACGACGGCGGCGTGGACGCCTTCGCCTTCCGCTTAACTGGAGCGAGCCTGGAGACTTTTCGTACTCGCTCGGCGCTGACGGCCGCGTTGACGCTGGCCTGCGCGGCAGTGGCATGCTTCGCCGCGTTCGGATCGGCGGGTTGGTCGATCGTGGCTTTCCTGCTCACTCTCTCCTTTTGCCCTTTTGTCAGCGAGAGACAGTTGTTGGTATTCGGATCGCTGTCGCTTCTCGCCTGGGGAGCGCGCACGGGTCGGAAGGCCGCGTGGATCCTGGCGGGCGTCCTCGCCGGGTGGGAGATCTTCTTCAGCCTGGATATGGGCCTCATTCTGTTGCTGGGGGGCCTTTTCGGCGTCGTTCTGCGGCCCTGGCTGGAATCGGGTTGGCGGCGCGCCAACGACGGGCTTCGTCAATCGCTCTGGTTTCTCCTGGGAGTCGCCGCCGGCGCGCTCCCGTTTCTCTCCGGCCTGGCTGCGCGCGGCGCCTTCTCCGAGTTCATCCGGGTTTCGTTCCGGGAAATCCCGGCAATCGCCTCCGATACATGGGGGCTTCCCGCGGGATCTCTCACTCTCGCCCTGAGGCAGGCCAACACTGTGGATGCCTTGGCTCGAGTCCTGTCGGGGGAGACGATGATCGCGGCCTTCCTCATTGTCGTTCTAACAGTCACCGGGATTGTTTATCTCCAGCGGGCCATCAGAGGCGCCTTTGATCATTCCGATGGAGTGACTTGGCTGTTCTTTGCGATCGCCTGCGTCGCCTTGCGGGGGGCGCTTGGTCGAGCCGACGCGGGACACGCTGCACTGTACGGCGTGTTCGCGGCGGTGCCGATCGCCTGGTTGCTCCGGCGAGCGCTTGGGACCATGCGTTGGTCGCTCGCCTTCTCGCTCGCCTTGGCTCTGCTTCTTCTGGTTCGGCTGCATCCACTCCAGACTCTCGGCGTCGAGCTCGGCGCGGTTTCCGAGGCGGCGCGCAACCGCGCGCTCCTCGCAGCAAATGGAGCCCCCGGCAGGCCCGGCGGCCACGCGGGATTGCCACGGGAACAAGCCGAGGAGCTGGCGGTGCTGAAGACATATTTGGATGCCCGGCTGTCCCCCGACGAGACCTTTTTCGATTTCTCCAACGAGCCCGGTCTCTATTTCTTCACGGGTCGCGCAATGCCCATCCGGTTTCTCGCCACGCCGTTTTACGAAACCACCGCGGGGCAGGACGAAGTGATTCAGGCATTGGAACGAAACAAACCGCCGGTCGTCATTCTCGCGAGTGGGACCTGGACAGATATGTTTGACCAGGTGCCAAACCGGCGGCGCGCGCCTCTCGTCGCGACGTATCTGGACACTCACTACACTGCCGGCGACCGAGTCTCGAGGTGGACAATAGGAGTCCGCCGGTAAGCGACGAGAGCAGATCCTTCGCTTCGCTCAGGATGATAGGGGCAAGGGTCTCCTCGACGCACCCGGAGGGATGCATCCTAAAGACCACCACGATGCCGCCTGTGCTCGCGGCGCGAGGAGTCTCCTAGGGGGGAGGAGCCTCGCGCCGCGGGAGCGCAGCGCCGGAGCGGGATCACGCCGTCAGGCGTAGATCCCGCGGAGCGCGCGGAGCGACGTTAGAACGGCCACCACTTGGCGGGCATGTTCTTGGCGAGGTCGTTGTAGATGATGACCGACATCAGGGCGAGGATCATCAGGAAACCCACCTGAAGGATGCGCTCCTTGACGGCCAGGGAGAAGTCCCGCCGCGCCGCGCCTTCGATGGTGAGCAGAAACAGGTGGCCGCCGTCCAGGACCGGGATCGGGAG
>WNFV01005881.1_pt1 | contig 14755 bp, 13 predicted proteins | sample 5400101 | NCBI WGS metagenome assembly WNFV01 (sample SAMN13153361, study PRJNA577476) | soil metagenome | isolation source: 115 cm soil or saprolite under grassland replicate 1 | place: USA:California | collected 2016-06-15 | reverse complement strand
AAGGACGATCCGCTGCTCATCTATTTCACGTCCGGGACCGTCGCCTATCCCAAGATGGTCCTTCACACCCACGCCTCGTGCGGGGCCGGACACGAGATCACCGCCCGGTTCTGGCAGGACCTCACGCCGGCGGATCTGCACTGGACGATCTCCGACACTGGATGGGCCAAGGCGGCGTGGGGCAAGCTGTTCGGCCAGTGGAAGATGGGGGCGGCGATCTTCATGTGGGACCAGCGAGGGAAGTTCGATCCTCAGCAGTGCCTGCGCGTCCTGGAGCGGTCCGGGGTCACGACGTTCTGCGCCCCACCCACCCTGTTTCGGTCGTTCGTCCTGTTGGACCTGCCGAAGTTCAACCTATCTCGAGTGAGGCACTCGGTTTCCGCAGGGGAGCCGCTGAACCCTGAGGTGATCAAGGTGTGGAAGGAGACCACCAGGACCACGATCCACGACGGTTACGGCCAGACCGAGACCGTGAACATCGTCGCGAACTACCCGTGCGTGCCGATCAAACCGGGCTCGATGGGCAAGCCCACCCCGACGTTCGACGTCGACATCGTGGACGACGACGGCAATCGCCTGGGGGTCGGCCAGGAGGGCCATATCGCCGTCAGGACCGATCCCGAACGCCCAGTCGGCCTGATGAAGGAGTACTGGAAGGACGAGGAGGCCACGGCCTCAGTGTTCCGTAATGGCTGGTACTACACCGGCGATCGTGGGATTCGCGACGAGGATGGGTATCTGTGGTTCGTTGGGCGGGCTGACGACGTGATCATCTCCGCCTCGTATCGGATCGGTCCCTTCGAGGTGGAGTCGGCGCTGGTCGAGCACATCGCGGTGGCCGAGTCGGCGGTCGTGGCCAAGCCGGATCCCGAGCGCACGAGCATCGTGAAGGCCTTCGTGGTGCTGGCCCCGGGGCACCAGCCCACCGAGCAGCTGGTGAAGGAGCTGCAGGACCACGTGAAGAAGGTGACCGCGCCCTACAAGTACCCGCGGGAGATCGAGTTCGTCTCCGAGCTGCCCAAGACGATCTCGGGAAAGATCCGCCGGGTCGAGCTCCGGGAGCGGGAAGGGTCGTAACCAAGAGAAAGAGAGCCTCCCGAAAGTTAACGAGGCCGAAACACCAGCGCAAACAGGGCGAAACCTTCTGCCTCTATAAACCTCCCAAATCTACTGGGGGTCCAGGGGGGTAGCACGCGCGAGCGAAGCGAGCGGACAGTGCGGACCCCCTGGCTCGCGGAGCACTCCGCCGTTGGCGGGGTGCTTCCGAGCAGATGAAGGAGGTGGTCCATGCCGAAGATCGTCGCCGGTGACACAGCCTGGCTGCTGGCCTCTGCTGCACTCGTCATGTTCATGACGCCAGGGCTGGCGCTCTTCTACGGCGGTCTGGTCCGGGCGAAGAACGTGCTCTCCACGGTGATGCAGTCGTTCATTGCCCTGGCCCTTGTGAGCATCCTGTGGATGCTGGTCGGCTACTCGCTGGCTTTCGGGCCAGACATTGGGCACGTCATCGGGAGTCTGAAGTTCGCCGGCCTGCACGGTGTCGGGGTGAAGCCCATGGCCCTGGCACCGACCGTGCCGGCCGAGGCCTTCATGGCCTTCCAGCTGATGTTCGCCATCATCACCCCAGCCCTGATAACGGGGGCCTTCGCCGAGCGGATGAAGTTCTCCGGCTACCTGCTGTTCATCGCGCTGTGGTCGGTGCTGGTGTACTCCCCCGTTGCGCACTGGGTGTGGGGCGGCGGGTTCCTCGGTGCCGGCCATCTCGGTGCGCTGGACTTCGCCGGGGGAACCGTCGTCCACATCAACGCGGGAGCCGCCGCGCTGGCCACGGCGATCTATCTGGGCAAGCGCCGCGGCTGGAGCACCGAAGCGTTCGTCCCGCACAACGTCCCGATGGTCATACTGGGGGCGGGCATCCTGTGGTTCGGCTGGTTCGGCTTCAATGCGGGAAGCGCGCTTTCGGCGGGAGGCCTCGCGGCGAACGCCTTCGTGGTGACGCAGCTCGGGGCCGCCTCGGCCGTGTTCGGCTGGCTGGTCCCGGAGTGGATCCGGCATCGAAAGGCCACCACGATCGGCGCGGCCTCCGGAGCGGTGGCGGGGCTCGTGGCCATCACGCCGGCCTCCGGCTTCGTGGGGCCCTGGGGGGCCCTGGCCATCGGCTTCGCCGCGGGGTTCATCTGCTATGTGGCGGTGAACCTGAAGAGCCTGCTCGGCTACGACGACTCGCTGGACGTGGTCGGCGTGCACCTGGCCGGCGGGATCGTGGGCGCTCTCCTCACAGGGGTGTTCGCCAGCCTGGCCATCAACGCGGCAGGAGCGAACGGGAGCATGTTCCAGCTCGGTAGGCAGTCCGGGGCAGTGGTCGTCACCGCGATGTATTCGTTCGGTCTGACCCTGATCCTGCTCAAAGTCACCGACCGGCTGGTCGGACTGCGGGTCACGGAAGAGGAGGAGGATGGCGGGCTTGATCTCTCCCAGCACCGGGAGGTCGCCTACACCTGGACAGATCGGCCTGGCTTCCCGGCGCATATGGCCACGGTCCCCGAAACGGTTCCCGAACCCGTGATCACTTTGAGCCCGCTCGAGATCGACCTGTTGGGAGACCCCGCCCTTGATTAGTCGCTTTCGGTCGGGCTGACCTACCGGCCGGCGAACCCTCCTCCAAAGCCGCCAAAGCTCCCGCCACCCAGGCCCCGCCGGCGCTCCCGGAACGTCCCCTTGAGGTCGGAGGGCTGGAAGGGGCTTGCCGCCTCCCCTGTGGTGGCGAACCGGTACAGCGCGGCGTTGAAGATGCCGCTCAAGGTGGCCCCGATGGCAGCGAGGAGGCCAACACCGAGAACTCCGACCAGGATGCCCAGGGGCATGCTCAAGGCCCCCAGAACGATGGCCAACAGGATGATCGGGATTGCCAGGACGAACATGGCCAGGCTGATCCCGGCCGAGCCCACCAGTGACTCACCCCATCGCTGCCTGAAGATCGAAGCCGAGCGCTTCACCGCGTCCGGGGCGCCCACCGGCTCGAACAGGATCACCGGAACGACGAAGAAGGTGATGGCGCTCCATGCTACGCCGACGATCGAGATCACGATCCTGGCCAGGAAGCCCGCCCGCTCTTCGAGCGTGCGAAGGATCAGCCCGACGGTGGCCGCGATGGCCGCCCATACCGCGATGGGCGCGAGCTTTTCCCTGGCGGCCCTCAGACCGTCCCCGACCGTGGGGTCGCCGCCGTTCAAGCGGATCGTCGCCGCCGCCACCACTGCAGCGTTGAAGAAGATCGAGATGAAGTAGGCGGAGAAGTAGAAGAGAGCGAGGAAGACATAGGAAAGGGCATCGGGGTTGCTGCCGTCCCTCAGACCGCCCGTGGCCCAGGCTGCCCCGAAGAATGACGCCGCAACGGCCAGGATGAGGATGCTCGAGACGACCGGCAGCACGATCAGCTCTCGGTCTTTCTTCAGGACTTCCCAGCTCGCTCGGAGCAGTCGAAATGCGCGTTCGATCCGGTCCATCGGTACCCCCTTGCGTGTTCGGTGAGCCGATGGTACCCGCGCAAAGGGGCTCCCGGCCGGGCGGAACGATCAACCGGGGCCGGCGAACTCCGCCAGCCGCTCCGCGGCTACCCGGAGGGTTTCGAGCCGTTTGGGGAAGGCGAGCCTTACGAGATCGCGGCCGGCAGATGGCTCGATGAAGAAGCTACTTCCGGGAACGGCGGCGACGCCCGCCCGGACCACCACCTCGCGGCACAGTGCCACATCGTCGAGGAGATCTCTGCGAGCCCGCAGCTCCCCGACATCGACCATAGTGTAGTACGCACCCTGGGGGCGAGAGGCTGTCAGCGCCGTGCCCTCCAAGCCGCCCAGGAAGACATCCCGTCGTTCTCTGTAGGCCTGCGCAAGGTCCCGGTAATAGGAATCGGGCAGGCCCAGAGCGACGACGCCGGCCTCCTGGAGTGGCGCCGGAGCCGCCACGGTGAGGAAGTCGTGGACCTTGCGGATGGCCGCGATGAGCGAGGGGCTGGAAATGGCCCACCCCACCCGCCATCCAGTCACCGAGTACGTCTTCGAGAGCGCGCTAATGGTCACCGTACGCTCGCGCATGCCTGGCACCAGCGCGATCGAGAGATGGCGAAGCCCGTCGTACAGGATGTGCTCGTAGATCTCGTCCGTGAACACGAGGAGGTCCCGCTGGACGGCGACTTCGGCGATCGCGGTGAGCTCTTCGGGCCCGAATACCTTCCCCGTCGGGTTGTGCGGCGTGTTCAGCACGATGGCTCGGGTTCGGGGGCCGACGGCCGCGCCGAGCCGATCCGGATCCAGTTCCCAGGAAGGAGCAGAGAGCGGCACCATCTTCGGCACGGCTCCGGACAGAAACGCATCCGGGCCGTAGTTCTCGTAGAACGGTTCGAACAGCAGCACCTCATCGTCGGGCTCGACGAGCGCTAGGAACGTGGACGCCATCGCCTCGGTCGAGCCGCACGTGACCACGATCTCGGTCTCCGGGTCCAGCTCGGGCCACCCGAATCTCCGGTACTTGGCGGCGATGGCCTCTCGGAACGAGGGCGATCCCCAGGTCACCGGGTACTGATTGATCCCTGCCTCGATGGCCCGAACCGCGGCCGCCTTGACCTCCTCCGGCGTGTCGAAGTCGGGAAAGCCCTGGGCCAGGTTGATGGCGGCGTGCTCGTCGGCCAGGCGCGTCATCTCTCGGATCACCGACTCGGTGAACCGCTCGGTACGTAGGGCTGCCACCAATCTCTTGGAAACGGTGCCGCTCACTCCTCGCTCCGCTTCGCGTCGATCACCCGTCGGGCCCGGGCGAAACCTGAAGCTTGGCCAGCGCTTTCCTGATCACCCGTCGGAGCTCCCGAGCGTACGTGAGGTCTCGGTACGCCGCGAGCTTCTTCGTGGTCGCCTCGGGGTCGAGCCACGCAGTGGGCCGCTCTGCGGTCCGTTGGCCGCCAACGGCGTCGACCTCCATCAGGTATGCCTCCACGCAGACCTCGCCGACGCGACCCGGAGGCTCCCACACCGGATACCGGTACCGCGTGAACGGCGTGGGTTCGATCCGTCCGGTGGCGACCGCCTCTTCCATCGCCTCTCGCTCCGCAGCCTCCATCGGCGACTCGCCGGGCTCGATGTGGCCCTTCGGAAAGGTCCACGCCTGGCCAGTGCGCGTTCGCACCAGGAGGAACTCCACGCTCTCGGGCGTCCGCCGGTAGCAGACGGCCGCTGCCCGCATGGGCATTCGAACCCGCCGAGACGGATCGTCAGGGCACGGATCGGAAGTATGGCTCGCGGCTATGCTCGTCTCCTCGCTCCAAGGGAGGCCTCCAATGAAGGATACGGACGCCAGGTCGGGCGCACGAACGAAACCTTCCCGCTCCGAACCGCTGTCGGATGATGATCTGAGACTCATCGACGCCTACTGGCGTGCAGCCAATTACCTGTCCGTCGGGCAGATCTATCTCCTGGACAACCCCCTGCTGGCCGAACCTCTTCGGCCGGAGCACGTCAAGCCCCGCCTGCTGGGCCACTGGGGGACGACGCCCGGCCTCAACTTCATCTACGTGCACATGAACCGGGTGATCAAGGCTCGATCGCTGAACGCGATCTATGTGACCGGGCCGGGACATGGAGGCCCCGGGCTCGTGGCCAACGCGTATCTCGAGGGTACGTACACCGAGGTGTACCCGGACATCTCCCGGGACACCGCTGGGCTGACCAAGCTGTTCCGCCAGTTCTCGTTCCCGGGCGGAGTGCCCAGCCACGTGGCCCCAGAGACCCCGGGATCCATCCACGAAGGCGGCGAGCTCGGCTACGCCCTGGCCCACGCGTACGGAGCGGTCTTCGACAACCCCGACCTTCTGGTGTGCTGCGTCGTCGGAGATGGTGAGGCGGAGACGGGCCCTCTCGCCGCAAGCTGGCATTCGAACAAGTTCCTCAACCCGGTCACCGACGGGGCTGTGCTGCCGGTCCTCCACCTGAACGGCTACAAGATCGCCAACCCGACGATCCTCGCCCGGATCCCCCGCGACGAGCTGGCCTCGCTCCTGGAGGGCTACGGGTACGCCCCCCATTTCGTGGAGGGAGACGAACCTCGGGCGATGCACCAGCAGATGGCGACCGTCCTCGATGACGTGATCGACGAGATCCAGCGAATCCAGCGAACCGCTAGGGACAACGGGAATGGGCAGCGGCCCACGTGGCCGTTGATCGTCCTGCGGACGCCGAAAGGATGGACCGGCCCGAAGGAGGTCGACGGCAAGCCGGTGGAGGGTACATGGCGAGCGCACCAGGTCCCCCTGGCCGAGGTACGCACGAACGCGAGGCATCTCACGCTGCTCGAGACCTGGATGAAGACGTACCGACCGGGTGAGCTGTTCGATCAGGATGGGTCGCTCGTGGAGGAGCTGGCGGGCCTGTCGCCCAGGGGCGACGCGAGGATGAGCGCCAACCCGCACACGAACGGCGGCGTGCTCGTTCGAGATCTCTTGCTCCCGGACTTCCGCGCCTACGGCGTCGAGGTCGTGAAGCCCGCCACCACCTTCAGCGAGGCCACCAGGGTTCTCGGACGCTTCCTGACCGACGTGATCAGGCGTAATCCGGACACGTTCCGCCTGTTCGGGCCGGACGAGACCGAGTCCAATCGACTCGGCGCGGTGTTCGATGCGACCGACCGGGCCTGGGACGCGCAGATCCTCCCCACGGACGAACACCTCGCGCCTCGGGGCCGGGTGATGGAAGTGCTCTCCGAGCATCTGTGCCAGGGCTGGCTCGAGGGATACCTGCTCACCGGCCGGCACGGTCTGTTCAACTGCTACGAGGCGTTCATCCACATCGTCGACTCGATGTTCAACCAGCACGCCAAGTGGCTGAAGGTGACCCGGGTCATCCCGTGGCGCCGCCCGATCCCCTCGCTGAACTACCTGTTGAGCTCCCACGTATGGCGACAGGATCACAACGGCTTCTCCCATCAGGATCCGGGGTTCATCGATCACGTGGTGAACAAGAAGGCGCAGATCATCCGGGTCTATCTGCCCCCGGACGCCAACACCTTGCTGTCAGTAGCCGACCACTGCCTGCGCAGCCGGCAGTACGTCAACGTCATCGTGGCCGGGAAGCAGCCCGCGCTCAACCTTCTGTCGATGGATGACGCCGTCCTGCACTGCACTCGGGGGATCGGCATCTGGGAGTGGGCCAGCAACGACGAGGCCGGCCAGCCCGACGTAGTGATGGCGTGCGCAGGCGACATCCCCACGCTCGAGACTCTGGCGGCCGTCGATCTGATCCGCCAGCACCTCCCCGATCTCAAGGTCAGGGTGATCAACGTGGTGGATCTCATGCGGCTGCAGCCCGACACCGAGCACCCCCATGGCATGCCTGACACGGAGTTCGACGCGTTGTTCACCACCGATCGGCCGGTCGTGTTCGCCTACCACGGATATCCGTGGCTGATCCACCGGCTGGCATACCGGCGGACCAATCACCGCAACCTCCACGTCCGCGGGTACAAGGAAGAAGGGACCACGACGACGCCCTTCGACATGGCCATGCTGAACGACCTGGACCGTTTCCACCTGGTGATGGATGTGATCGACCGCGTGCCCGGGCTCGGGCAGAGGGCCGCCCACGTTCGCCAGCTGCTGGCCGACCGGCAGGTGGAATGCCGCGCCTACACTCGCCAGGCAGGCGAAGACCCGGCCGAGATCCGCGATTGGACTTGGCCCTACTAGGAACGATCGGTCGCCTGGATCGGGCCCGGGCTCGACCGCCCCTCCCTCCGGACGCGGATCACGTGGACGGTGACTGCGGAGATCAGCGCAACCGACGTGCCGAGGAGGACCCCGGCCACGGCATCGGACAGCCAGTGCGCGGCGAGGTACGCGCGGGAGAGGGCCATGACCATCGAGAAGACCGCCGCCATCAGTCCCCATAAGTAGCGGCGACCCCCCTCGGGGAACAGCGCGATGACCGCTGCCACCGCCGTCACCGACGCCGCCACAGCGTGTCCGGACGGAAACGAGCCTCCGCTCACCGAGACGAGCGATCCGGGGGGCCTGGCTCTGTGGTAGACGGCCTTGAGCGAGCCGATCGAGAGTTCCGACAGGAGGACGGCCAGGACGAAGGCCGAAAAGTGCCACCACCGGCGCTTCAAGGCGAGGAATCCAGCCACGAGCAGCCTCACCGGAAGCGTTATGACGACGAGGCCCAGGAGGTTCAGGACCTTGGCAACTGCGGTCAGCGGTTGGGAGCGGATGGACAACATCCGGCGGAGAAAGGCCTGGTCGAGCACTTGGATGGAATCCCTGGCCGGCGTGGCCATGAGTACGAACAGCAGCGCGGTCACGGCGCTCAGGAGGACCGTGGTGGACAGGTCTCGTCGAGGGAAGCCGAGGAGGGGGTGCTCGTCGCGGGCAGCAGCTCCGATCGCGCTCTCGATGCCGTCACTGGTTGGGGTCATCCGGAGCACGATACGCTCGCCCACCCACTCATGGAGTGACGAACAAGCTCTAGAGTCTGCGCATCGATGGTCAAGGTGAAACGAACCCCGGCTTGGTGCCCGCTTGTGGTCCTGGTGCTGGCGCTGCCTCTCACCACCTGCGTCTCGGTTGGCCCCGGGTCGGCAGGCCAGCGAACGCCCGCGTCGGTAATCGGCGACGACGCCATCACCATCGCCTCGTTCGACTTTCCGGAAAGCGTGCTGCTCGCCCAGATCTACGCACAGGCCCTGGAGGGGAAAGGGTTCGGGATCAAACGGGCGCTCGATCTCGGACCGAGGGAACTGGTCGAGCCGGCCCTGGAGCGAGGCCTGGTGGAGTTCGTCCCCGAATACCTGGGCACCGTGCTGGAGTTCGTCGATCCCGGATCGCACCGGGCGTCTGCCAACCTGGAGGCCACGCGCCAGAGGCTCACCGAAGCCCTCCGAGGTCGACGGATCGACGTCCTCGCGTCGGCCGAGGCCGAGGATGCCAACGCCCTGGCCGTGACCGCTCAGACCTCCGCCCGGTACAACCTGAGGACGATCAGCGACCTGGTTCCTTTGGCGCGAAGGTTCGTCCTGGGGGGCCCGCCTGAGTGCCCCAGCCGACCACTCTGTCTCCCCGGCCTTCAATCGACGTACGGGCTGAGGTTCAAGAGGTTCACCCCGCTCGACGCGAGCGGCCCGCTGACCGCGGCGGAGCTCGCTTCCGGGCAGATCGATATTGCGGTGCTCTTCACGACCGACGGCGACATCGCGGCGGGGGGGTTCGTCCTGCTGGAAGACGACCGGAGCTTCCAACCCGCTGAAAACGTCACGCCCGTCATCCGGGACGAGCTGGTTGCCCGGTATGGGAAGCGGCTCACCGACGCCGTCGACGCCGTCTCCGCGAAGCTCACCACCGAGGCGCTCCGCGGAATGAACAGGGTCATGAGCCTGGGCTCGAAGACGCCACGGCAGGTAGCCCAGGAGTGGCTTCGGGCGAGAGGCCTCCTCCAGGGCTGACTTGTCGGTAGGGCTTGGGTAGAGTCGGCGCGTGGGGACGATAGGCCGTGAGGCCGTGCCTGCGACGGAGCGCCTGGCCGGAGAGCGCGGCCTTCATCGATCCAAGCGCCAACGGCGTCCATCCGGACGACCCCCACCCTTGCCCCGTGAACTCGGGGCGGGGGGGATGTTCTGGATCGGAGCGCTCGTGTTCCTCATGGCTCTGACGATCCTTCTCCTCGTCACGCAAGTCGGCAATTCGTTCGACCATCAGGAAAGCGTCCTCTCCAGATGGATCGCCAGTTGGAGGATGGGCTGGCTGAACCGCCTGGCCCTCATCGCCAACGGCCTCGGCGCGACCGCCGTTACCCGCACCCTTCGGCTCGGCACCCTCGCGGCTCTCATGGTGTTTCGCCGATGGAGGCACCTGATCGTCCTGGTGATCTCGATCCTGTTCGTCGCCTGGCTAACCAACAAGATGGGCACGTACTTCCTCCGGCCGCGCCCGTTCGGCGCCCGGATTATCGGCGGCTGGGAAGGCTCGTCGTTTCCGTCCCGACCGGTCTCGGAGTTGTCGGTTGCGCTCGTCGGTATCCTGTACACGCTGGTCCCGCGGGGCCGATGGAGGGACCTGGGCAAGTTCATCGCTCCTGTCCTTCTCGCAGCCCTGGCAGGCGCCGAGGTGTACCTGGGACTCAATCACCCCGCAGACGTCATGTTCGCCCTGATCCTCGGGATCGGCATCCCGCTGGTGGCCTTTCGGACGTTCGTGCCGACCTCGGTCTTCCCGGTTCGGTACAAGAGGGGCAGGGCCGCGCATCTGGACGTGGGCGGAGCCAGGGGGACCGCCATCCGCCAAGCAGTCCAAGATCAGCTGGGCATGACGGTCCTCGAACTCAAGCCGGTGGGTCTGGCCGGATCGGGTGGGTCCACTCCCCTCCGCCTCACTGTGGCCGGGGATCCCGATCGCCACCTGTTCGCAAAGCTCTACGCGCAAACACATCTGCGCGCCGACCGCTCCTACAAGATCGTGCGAGCCATCCTGTACGGCGCGCTGGAGGACGAGAAACCGTACAACTCGGTGCGGCGGCTGGTCCAGTACGAGGACTACATGCTGCTGGTGATGCACGACTTCGGCATCCCATGCGCGAAGCCATACGGCTTCATCGAGATCACCCCCGAGCGTGAATACCTCCTGGTCACCGACTTCCTGGAGGGAGGAACGGAGATCACCGAAGCCGAAGTGATGGACGAAGTGATCGACGACGCACTGGCAACCATCCGCCGCATGTGGGAGGTCGGCGTCGCCCATCGAGACGTGAAGCCCGCGAACATCATGGTGAAGGACGGGAAGATCATTTTGATCGACCTGGCCTTCGGGGAGATCCGACCCTCACCCTGGCGGCAGGCGGTCGACCTGGCGAACATGATGATCGTGCTGGCCCTCCAGAGCGACCCGGACCGCGTATACCAGCGGGCGCTGCAGTTCTTCTCCCCGGAAGAGATCGGGGAAGCCTTCGCAGCGACCCGCAGCGTGACCATGCCCTCTCAGTCGCGAGCGATGCTCAAGCAAGATCGGAAAGCCGGGCGCGACATCCTCACCCGGTTCCGGGAATTGGCCCCGCAGTACCCACCCATCGCCATCCAGCGGTGGAGCGTGCGGCGGATCTTGCTCACGATCTCCGTGGCCTTCGGCTTCCTCATTGCACTCAGCCTGGTCATCGACAACATCCGAACGGGAGCGCTGTGAGATCGGCCCGATTCGCTCTGGCCCTCGTCGCTGGTACGGTCGTGCTTTCAGGGTGTCAACGGCTGCAGAACACATCCGTTCCTCTATGCCCGGGGCCAAACCGGAACGCTGCGGCTCTCGTTCTCATGGCCCAGGCAGTCCCCTCGGCCGCCTACGCTCCGTGCATCTCTGACTTCCCGGTGGGGTGGAGCTTCGGGGGCGAGCGCATCAGGAACGGCCGGTCCGAATTCTGGATGGATTCCGATCGCGCCGGGTTTCGAGCGCTGACGGTGCTCCTCACCCCGGGCTGCGACGTCTCTAAGGCGGTCCGGGTTCCACCCGAAGTGGGCGAACCTCAGATGAAGCGATACGAGGAACCGACCGTCCTGCCTCCCACCTACTCAGGCAACCGCTACTACGTCTTCCCGGGCGGGTGCGTGACCTATCGTTTCTCCTTCGTCCACGGCGCGACCTTCTCCCAGGCGTTCGAAGCGAGCGACGCGCTCACGTTCGTGGCCCGGGCCGAAGGTGTGACCGCCCTCGCCCAGGAAGGGCTGGTCCTTTGCGGGCGCGGCGTTCGTTGCCCAGGCTGATCGCCGCCGAGACCTCGGATTCCCCTCCCACTCAGATCCGATTACGCTGCCAGGGGAACGCACCGGGGGGTCATCAATGCTCGAAGCCCTGTTCGGAATCCTGAGCATCGTCCTCGCCGTATGGGTTGTCCGGCGGCTCCTCGACGTCGAGCGGGGACGATGGGTGGTGACCCTGCTGGCGGTTCTGATCGGAGAAGCCTGTACGGTCATCGTCCTCAAGGTCGTCACCAAGAACGTGACGAATCTTCCCCTGCGGGCGGTCTTCGGCGTCTACGCGCTCGTCACTGTGTTCGCGATGTTGGCCGTCGTGCTCGTGGAGCTCATCGCCCGGCCGGGAGGTCGCCGACGCCGTCGCGGTATCCCCCACCCGATCCTAGGCGTCCGTCGGCTGGCAGGCCGCACCGTCCGCTACACACAGGTCAGCATGATTGCGATTCGACACGGCCTGGTCCATACCGGGGGTGACGATCCCCAGGTGAGGGGTTCCCGACTCGGGCGTTCACTCGGCGCCGCCCTCGAGGATGCGGGCGGCTGTTCGTCAAGTTGGGCCAGGCCATGGCCGCTCAGCCTCACGTCGTCACCCGAGCGGTGGCGGCCGAACTGGCCAGGTTGCAGGACCAGGCCGCTCCTGCAGACCCCGTGGCCGCCCGAGCCGTGATTCAGGAGGAACTGGGCCCCCCGGAGGAGATCTTCGACGAGCTCTCAACCGATCCCATCGGGTCGGCGTCGATCGCCCAGACCTATGTCGGCCGGCTCCGCTCCGGACATGAGGTCGTGGTGAAGGTGCAGCGTCCAGGGGTACGCGAGTCCGTCGAACAGGACCTCGACATCCTGGTCCGTCTCACCGACCGCCTGGACCGCCGGACGACGTGGGCGAAGTCGCTGGGCCTCAAGGAACTGGTCGCGGGGTTCGCCGAGGAGACCCGTGAGGAGCTCGACTGCCGGATCGAGGCCGCGAACGGCATCGCCGCAAACGTAACCTTCACGACTCCGACCCGATCACAGTCCCCGACGTGATCGAGGAGGTCTCCACCGGTCGGGTCCTGGTGCAGGAGCGAGTCGACGGCCGGAGCGTAGAGGCACCCGGCATCCTGAATGGTCTGGACGCGGGGCAACGCCAGGCCCTCGCCGATGCACTCCTCTCGCTGATGATTCGGCAGATGCTCGCAGGAACTCGTCATGCAGGAGGCGGTCAGCGCGGGCCCCATCCTCAGCCGCCTTCCCCGGGAGCTCGACGCGATAGCCCGAACCTTGCTGAGCGGCGAGCTCCGCACGCGAGTGAGTCTCTTCTCCGAGAGAGAGGACGTCCGCGCGGCCCGGACCATGGTGAATCGGCTCGTCACGGGCCTGATCGGCTCGGCCCTGGCCCTCTCCTCTTCGATCCTGTTGCCCGTTCAGTCTCCGCCCGGGCCGGGCGGGGTGAGCCTGCTCAATCTTCTGGGTGGGATCGGGCTGTTCTTCTCGCTGCTGCTGTTGCTACGGCTGGTGGTGCAGATCCTCCGCGAGCGCGATTGACCTCAGCCTGCAGCTGGAGTCGACGCGATGGCCGGTGCTGCTGGTTCGTGGGGGACCGGCTTACGCCAGATCTTCTTCCGCTGCCAGATCACGTAGGTGAGGGCCCCGAGGGGGATCTGCAGGACGAAGGTGAGCGTTCTGAACACCAGGACGGCCGCCGCCACCTGCGCCTTGAACAGATCCGGGTTGACGTCCGCGTGGGTCTTCCCCGCCACATAAAGCCCTCCGATGTACCCGAGCTCGACCAGGCCGATCCCTCCAGGTGTGATCGGGAACGCGGAGATGAGGCGGACGAAAGCAAACACGCCCAGGACCTGCGCCCAGCTGATCTCGTGCTCGGCCACGCCGACGTGACGAAGGGCGAGCAGGAGCACCAGGTAGAGCGCGAAGTGGCTCACCAGGGCCGAGAGGGTCAGAGCCGGCCAACGCTTCGCGATCAGCCCGATCGTCTGGTGGCGGAACCGGGCGGCCGCGTCCCCCCAGTGAACCGCGGGCTTGCGGAAGGGCTTCCTCAGTTGGGACGCCACTTTTCCCATTCCCCCACCGATGGCCCGAGCCATCGACTTCTTCCAGAGCATGCCGGCGAAGAGACCGACGGCAACCAACAGCACCAAGATGCCGATGACGGTCGGAACGATCAGCGCTGCGTTCATCCGTCCCGTGAAGGCCAGCGCGGCAAGGGCGATGATGGGCATACCGAGCTTGATGAAGGTGTTCCAGACGCCAGTGATGATCGTTGAGAGGCCGATCTCCGCGTTCGTGAACCCCCAGGACCGGTACATGGTGTAGGCCAGTGCGGTGGCTATCCAGCCGCCTCCGGGCAACGTGTTGGCGATCGAGGTCGTCGATTGGTTGTTCACAGCGGCCTGCCCAAGCGTGAGGCCTGGCATCGACGCCACCATGAGCGGCCAGTAGGTCAGGATGTTGAGAGCGCTCACCAGGACGAGGCTGCCGATCTCCACCGGGGTCATGTCCGTGACCGCTCTCCACACGTCGCCGTAGTTGGCGATCTTCGGAATGGCGAAGGCGAAGATCCCGACGACGAGGACGAGAGAGACAACGATCTGAGCGATGCGGATCAGGCGCATCCGGGCCGACTTTTCCACGAGCGACACCCCCAGAGGGCAGCCTAACCCGATCCACCCCCAGGAGACGAGCCCGCACCCTTGGAACGCTGAGGAGTCAGATCGACGGCTGGAGGGGCTACTGAGGAGCGCCGCAGGACTCGTACTTGTCGGCGCGTGTTACGAGCCACCCCGCCTTTTCGACGCGGAAGACCTCGTAGGCGCCAATCTTCACTGCGCCCTGGACCTCCTCCACGAGAGCGCGGTCCGACCCCAGGGTCTGGATCCGAAGGTCTCGAGCGCCTGGCCGGTAGGAACGCACCGCTGCAAGCGGCGTTGCCTCACCTGTGGCCCCTTCGGCGTAATCGACGAATGCCGTCGAACCACACTCATAT
>WNFV01007017.1_pt1 | contig 14758 bp, 16 predicted proteins | sample 5400101 | NCBI WGS metagenome assembly WNFV01 (sample SAMN13153361, study PRJNA577476) | soil metagenome | isolation source: 115 cm soil or saprolite under grassland replicate 1 | place: USA:California | collected 2016-06-15 | reverse complement strand
CGACGCGGGCACGGTACCTCTTCTGATCTGTTGGCTTCGAGAACCACAAGATCATCGGTATCGTGTCCGCCTTGTCAAATCCCCCCGGCAGTCACGCAGCGCACTCAGGCATAGACCCTCCGACTTTGCCGTGCCCGTGGGCGGGGAAGACGACGGTGGTGTTCTTGTCCACGCCGATCTCGACCAGGCTCTGCAGGTTGCGCAGCTGTAGTGCGAGGGGGTGGGCCATCATGATGTCGGCGGCGGTGCCGAGGGCGTCGGCGGCCATTGCTTCGCCTTCGGCGGCGATGATTTTGGCACGCTTCTCCCGCTCGGCTTCGGCCTGGCGGGCCATGGCCCGTTTCATGCTGTCGGGTAGCTGGATGTCCTTGAGTTCGACCAGGGTTACCACTACGCCCCAGTCCTCGGTGGCGACGTCGAGGATCTCCCGGATGTTGGCGTTGATGCGGTCGGTTTCGGACAGGGTCTCGTCGAGGGTGTGCTGTCCGACGACCTTGCGCAGGGTGGTTTGGGCGATCTGGTTGATGGCCGCCCCGACGTTTTCGATGGCCACCACCGACTTGACCGGGTCGACGACGCGGTAGTAGGCGACGGCGGAGACGTCGACGCTGACGTTGTCGCGGGTGATGCTGCCTTGGGATTGGATGGGCATGGTGATGATGCGCAGGCTGACCCGGTGCAGGACGTCGATGACGGGGATGATGACGGTCAGATGACGGTCAGGCCCGGTTTGCGGACGCCGATGACGCGTCCGAGCCGGAAGAGCACTCCCTGCTCGTACTGCTTGACGACCCGGATGGCCAGTGACAGCACCAGCAACGCCAGCACGACGACGACCATGACGATCCACACGAATGGCATGGGGCTTCCTTTCCAGGGACGAAGGGCAGACAGCGCGATGAGCACCGCCACCCGGCTGGTTGTCTACGGCGGCCTAGGAACCGCGCGCCCCCTGTGTATCGGCTGGTCTGCGGCGTCCTTCGCCAGCTATGGTTTGCGATCCGGTCGTCGGTCGTCGGTCGTCGGTCGTCGGTCGGCGCGGGTGCGGTGGCCGCTGCAGCCAATGGCCGGTGACCCTTGAAGCGCGGCCGAGGCTGGCACCTACCGTTCGGCGTAGCGAATGTTGGCCTGCAGGTGCGGCCTTGACAGCTGCCGCTTCCGACACGACGGCGGTTGGCTCTACCCGGAGCAGAACGGGCGGGCCGGTTCGCCATGAGGCATCTCAAGCAGCCCACTCCCGGCACGGCCGGTCAGATCGTGCCGACGAGGCCCCATGCGGCGCTGACCCGCGCCATGCGGAGACAGCTTCAGAACTGAATTGGCTCGATCACATTGACCTCGATCGATGGAGTGCGTCCGTCGGTTGCGGACTGTCAGCCACCGGGGTCCCGAGCGACACCTTCGCCCTACGCCCTTCCGACAGGTTCGCCGTGGTCGCTACAGGCACGATTGATTGATCTTCTTCGACCGAACACCCCGTCAAGGCCCGACATCCGGGCGGCGCGCACGGCGTTGAAATGGCCAACCGCAGGGCTGCGAGCAGGAGGGTGGCACGGGCGCCGCTCGGCCACGTCCTCCACGTCAGGAGTACCGTGGAGTCCGGTAACAAGAGGTCATCCCGCGGTGATGCTCGGTTCCTTTTGCCGCTCCAGTCCCTGGCGGTCGTCCGATCGACGTTCGACGACCGAAGGGGAACGGCGATGATCGAACTCGCAGCGCCACCGGCACGCGCTACCGCTGCCCCGACGGTCGACCACGATCGTCTCGATCATGTGATCTCCCTGGTAGCGGCCGGTGATCGGGCGGCATTTCGACGTCTGTACGCTTTCATGGCCATGCGGGTCTGGCGCATCGTGGCCGAGGCGCCGCTGGGCCCGGCCGACGCCGTGGCCGTCACCCGTTCGACCTTCGTCGAGGTGTGGCACTCGGCCCGGGCAGCTACCCATTACGACGCCCGCGACTGGATGGCGACGGTGACCACCGGTCGTGTCAACGATCGACTACACCGCGTCGACGCGAGCGGTCGCCACCGCGTCCACCCGGCCGAGCCCGGCGTCGGCGCGGATCGCCGGTATCAGCCGCCGACGGTCGTCGACCGTGACGCCCACGACCACCGCGAACTCACCGCGCTGCTGGGAGCCGGCGCCGCCACCATCCGCACCGGACCCGGCGTCTTCGCCAGGATCGACGACCTCGACCAGGCACTCGCTACTATCGCCGCCGCCACCCCGGCGGCTGCGACGGGTCCCCGCTGATCGACCGCGTTGCCACCCGCCGTTCCGCAAGCCACGCGACGAAAATGAGGAGGAACCCTGTGTACATCGACAAGGCTGGGATCATCTCAGTCCTTCGGTCCAGGGGGCTGAACGCCAGGGCCGACTGGGTGGACCGGGAACTGCCCGAGTTCGTCGACACGTACAAGAACGCCGCCCTGCTCCGAATGCTCGGCGTCGACCCCGCCGGCATCTCACCCGCCCAGGTCGTTTCGCGGCAAGGGTGAGCCCCACAGGAGCTGCCAGGCAGCCCAGGAGAACCAGCGCCGATGCTTGCGCGGAGCAGAGTTGCTCGGATGCTGCAGCTCGCCTTCCGCCGCGCTACCGATGGCCGACCCTGTTCGCCTCGGCCGGCGCGGGCAACGACGCCGAGGCCCCGGTTCTCAGTCCGGAGACCACGGCCCTGCGCCCGGCCGCTTGTCTCGGCGCAGGGCATTGGGTCTGAACAGGCGTACGATGAACATGTCGCTCGGGACCCCGGTGGCTGACAGTCCGCCGCCGGTGGACGCACCGCCTCCGATCGAGGCCGACATGGCCGGACGCCCCCAGACGAGATTTCATCTCTTAGGCCTGCCCTTCCCCAACCGCGGCCTTGGCTTCGCCGGGAAGACAACGGGCAAGAGCCGGTCCAGACGGCCGCAAGACTCTGGGCTGGTACCACGGTCACCCGCCGGGGCACCCGTCTCGCAAGGGCTGGCCAGCCGAGCGACGACATACGACACCGTCCTGGCAGGCCGGCGAACGGCCCGACCCGGCCCGTGGCCGATGCCCCACGCCGTTCACCGCGACGTCCGTACGGCGGCAGCCACCCTGGATTGATCGACACGAGCCATCAAGAGACGAGAGGCGGCGGTTGTGATGACCGCGACGCGCAACCGTCCGGACCCGCCGGGCCCGGACGCCATGACGACCAGGCCGGGCGGCGGCTCCGGGCAGCCAGGTGGCCGTGGGCCAGGTGCCGAGGGAAAGGTGCCACGCAGCCGGATGGGCGGGGTGTGGGTGGCCTTGGTCGTGGCCGCCTTCGTGTTCCTACTCTTGTTGATCTTCATCCTGCAGAACGGCCAGCGGGCCCAGGTGTCCTTCCTCGGCGCGCACGGGCACCTGCCGATGGGGGTAGCGCTGCTGCTCGCGGCGGTCTTCGGGGTGCTGCTGGTGGCGCTGCCGGGCACGGCCCGCATCATCCAACTGCGGATGTTGGGCCGCCGCCGCGGTACTGCCATCGAATCGCAGCTGCCCCCGCCCGCAACCGACCCGGCCGGGTCGTAGCCCACCACCGATCGGGCAGCCACCACTGCCGCGGTCGCACCCACGTCACCCAACTGTCGGTACCAACCACGAGGACGGCTGCCATGGCCACCAACGACACCCAACGCGCCACGATCGTGGCATCCCCGCCATCCTCGCCACCTCGACTGCACCTGGCCCCGGTCCGGACCGTCCGCGCGGTGCTGGACGGCGGCTGGTGGCCGCGGTCCTGGGATCCGGTCGCGGAACTCCCCGGGCTGATCCTCGACCTCGACGCCAGCTTCGGCCCGATCCGGCAGGTGCTGCTCAACATCGACGCCTGGGACCGCCGGTTCCGGCGGCTGGCGGTCGGCCCTCGGGTGGTCCGGATGGGCTGGTTCACCAGCCTCGACCCGGCGCTGCTGATCGCCACCACCGAGCGGGGCGACCAGATTGACCTGCTCGTCGTCCCACCCGGCACCGCCCAAGCGACGGCCCGCACCGTGATGGCGCGGGCGGCCGACCCGGCCAACACGACCCGCGCACCCGCCATCCTCGCCACCATGCCGGCCGCGTTGATCGCCCCGCCGGACGACGTCACCCCGGCGTCGGTGTGGGACAACGAGGGCGGCCACCTCGTCGAGGCTCGAACACCCGGACCCACCGGCGCGCTGTCCGCCGCCCGTTCGCGCTGAGGAACCCTTTGTCATGAGCCTCCTGCAGACAACCATCGCCATCGTGATCATCGCGTTCGGTGTCGCCGGTCTGATCACCGCGCCGCGTCTCGAACCTGTTCTGGTCAGATGACCACCACACCGGGCGCGACCCGCCCCGACGCACCCGCAGGCGGGTCCGGGTCCAACGGGTCCGGGTCCAACCCCCGGGCCCGCACCCGGCTCTACCGCGACGGCAAGTGCCTGCTGCGCGACTTCCCGGTCGCCGACATCTCCGAGCACCTGACCGATGCGACGTCGGTGGTATGGCTGGACCTGTGCCGGCCCACCGTCGGCGACTTCGACATGATCAATGAGGAGTTCGGGCTGCATGAGCTGGCCGTCGAGGACGCGGTCGGCGAGTCGCAGCGGCCCAAGCTGGACCGTTACGCCACGCACCTGTTCCTCAGCGCCTACGCGGTCACCCTCGACGCCGAGGGCACGCGGCTGGAGGTCAGCGAGATCGCGGTGTTCATCACCGGCCAGGCGCTGATCACGGTACGCAAGGACGACCGGTTCGACCTCGCCCCGGTACTCGCCCGCTGGGACGCCTCACCCGACCTCGCCGGCCACGGCGTCGGGTTCCTGCTCTACGGACTGCTCGACCACCTCGTCGACGGCCACTTCACCGCCGTACAGCAGCTCGACGAGGGCATCGAGGAACTTGAGGACCTGCTGTTCGACGAACGCCGCGCACAGATCCAGGCCGTCCAGCGGCGCTCGTTCCAACTGCGCAAGAACCTCGTTGTACTGCGCCGCGTGGTGCTGCCCATGCGGGAGGTCCTCAACACCCTGCTCCGCCGTGACCTGCCCACCGTCGACGCCGCGATGGCCCCCTACTACCAAGACGTCTACGACCACGTGCTGCGCGCCACCGAATGGACCGAATCCCTGCGCGACCTGGTCGCCACGACCGTCGAGACCAACCTGACCGTGCAGGCCAACCGGATGAACCTCATCATGAAGAAGGTGACCAGCTGGGCGGCGATCATCGCGGTACCGACCGCGATCACCGGTTTCTACGGCCAGAACCTGCCCTACCCCGGCTACGCCACCCACTGGGGATTCACCGCCTCCACCGCCCTCATCGCCGCCCTGTCCACACTGCTCTACCTCGCCTTCAAACGAAAAGACTGGCTCTGAACAGCCGGCAGCCGCTCGACCCACCGCGGGCTGGGTCGAGCGGCGAGCATCGACACAGGCCGTGACGTCGCGGTCGAGATGGATGGCACCGAGAAAGGTACGTGATGTGCCGCCGGACCGGCCGGGTTGACTGGACGGCATCCTGACCGCCGCGGTCCGGTAGTACCCCGGTTCGGCTACGCACCTGTCGACCGACACTCGCGGCGCGCTGCCTTGCCGGGGCTGCGCTGGGCTGAGAACCTGCCGGACCAACGTCGTCGCGGACGGCCGAGGGCCGCACCCGTGTCGACCCTCGGCGAGCGTGCCTGTGGGTCGCCTGTCTCTTGCGCTCCGTGGGAACAAGTGCTGCACTGTGGTTAGCACTCGCAGCTTGTGAGTGCTAACCGAATGAGATGAAACCCCCGGGATGGAAATCCTGTGCCGCGGTCATCGCAGGTCGGTCCGATAGGTGCCGTACGTCGGCACGACGATGTAGAGGACGACGCAGATGGCCAAGTTGATCGTTTTCGGGGAAGAGGCCCGACGCGGGCTGGAACGTGGCATGAACATCCTCGCCGACACGGTACGGGTGACGCTGGGTCCGAAGGGCCGCAACGTCGCGCTGGGCACGACGTGGGGCGCGCCCACCATCACCAACGACGGGGTGGGCATCGCCAAACAGATCGAGCTGGACGACCCGTACGAGAAGCTCGGGGCCGAGCTGGTCAAGGAGGTCGCCAAGAAGACCGACGACGTGGCCGGTGACGGTACGACGACGGCCACCGTCCTGGCTCAGGCGCTGGTCCGGGAAGGGCTGCGCAACGTCGCCGCCGGCGCGAACCCGATCGCGCTCAAACGCGGCATCGAGGCGGCCGTGGCCGCGGTGACCGAGGCGCTGGGTAACCAGGCCCAAGATGTCGCGACCCGAGAGCAGATCGCGGCGACGGCGTCAATCTCCGCGGCCGACACCACCGTCGGCGAGATCATCGCCGAGGCGATGGACAAGGTAGGCAAGGAAGGTGTCATCACCGTCGAGGAGAGCAACACCTTCGGCCTGGAGTTGGAGCTCACCGAGGGGATGCGCTTCGACAAGGGCTACATCTCGCCGTACCTCGTGACCGACACCGAACGGATGGAAGCCGTCATGGACGACCCGCACATCCTCGTTGTCGAAAACAAGGTCTCGAACCTGGACGATCTGCTGCCGATCCTGGAACAGGTCATGCAGTCGGGCAAGCCGCTGCTGATCATCGCGGAGGACGTCGAGGGCGAGGCCCTGGCGACACTGATCGTCAACAAGGTCCGCGGCACGTTCACGTCGGTCGCGGTCAAGGCGCCCGGCTTCGGCGACCGCCGCAAGGCCATGCTGGCCGATATCGCCATCCTCACCGGTGGGCAGGTCGTCTCCGCGACGGCTGGGCTCCGGCTGGACAGCATCGGGCTGGACGTCCTGGGCCGCGCCCGCAAGCTGGTCGTGACCAAGGACGAGACCACCATCGTGGACGGTGCCGGTGACGCCGACCAGATCCAGGGCCGGGTCAACCAGATCCGTGCCGAGATCGAGAAGAGCGACTCCGACTACGACCGGGAGAAGCTGCAGGAGCGGCTGGCCAAGCTGGCCGGCGGCGTGGCGGTCATCAAGGTCGGCGCGGCCACCGAGGTCGAGCTGAAGGAGCGCAAGCACCGCATCGAGGACGCCGTCCGCAACGCCAAAGCCGCCATCGAGGAGGGCCTGCTCCCAGGCGGCGGAGTGGCCCTGGCCAACGCCGCGGGCACCGTGTTCGACAAGCTCGACCTGACCGGCGACGAGGCCACCGGAGCGAACATCGTACGGGTCGCGCTCACCGCACCGCTCAAGCAGATCGCCGTCAACGCCGGTTACGAAGGCGGCGTCGTGGCCGAAAAGGTCAACTCGCTTCCCCCAGGCCACGGCCTCAACGCCGAAACCGGCGAGTACGTCGACATGATCAAAACGGGCATCGTCGAACCAGCCAAGGTCACCCGCTCGGCGCTGCAGAACGCCGCATCAATCGCCGCGCTGTTCCTGACCACCGAGGTACTCGTCGCCGACAAGCCCTGACGTCAAGCGCCGAATCGCCGGATGGCGACAGCCGCGTGCTAGGCCCGCCCGACAGCGGTCGCCCACTACATACCTCCGTGGAAACCAGGACCGGCAAACCCGGTGCCGACGGGCAACGCCGCCCCAGGTTGGCCACCCGGCCGAGCGCTCCGCCAGGCCGAACCCGTACCGCACCTCAGTCCCACGAGTGACCGACGCAACCCGGAGGAGGAGAACGCCATGACAAGCGCCGCGCTCTCTGCAACCCACCCAACCACGCCCCGTCAAGACGCCACCGCACACACCACACGCCGGCAGCAAGCCAAACGGACCATCCGTCTACGCATCCGCCGCATCCCCGGATTCCTGCTGGTCGTCGCCCTACTGCTACCCCTCTTGATCACCGCGGTGTTCGGTAACCGCTGACTGTTGCCAGCTGCTGCGCGAGAGGGTCACCGCCGTGACCAGGCAAGACGTGGATGCGACCAACCACCGCAAGATCAATTAATTGATCCGGCCCGGGCATTGTGGACGTCGGGCTTTCGCCGCGTCAGTCGCGGCTGGCCCATCTGGCGTATCCGGCGAAGCGCTCGGCGTCGGCGGCGACCGCCGTTTCCAGCTGACGCAGTTCCTCAGCGAACTGGATGGATGCGTCGTAACTGTCCGACTGGTAGCAGCTGCGGCTGTGGATGCGGCGGAACCTCGCGTATTGGGTACCACCGGGGCGTGGGTGGCGGTAGTGGTCGTCATCCGGCTGATCGTCGGAGCGGCCGCCGCGGTCCAGCGCGGCTACTTCAGCGGTTCCAATAGCAACTGCGCCAGGGCCAGCACCGTGGTAGCGATCATGGCCGGCGGGCCACGCTTGGGCGCGGTCATTGCCCGCGCCGGCGGGCCGGCGGTTCAACGCCGACCACACGATCAACGCTGCGCCGTTTCCGGCAGGCGCCAGCCAAGTCCCGGCTCGCCTGTGTCGGCGGCCGGTGTTAGCGTTGATGTTGGACGCGGCCAGCGATCCAGCCCCGCCCGTTGGTCGCGTTGACGGCGGAAACAGCGACGGCGGAGCAGAAGCGGTCGGCCCCCGGACCCTGGGCTACGCATCACACCATGATCATGATGCGCACCCAGGAGGTCAAATCGTGGCGGCATCGACAGCATCCACCATCCACTCCGGACCCGGCGCTGCGAGCGAGACCGCGGCCGGCGGCGTACCGGCCCGCGGCAGCGACTTCGCCGACCTGATGCGCCGGGTCAAGGCTGCCGGCCTGCTGCGGCGGCGGCCCGGCTACTACGCGGCGAAGATCGCCGTGACCGGCGGGCTGCTCGCCGCGACGTGGACCGGGTTCGTGCTGATCGGCGACTCGTGGTGGCAACTCGCGGTGGCCGGCTTCCTGGCGTTCGTGTTCACCCAGGTCGGGTTCCTCGGCCACGACGCCGGGCACCGGCAGATCTTCCGGTCCAAGCGGGCCAACTACCTGGTCGGCCTGCTGCACGGCAACCTGGCCATCGGGCTGAGCTACGGCTGGTGGGTGGACAAGCACAACCGCCACCACGCCCACCCCAACACCGAGGACAAGGACCCGGACATCGACATCGGCGCGCTGGCCTTCACCGCCGGGCAGGCCCGCGCCAAACGCAGCCGGGTGACCCGGTTCATCGCCCGCCACCAGCGGTACCTGTTCTTCCCGCTGCTGCTGCTGGAAGCGGTGCAACTGCATGTGTCCAGCGCCCAGGCGCTCGCCGGTCGCGGGTTGCGCCACCGCATGTGGGAGACACTGATGCTCGGCCTGCACGCCGCCGGCTACCTGACCGTGGTGCTGCTGGTCCTGTCCCCGGTCAAGGCGGCCGTGTTCATCCTCGTCCAGCAGGCACTGTTCGGCCTGTATCTGGGGTGCTCGTTCGCCCCCAACCACAAGGGCATGCCGATGCTGGCCGCCGACGACCAGAGCGACTTCCTGCGCCGGCAGGTCCTCACCGCCCGCAACGTGCACGGCAACTGGCTGGTCGACTTCGCCCTCGGCGGACTCAACTACCAGATCGAACACCACCTGTTCCCCAGCATGCCCCGACCCAACCTGCGCCACGCCCAGCCGATCATCGCCCAGTTCTGCCGCCAGCACGGGCTCTCCTACAGCCAGACCACTCTGTGGCGCTCCTACGCCCAAGCCCTGCACCACCTCGACCAGGTCGGCCGACCGCTGCGCGCCACCCCGGCGGGCTGACCGGGGTGCCGTACGACGCGCCACGTCACCGCCCGTGTACGCGACAAGAAACACACGCGCTACCGGAGCACGGACGAGCCGGACGGCCGCTTCGGGTCCATTAGGGCCGGCCCGCTGCTCGCATCTGGGGTGCTCGGCGGGCGCGTACTACCGGCGCGACCCGATAGGGGCGCGGTCGCACGATCGGCGTGACAGTTCGCCCGCCCCACCTGCATCACACCTTTGCGGCCCGGCCCAGCCCACCGCGTTGATGACGGTCGGTTCGGTCAACGGGCCTGGCTGGTGGCCGAGGGCGGGATCTGTTCGGATCCGTCGACGATGGCCTGGGCGAGGTCGGACAGGCGCCGGTTGTGGTTGCGGGCGTCGGCGCGCAGCAGCGCGAAGGCGTCGGCTACGTCCAGGTGCAGGCGTTCGGCCAGGATGCCCTTGGCCTGTTCGATCAGGACGCGGCTGTTCAGCGCGGTCTGCAGCTGTTGGGTCACCATGTCGCCGCGGCGGATGGCGCGTTGCTGCAGCAGTCCGATGGTGGCAACGTCGGCCAGGGCCTGTCCGACGCGCAGCTTGCCCTCGGCCAGGGCGCCGGGGTTGGTGTCGAAGAAGTTCAGCGCACCGATCACCTCGGTGCGCAAACGCATCGGTAGCGCGTGTACCGCGGCGAAGCCGACCTCCGCGGCCGCGGCGGTGAACCGCGGCCACCGCCCGGCGGTCGGCAGGTCGGCGACCGACACCGGTTGCCCGGTGTGGAAGCAGTCCACGCATGGGCCCTGATCGGTTTGCAGCTGGAACAGCTCCAGCAGCCGCGTGCGTTCCGAGGAGGCAGCGACCAGCTGCAGGGTGTCCTGTCCATCGGTGAGCAGCAGACCGGCCGCCGAGATATCCAGCAGCTGCACACACCGCTCGGTCAACATGTGCAGGAACTCGATCACATCGAAATCGTCGACGAGCGTGTCGGCCATCTCGACGAACACATCGACTAGCTGGGTCTCGGCCATCTCAGTCACCCTTGTCACACAGTAGCCCCGCCCTGCGCGGTTGGCCCGCCCGCGGCGGCCGGCCGGTCTCGGCACGGACCGGCCCGGACCCGGATCTCACCCGTCGCGGTCCTGGCCGGTCTCGGCCTCGGGAGCAAACCGCAGGCGTCGGGCGACCACGTCGGCGGCGACCTCACGCAACCGCCGGTCATGGGCGTAGGCGTAGGCGCGTAGCCGGACCAGCGCCACCGCCACGCTCACCCCGAGCTGCACGGTGATCATCCCGGTAGCCTGGTGCACCTCGGGGTGTGGCGAGCCGGCCGGCTCGGGCCACGCCCCGTCCGGGCGTGGTAGGTCACCCCTGGGCGCCGCATCCAGCAGCAGCGCGCAGGCCGTGTCCGCCAAGACCAGCGCATCGGCCAACTGCTCACGATCCAGCTCGCCGGGCCCGGCCCGGTACAGATCCAGGACTCCCAAACGAACCCCGCCGACCTGCAACGGCAGCGCGAACACCGCACGGACCCCGGCATGCAACGCCGCCGGGGCGAACACCGGCCAGCGGGCCAGGCAGTCCGCAGCGATCAGGTCGGCGACAAGAGCCGGACCGCCGGTAACGGCATCCACACCCGGCCCCTCGCCGAGGGTCAGGGCAAGCTCTTCCACCTCGGCGGCGACCGGGTCGCTGGCGTAGATCGTTTCGCGTGGGCTGGCCGAGAGCACCACCGCCACGGCGGCGCGGTCCACACCAACAGCCGACATCGCCGCGGCACACACATGCTCAACGGAGACCGGCCCACCCCCGGCGCGTTCCACGACCAGGCTCCACAGCCGCACCCTGCGATCGGCGCTCATCGCGCCGACCCATCCACGCACCGTGCTGCCGACGATAGGACCACGGTGCCGCCTCCGATACCTCAACGGTTCGTGAGGCCGCGACGGGCGGGTGACGTAGGACAAAGACCGGGTCGAACGCAACTGGCTCCTCAACGGCTTGCCACCCACCAGCCTACGCCCAGTTACGCGGATCCCCACCCCGGGCGACCCGCGGCGTCCGCAACTTCGGGTTCAGGGCCGGCGTGGGCTGGCACGCCACCCCGGGACCCGGGTGTGCATGGCGGCTTTTCGGCGGCGAGAAGCGCGGCTACCGGCGGGTCCGGGCGAGCTGCGACCAGGTAAACGGTCGGCCGCGTTTGGGCTACGGCAGCGGCGGTCCGTCGACCACCCCCGGCGGATGTGTACGCCGGCTGGGCGTCTGCCGCGACTTCGCTCACGTCGCGATCAGCTTTGCCGGGCGCTTTTGATCCCTTCAGATCGGTACCCTCAGCGTTGGGGTTGCCGGCCGCCGCGCCGCCGGCGTGGGCGTTGCGCCGTGTCGAGGCCGGCGACGAGGGTGTCGAGGCCGGCGGTGAACCGTTCGTCGCGGTTGTTGAGCCAGACGTGTTCGCCGAGGGCGACCAGGGTTGGGAAGCTTTCGGCCGGCAGTGACCGCAGGAACGCGTGGAGCTTGTTTCTGGTCGCGGTGTCCTGGACGCGCTGCTCGTTGACGCAGGTGGGGCTGCTGAGCGCGAATCCGAGGGTGTAGTCGTAGACCAGGGCGAAGGCCAGGCCGGTGTTCCCTTCGGGCAGGCCAGCCTGGTGCAGCGCGGCGAGAAACGCCTCGGCGAGGGCGAGGGAGTGCGGCCCGAGGGGGTCACGTGTCTTGAGCAGTCCGGCGATGCCGGGATGGTTCTCCAGCACCGTGCGTAGCCGGTGCGCGAGCACCTTGACCTGCTCGGTCCAGGCGCGGCGGTGATTGACCTGGCAGTCCACCTCGGCCAGCACCCCGTCGAGGACGAGGTCGTGCAGCTGCTCCTTGTTGCGCACGTGGCGGTACAGCGCCCCGGGAACCACTCCTAGCCGGGTGGCCAGGGCGCGCATGCTCAACGCCTCCACGCCGTCAGTACTGATGACGGTGAGGGCCTCGGTGACGACGTGTTCGCGGGTCAGGGAGCGGCGCCGGTTCTCGTCGCCAGCTGGAGGGATGAACCACAGCGGGCGCGAGCCGGCATCGTCGACGGCCGCCTGTTGTCGCCGCGCCATGTCCGCCTCCGGAAACGTTTGACTGTGAACGGCGTTCACTATAGTGTGAACAGTGTAGCTCGGAAGCGAATGTCGTTCACTAGCCGTTTTCTTGCCGGGCCGCCGGGCCGCCGGTCCGGCCAGATGCAGGGGAGGACGACATGACAGTTGTTACCGGCTGGGACCTGTTCGAAGACATGCGTGATGCGCAGGATGAGTTGCTGCGATTCAACCGGCTGCGGGCCCAGGGGATTGGTCAGTTCGGCCAGTACTACGGCGGTGGCGAGCGGCACGACGCGCACCACTCCTCCGAGGAAATGGTCCATCGAGTCGAGCGCCGCTACGGCCGCTTCCTCCGCTCGATCACTCTGCCCACCCATGTCATGGCGGATGCGATCGAGGCCTCGACGCAGGACGGCGTACTGCAGATCATGGTACCCAAGGCGCCGGAGGTGCAGGCCAAACGCATCCAGGTACACGCCAGCCAGAAACACGCCACCCCGGCACCGGCCATCGAGGGCGAAACCAGCAACTGACAACGCACCCACGCAGGCAACAGATGTCTCCCGCCGCCACCGATGCACAAACGGTGGCGGCGGGAGACGCACGCCCAAGCGCCCGCAGCAGGGACAGCTCCGGGATGCGCTGGGCAGCAGCGACCGCTATGCGCTGCGTCCCACCTCGCGCAGCTGGGTATCGACGGTCGTGAACATCTACACCCGCGCGCAGTCGCTGCAGACCGACGCGTCGGGCCCGGCGACCGAGGAGATACCTGCGGTGGGGTGTGGGCCGGTGTCCGCCAGCCGGTATCCATAGGGCGCGCACGACCTGGGCGATCCGCGAGCGCCCGGGCGCATCGCGAGGATAGGCGGATTTGCGGTGTCGGTCTGCCCGCCGGAGCCGTCACTCACGTGGTGACCTTTCCCCCGGCGCCAGGTCGGCGAACCATCGTAGTCGGGGGGATCCGTACGGCGATCTCGTCGCCGAGCCGGGACCCCTCAGACAGGTTCAGGTGGTCGCCGCTCCAGAACCGGCCCGCGTCGTACCAGTTCGGCCCGTGCCGGTCGGGCAGCAGCCCCATGGCCTGGTAGGTGAGGCCGACGGCTTCGGCGCAGTAGGCGGTCTCCAGGTCAACGTCGGGCGTGGCCCGCTTCAGGTTCGGTACCCGCCCGCGTAGCCACCGCCAGGCGAGCCGGGACATGGCGGGGAACGGCGTGCCGTCCAGGCGGGCGATGGTACGCAGGACGGCGTCTTCCATCTCCCGGGTGACCGGGTGCTCGAGCTGGCGCAGCCACGCCCGCTGGCCGTACCTGGTAGCCCAGACGAGGATGGCGGCACGCAGGTCGTGCAGTTGTACCCCGCGCTGGTGGGTGCCCGACCACAGGTCGGGCAGGGACCGGCCGAGTCCGGCATGCCACATCAGCGGCGGGAGGTCTTCGATGACAACCGACATGCCGACGTGGTTGACCGGGCTGTTCGTGCTCACCTGGATGGCCCGGTCCGCCATCTTGCGCCCGCGAAGACCCACACGTCTGTCACCGGTGCGCGTCAGGTCGAGGGCCTCATCGAGATCGATAGAGACGCTGGACACGGTTGTAGCCTAGGCACGTGCGCTGGTGGAAGGTACTGGGCGTGGCGGCCTTCGTCGGGGTCGCCGCCACCGGGGTGGCGATCGCCCGGGCGGAGCGCCGCCGCCGCGCCTACACGCCCGAGGAGATCCGGGCGCGGCACGCCCGCCTTACCGAAGCCTCCGGTACCAGCCCGTCCGACCCCGATTCCCGCCCGGGCTGGCGACGACTTCGGCGAGACCAGTCCCCTACGTATCCGCAGACGTGATCGCCTCCCTCTCCTGAGCGGGTGGTCAGGGCAGGTTTGGCAGTGGCCACGCCTGTCCGGTGGTGCTGTCGATCAGCGCGGCACGGACGACCCGCGCTGGCAGCGGAAGGACGTCAACACCGCAGCGGCCACGAGAGGCAACCGCTCTAGCCCCGTATTTCGCAGGTGGGGTTGAGTGGCCGCGCGTTATGGCCAGCGGGGTTGGGTGGGGTCGATGTGGAGGAGGCTCAGGAGTTGGGTTTGTAGCCATCCGGGTTTGGGGATGGTGGGTGGTTGGCTGTGG
>WNFV01007576.1_pt1 | contig 14759 bp, 12 predicted proteins | sample 5400101 | NCBI WGS metagenome assembly WNFV01 (sample SAMN13153361, study PRJNA577476) | soil metagenome | isolation source: 115 cm soil or saprolite under grassland replicate 1 | place: USA:California | collected 2016-06-15 | reverse complement strand
GACTAAAGTCTGTCCCACTTATACACACAGCCCCTTCCGCCGAAAGCCTAGGAGAAAAAATATGCGCCAGATTACATCCCAGAGGTTCTTGACCGTTATTACTGTTATTCTCGCCGCTCTGACCTTCGCTCAGCCGGGCCGGTCGCAATCGCCGTCACAAACCGCTCCGGGCCGCAACATGAATCGCGAGAGGGCCATTTGGAAGGAGCTTGAGAAGGTCGCTCCGAAATCCGTCGAAACGTTCAAAGCCGCCACGGAAGCTTACGACAAGGAAGATTACGAGCGGGCGGCGACACTCTATCGGCAGGTGATGGAGAAGGCGCCGAGCTACGATCACGTCTATCGCCGCCTTGGATCGGTGCTGGCGCTTTCGGGGAAGACCGACGAGGGGATGCGTTACCTTGAACGCGCCTGTGAAATGAATTCTTCGCCCGAGAACCTGTCCTCGTTGGCGCGGTTTCTGGACCACCCGGGCGAAGGCAAACAATCGTCGAATGACGACAGGATGCGCGCGCTGGAGATGGCCAAAAAAGCGCTGGCCGCGTATCAGGCTCAGAACCGCAACGATGACCCGTCTTACGCAGTGATTGTGGCGCAAATCGCAATTGAGCTGGACAACGTCAAGGAAGCCCGCGCGGCGGTGAATGCGCTCGCCGCCAATCACCCTGATCTGCTGGAGACGCATTACTATCTCGCGTTTCTCGCAGCTCGCGACGAAGACTGGGAGCGGCCTCGTGGCGCTGTTTGCGCTCGGCAAGCTCTTCTCGAACCTCACGCTGCGCTCGATCGAGGAGGCCGATCCGAACGGGGCGACCGGATCGAAAGAGATTTCGTTGCGGAGCCTGTATAAGCGGCTGATCAACGTCGCGGGCGTCTATTACTACGTCTCGCTGCCAGTGGTGATATTTCTTGTGCTGGGGGTGGCGGGGTCGATCATCTACAGCTTCTTCATAATCGGACGCATACCAGTAAAGCTCGCGCTGATCGTGGTCGTCGCGGCGGTGGTGACGGTTTACAAGATGATCCGCTCGCTGTTCGTCAAAATCGAAAGCGAAGACCCGGGCCGCGCGTTGAAACCAGAAGAGGCGCCAGCGCTGTGGGCGTTGACGCGTGAGGTGGCGCAGGCCATGGGCACGCGCCCGATCGACGAAATCCGCGTCACGCCAGGCTGCGATCTGGCCGTTTACGAGAAGGGCCGCTTCCGCGAGAAGTTGCAGGATCGCGCGAAGCGGATTTTGATCCTCGGCGTGGGCGCGTTGAACGAAATGCGGCAGAACGCGTTCCGCGCGGTGCTGGCGCATGAATACGGCCATTTTTCGCACCGCGACACGGCGGGCGGAGACGTGGCGATGCGCGTCGAACTGGACATGACGAAGTTCGCCTACGCGATGGCGCTGGCCGGACAGGCCGTGTGGTGGAACATAGCCTTCCAGTTCCTGCGCGTCTATCACTTCATCTTCCGCCGCATCACTCACGGCGCCACGCGGTTGCAGGAAATACTGGCCGACCGCGTGGCCGTGCGAAACTACGGCGCCGAATCTTTCGAGGAGGGGCTGCGCCACGTCATCCGCCGCGAAGTCGAATTCAACAGCGTCGCGTCGAAGGAGATCGAGGATGCCGCCCGGGCCCGCCGCGACCTGAAAAACCTCTACCAACTGCAACTGTCGACGGAGGCCTTCGATCAGCAGATGATCGAGAACCAGATCAACGACATCATCACTCGCCCGACGACCGAAGACGACACGCACCCGAGCCCGATTGACCGTTTTCGTCTGGCCCAACGCATCGTTTGCGATAACCCTCCGTCGTCGAACGCGATGGTCTGGGACCTCTTCGCCAGCCGCGAAAGCCTGACTTACGAAATGAGCAAATTGATCGACGAGCGAGTGAAAGAGGCGGCGACCGCTTAAAACATCCGCCGTCAGTTAGAGCGGATTTCACATCGGTGTACGGGTCAATAGAACGCGGATGACGCGGACGGGCGCGGATCATCGCGGATAAAGCCTGAAAACATCGGCGTCAATCCGCGCCCGTCCGCGTCATCCGCGTTCTATTGACGCGTTCTTTGCCGCAAACACAATTGCCGATCCCGTATACACGATTGAAAACAGATCTAGTAAATGCGCCGAGGGTTGAGTGACCGGTACAGCACGGGTCACCCCCAATACCCTTAGAGGATTTACGGCTCGCGATACTCAGAGCCGATGTAGCTCACCCTTGATATTCCGCGATGACTTCGATCGCCCCGACTATGTTGCGATTGAATTCCGGCAAGTCCTCAGCCGGAATCCAATACTCCTGATGAATCGAGGAGCCGACGGTTTTGACTTCATACCGCCGCAGAAAGTCCGTGCGGACTTGAAAGCGGGTCACGAATCCTCGCCGCGATCCGCTTTTGGTGTTCCAATCGCGCGCGATCCGTGTGGCGTATTCTTCGTTGAGGACGGGGTAGAAAATCGGCTGATGCGGCAATCGCGGCGGGAATTCCCGATAACCGCCGGACCTGATCAAATCAAACTCTTCCTGCCCGACAGGGCGATAGAGGGTCGTCGTTTCGTTCACTGGCTCTTCGACTTTACCTTCGTATTCTTGTTCAGACGCCATATCACTGTGTACCTTCGCTTCACATCGATGCCGCGAGTTTCGACCTGCGCCGAAAATAGTCTCAGCATCCTCTCTTTGTCCTTTCCCCGCCAAAACGTGGGGCCGATTACCTTCAGGCGTTTGTTCGGTCCTATAAAAACCAGCGCTCCTTCGTTCCAGTCCGTCTCGACCTCTGTAACTTCATCCCACCAGATTCGGCGCCTGCCGATTGGAGTGATGTAGGTGACAGAGTCTCTACCCATCTCTACCGAACCGCTGGCCAGAATCAAGTATATTTGCAGGGGGGTCAGGAGCAGGAAAAGCAACGACGCTGCGCCTTTGCCAGTACGCCAACACGATACCGCAAGGTACAGAAATAGAAGCGCGATGACCCATCCCAGGCCTTTGAGGAAAGCATTCCCCCCAACGCGAAGGCTCTCGTCCGCCGCTTGCCTGATGACCCTTTCATTCGCCGCGTCTCGAACTTGATAGTCGGGCATCCGCTTGATCGCGTCTTTCTCGAGGGCTTCGGGCGCGACGTGGAGGTGGATCAGATCGCGCAGCAGTTTTTCATTGAAAAACTTCAGCGGGATTGTGACTTTTCCATCGCGCGCGCCTACATTCAAGCAAGGCTGATTCTGCGAAGTCGAATCCCAGACCGCGATCACTTCTTTCCATCGCAGGCTGAAACATTCTTCATAGATGTGGCCTGAAATGGCCTGATCGTCAATGACAATCTTATTCCACAGTAGTGACAGTACGTCTGCGACTGCCCTTACCATAAGAACAATAGTCCATACAACAAATACGACCACTCCCCAGACTGGTCCCCCCTCCTTAATGTAAGCAAAGCACATGAAGACACCGGCGGCGAAAAGGGACAGAGGCAGGGGCATGGACGTGCAGATCTCGATGCCCCAGCGTTTGGCGGTTGTGCGAAGCGTGTGCGTCATATTATTCGTCGCCGAAAGAGACTCCCAGATCGCGCGCCGACTGGATGACGTCGTAATCCCGCGGGACCTGTTTGCGTTTGCGGATCGCGATCGCGAGAGGGACGGTGGTGATGTTTGACGATTGGAGGGCGACCATGACGTTCTTCTTTCCGCACTCGATGGCGCGGACTGCCGCCGCGCCGAACCTGGTCGCCAGCAGCCTGTCGGTGGGCGTCGGTTGGCCTCCGCGCTGCAGGTGTCCCAGCACCAGCGAGCGAGTCTCATATCCGGTCAGCTTGTTCAAGTCGTCGGCCAACCGCTCGGCTATGCCGCCGAGTCGCGGCTCGCGACCGTCCTCGCTGGCTTTGAAGATCATCTCGCCGCCCACCGGCGCCGCGCCTTCCGCCGCGACGATGATGGCGAAGTTGCGTTTGCGCCGCCAACGGTCGTGCAATTTCCGCCCGATGGGTTCGAGCCGGTACGGAATCTCCGGGATCAGAATCACGTCGGCGCCGCCCGCGACCCCCGAATAGAGCGCGATCCATCCGGCGTAGCGCCCCATCACCTCAACGATCATCACGCGCTCGTGCGAGGCCGCCGTCGCGTGCAGCTTGTCGATGGCGTCGGTCGCGGTCGCCACCGCGGTGCTGAAGCCGAAGGTCATCTCGGTCGCCATCAGGTCGTTGTCAATCGTCTTGGGCACGCCGATCACGGGAATCCCCTTTTTGGCCAGGTCGCTGGCTATCGATAGCGTGCCGTCGCCGCCGATGACGATCAGAGATTCCAGTTCGTGGCTGTGAAACTGTTCGACGACCTTGTCCGAAATGTCGATGAAGCGGGTCTCGCCGTCCTCGGTGACTTTGAGCTTGAACGGATTGCCGCGATTGGTCGTGCCGAGGATCGTCCCGCCGGTGTGAATGATGCCGCGCACGTCGTGCGTGTTGAGCAGATGGACGCGGTTGCGGTAGAGCAACCCTTCGAAACCGTGTTCGATGCCGTATACCTCCCACCCCCGGTTGATTGCGCTGATGACCACCGCTCTAATCACGGCGTTTAGTCCGGGACAATCTCCCCCTCCGGTGACGAGACCTATTTTTTTAATATGAGAATTTTTCCTATTTCGTTGAGCCATAACTGAAGTTTTATGTTTCATAGCTCAAAGTTCAAGGGGACGGGGAGTGGGGAGTGGGGGAACGCGAGTCGCGGCGTCTTGTCCCCCACTCCCCACTGCCCATTCCCCACTCCCCACTTAGCAGTTGATTCACGCCAATCGGTTCAACTATTATGCTGACTGAATGAGCGCTCATTCACTACGATCTTAATAAACCTATCCAGATGCAGACAAAACGTAAAAAGGCTTCTCAATTGGTCGAACCAGTTGAAGAGAAATCACGCAACGGCAAATACGAGGCCATCCTGCGTGCGGCGGCCCGAGTTTTTGCTCGGTCGGGATATTTCAACGCGAAAGTCTCCGACGTGGCGCGGACAGCGGGCGTGGCTGACGGGACGGTCTACCTCTATTTCAAAAACAAGGACGACCTGTTGACTTCGATCTTTGGCTGGGCAATGGGCGAATTCATCAATCGGGCAAGGTCGGAGGTGGCCGAATTAGAAGACCCGCGCGAAAAGTTGCGTAGGTTTGCGCATCTCCATTTTTCGCTGCTTGAACAGGAGCGCGACATCGCCATAGTCTTTCAGATCGAGCTGCGCCAGTCGACCAAATTCATGGAGCATTTTTCGACGACCTATCTGGCTCAGTATTTGCAAATGCTGAGGGAAATCATTGAGGAAGGACAACGGCGCGAGATTTTCAGAAAGCAGCTCAACTCAAAGGTGGTGGCGAAATTCTTGTTCGGGGCGTTGGACGAAATGGCGACCAATTGGGTGTTGAGCCGCAATAATCACAGTTTGACGGCTATGGTCGAGCCGGTTTTGGACATATTTCTGAATGGAGTAGGCAATGTCTGATGTCGCATCCGGAGTCGGTCTTCAAAAACTGCCCAAAGAGGTCGACGCCGGCTCCGAGGTCACGACTCTGGTCGAGCTTTTTCGCCGCGTGGTGAGCCGGGAGCGCAATCTGCTCAACTATAGAAAAGACGGCCATTGGCGCCAGGTTTCGTCGCGCGAACTGGAATCGCAGGTCCGCGCGGTGGCGATGGGGCTGCATGCATTGGACGTGCGGGTCGGAGACCGCGTCGGCTTACTTTCGGAAAATCGGGTCGAGTGGACGATAGCCGACCTGGGCGTGATCAATTGCGGCGCGCTTGACGCGCCGATTTACGCCACGCAATCGCCGAAGCAGGTGGCTTATATACTTAACGACGCCGGGGTCGAAGTTCTCTTCATCTCGAATCAGGCGCAGTACGACCGCGTGCATGAAGCGTTGGCAAATTGCCCGAAGCTCCGCGTGATCATCTCCTTCGACCCGATCGTCGCGCCGTCGGCCGCGGTGATGAGCTTCGACGATCTTCTGACCCGGGGGCGAGCTGCAGACGACGCGGAGCCGGGGCTTTACGAGACGCTGCGGGAGATCGTGACGCCGGAAAGCCTGGCGACTCTGATCTACACCTCTGGCACGACCGGCGACCCGAAAGGCGTGATGTTGACCCACGCCAACCTGGTTTCGAACACGCTCGCCAACTTTCAGAACTCCGAGTTGAAAGAGGGCGAGGTGGCGCTGACCTTCCTTCCCTTCTCACACATCCTCGAGCGGACGACGATCTATATGTATCTTTACGCCGGCGTTTCGGTCTATTACGCAGAAAGCATCGAGACCGTGGCGCGGGACCTGGTCGAAGTCCGGCCGCATTTCATGACCAGCGTCCCAAGGCTCTTCGAGAAAATCCAGGCGCGCGTGATGGAGAAGGCCGAAGAGAGAGGCGAAAGGCAAGCCGCGATAGCGCGTTGGGCCGTGGACGTGGCGAAGCAATGGGCGCAGACCGCGAGCGAAGGCCGAGACGCCGGAATGGTTTTGAAGCTCAAACACAAGGTCGCCGACGTGTTGGTCTTTTCGAAATTGCGCGAGGCCCTGGGCGGACGCGTCCGCGCCCTGGTCTCGGGCGGGGCCCCACTCGCTCCCGAACTCGCGCGGTTCTTTTACGGCGCTGGAATGCCGATCTATCAAGGCTACGGCTTGACCGAAAGCTCGCCCGTGATCGCTTGCAATACACCTCGGGCGAATCGGCTCGGGTCGGTCGGCAAACCGATCCCGGGCGTCAGAGTGAAGATCGCCGAAGACGGCGAGATTCTGGCTTCGGGGCCTAACGTCATGCGTGGCTATTACAACCGCCCCGCCGAGACCAGAGAGGCTTTGGAGACCGACGACGAAGGGCGAGTCTGGCTGCGCACAGGCGACGTCGGCCACCTGGACGCCGACGGTTACCTCTTCATCACCGACCGCAAGAAGGACCTGATTAAGACCAGCGGGGGCAAATACGTCGCGCCCCAGCCGATCGAGAACGCCATCAAACGCAGCCAATACGTCAACCAGGTGGTAGTCATCGGCGACGGGCGCAAATTCCCCGCCGCGTTGATCGTTCCGCAAATGGACGCCCTGCGCGCCTACGCGCGGCGCCATGGCATCGCCGCCGAAGAATCAGAGTTAATCAACCACCCAGAGATCAGCGACCTGATCGAAAAGGAGGTCGAATCGCTCACAACCGATCTGTCACAGTACGAGAAGATCAAAGCGGTTCTGTTGCTCCCCCGCGAGCTGACGGTCGAAGGCGGAGAACTGACGCCCACGCTCAAAGTCAAACGCCGCGTCGTGGTCGAAAAGAACAAGGAACAGATCGATTGGCTGTACGCCTCGAAGGAGTTGAAATGATTGCGGATTCCTGGGAGCGCGCGTATCCTTGCGCGCCTGGCTTCCTGAGATAGCCGATTGGCAAGAGCTTAGCGCGCAAGGATGCGCGCGCTCCCAGGGAATCCGCAATTCGCTATCATTATGTTTCCAATCGATTTAAGCATTACTCGCATAGACAAACACACACACACGATCTGGAGCTTCTTCATGATTCCGCAAAGCGGCCCGCGCCCCGAGTTCAAGGCAGGCCAGGTGGCGGTCCTCAAAATCGACAATTGCGCTGACGCTTATATGGCCATCGCGTCGGCCCCGGAAGAGGATGAGTTCGAGTTCCTGGTCAAACACAGCCTGGAATCGCCGAAAGGGTCGGCGGCGCTCTTCGGACCGCAGACCGACAGGCAGGTCGTTTTGAAAAATATCGTCGGGCATGGCTTCCCCGTCGAAAATTACGAAGGGCACGATCTGGTCTTCGTGGCAATGGGGACGGGCCTTGCGCCGCTGCGTTCGACGCTGCGCCATTTATTGCGCTCGCGCCGGAATTACGGGCGTCTCGTGGTGCTTTATGGGGCGCGTACGGTGGATGATTTCTGCTTCGAGCGGGAGATGGCCAGCGAATGGCGCGAGCAGGGCGTAGAACTGCGCCAGGTGATCAGCCGGCCCAACGGCGATTGGAGCGGCCCGACGGGATACGTCCAGAGCCTGCTCGACAACATCGTGCCCGAGTTGAAAGACCCAGTCGCAATGGTCTGCGGATCGAATGAGATGATCGAACAGACGCGCGCGCGGTTGCTGAGCTTGGGCTTCGCGGCGGAAAAGATCTTGACCAATTACTGAGCTTCAGGAATAGGACTTATAGGATCTATAGGTCCTATAAGTCCTATTCCTGAAGCTCTCCAAGGAGACTTCAACGATGCAGATCAAAAAGGCCGCGGTACTGGGCGCAGGTGTAATGGGCGCGCAGATCGCCGCGCATCTGGCCAACGCCGGCATTCCTTGTCTGTTGCTCGACATTGCGCCGAAAGAACTGGCGCCCGAAGAGTTGAAGGGGGGGTTGACGCTCGACTCGCCCGCCGTCCGAAATCGCATCGCGCAGGCCGGCCTCGACGCCGCGAAGAAGGCGAAGCCCGCCGCGTTCTTTTCTCCCGAGATCGCCGGCCTCATCTCGGTCGGCAATTTCGAGGACGACCTGCCTAAATTGAAAAACTGCGACTGGGTGATCGAGGCGGTAGTCGAGAACCTCGAGATCAAGCGTTCGCTCTACGAACGCGTCGAGCCGCATCTGGGCGCCGAGGCCGTCGTCACGTCGAACACTTCGGGCATTCCGCTCGGCAGCCTCGCCGAAGGGCGTTCAGATAATTTCCGCCGCCGGTTTCTGGGCACGCACTTTTTCAATCCGCCGCGATATCTTCACCTGCTAGAAATCATCACCACGCCCGAAACCGACGCCGAGGTCGCGAACTTCATCGCCGATTTCTGCGACCGGATCTTGGGCAAGGGCGTCGTTCATGCGAAGGACACGCCGGGCTTCATCGCCAACCGCATCGGCAATTTCGCCATGCTCGACGCAATCAAGGTCATGCTCGAAGGCGGTTACACGACCGAAGAGGTCGACGCGATGACCGGGACCGTCATCGGCCATGCCAAGAGCGCGTCGTTCCGGACGCTCGACATCGTCGGCCTGGACACCGCCGTTCACGTGGCGAAGAACCTTTACGCCAGCTTGCCGAACGACGAAAAACGCGAGACGTTCACGCTGCCCGACGTTTTGCAGAAGATGGTTGATCACAAACTGCTCGGCGACAAGACTAAGGGCGGATTTTTCCGCAAAGTGGGCGACGAGATTCAAACGCTCGACCTCTCGACGTTCGAATACCGCGAGCGCCAGAAGCCCAAAATCGCCTCGCTCGAAACGGCCAAGAATACGGACAGGCTCGAAGACCGGTTGAAGGCGTTGATTCACGCCAAAGACCGCGCGGGCGAATTCCTCTGGCGCACATCCTCCGAGGCGATGATCTACGCCGCCAACCGCATCCCCGAAATCGCCGACAACGTCGTCGAGATCGACAACGCGATGAAATGGGGCTTCGCGCATGAACTCGGCGTCTTTGAAACCTGGGACGTGATCGGCGTCGAACAGTCGGTCGGCAGGATGCGCGAAGAAGGCCGCGCGATCCCGGCCAACGTCGAGAGGATGCTCGCCTCCGGCGCAAAGAGTTTTTACAAGACCGAGAACGGCGCGCGTCATTACTTCGATTTCGCCGGCGGCGAATACAAACCAATCCCCCAGCCGGCGGGCGTGACCATCCTCAAATCGCTCAAAGATCAAAATAAAGTCATCAAGAAGAATGTGGGCGCGAGCCTGATCGATCTTGGCGACGGCGTCGCCTGCGTAGAGTTCCATTCGAAGATGAACGCGCTCGGGCAGGACCAAATCGGGATGATCCAGTTCGCGATCAAAGAGGTCGAGAAGAATTTCGCCGGACTGGTCATCGGCAACCAGGGCGAGAATTTTTCAGCCGGCGCGAACATTATGATGATCCTGCTCGCGGCGCAGGAAGGCGAGTGGGACGAACTGGCGATGGCCGTAAAGCAGTTTCAGAACACGACCATGAGCCTGCGCTATTCGGCGAAGCCGGTGGTCGTCGCGCCAAGGCGCCTGACGCTCGGCGGCGGGTGCGAAATGGTTCTGCACTGCGACCGCGCCGTCGGCGCTGCCGAAACCTACATCGGCCTGGTCGAGGTCGGCGTCGGATTGATCCCCGGCGGAGGCGGGACGAAGGAGATGGCCGTGCGCGCGGCTGAAATGGCCGAGTCGACGCCCGGCGCCGATCACTTCGAGATTCTTAAACACAACTTCGAACTGACGGCGATGGGCAAGGTCGCCACGAGCGCCGTCGAGGCGAAGAACTGGGGATTGATGCGGCGACAAGATCGCATCGTGATGAACGACAAACGCGTGGTCGAAGAGGCGAAGCGGACCGTCTTGCGATTGGCCGCCGAAGGCTACGTCCCGCCGCAACCGCGACAGGACGTTCTCGCGCTCGGCGAGGCCGCGTTGACGAAGTTCAAGCTCGGAATCCACATGATGAAGCGCGGCGGCTACATCTCAGATCACGACGCGCTGATCGGGTTGAAGATCGCCACGGTGATGAGCGGCGGCGGTCTGACGCGCCCGACGCGCGTGTCGGAGCAGTACCTGCTCGACCTGGAGCGCGAAGCCTTCGTCAGTTTGTGCGGGACGAAAGCCACGCAGGAGCGCATCGCGCATATGCTGAAGACAGGCAAGCCGTTGAGGAATTAATATGTAATCTGATGTCAGAACGCATCAACGACTGGCGACCAGACAGAAAAATTCTTATTTTTCTGTCCCACATTTTTCTGTCTAGCCGGATCGGTTGGCGGTGGAGGTAGTTATGTCGACAGCGCAAGTGAAAATTTTTACTGAACCTAGAGTGCATCTTTGGACGAGCGAGGAATATTACAAGTTGGCCGAGGCTGGATTGTTCGAAGGTAAGCGGGTCGAATTAATCGGAGGAAAGGTAATCGAGATGAGCGCACAAAGCAGGCCTCACGTCAGAGCCGTTAAACGAGCAACACGCACGTTCGAGAAGGCTTTTGGCGAAGGATGGTTTGTACAAAGCCAGGCGCCTCTCGATTTGGATGATTTGGATGGAGACTCTCAACCAGAACCGGACGTGGCGGTCATAGCAGGCGACGAAGATGATTATGTAGACGAGCATCCGACCACCGCCGCACTGGTTTTGGAGGTTTCTTTCGCTACGCTCAAGTATGATCGCAGCGCCAAGGCAAGTCTTTATGCCAAGTCGGGAATATCCGATTACTGGATTCTGAATCTGATCTTGCGCCAACTTGAAGTCTTTCGTCAGCCCGTGCCCGACGCGTCAGCCCCATTCTGGCACAGTTACGCTGAAGAACTGATTTTCAAAGAGGGCGACTCAGTGGCGCCGCTCGCAAAGCCGGACGCGTTGATTGCAGTGGCTGATTTATTGCCGCCTCGATCAAAAGCGGGGTTGGCGTGAAATCAAAAACGTGATGCAGGTACAGTACCGCGCGCGTAAGCAAGCGGCTGACCGATAAGATAGCCGCGCAGCAGTCGTGCGCGGTATTCGGTGAACCAAGAAGGAGAAAGACAATGCGTGAAGCAGTAATCGTCAATGCGTTGCGCACCGCGGTGGGCAAAGCGCCGCGCGGTTCGCTGAAAGACACGCGGCCCGATGACATGGCCGCCCGGGTGATCAAGGAATTGATGGCGCGCACGCCCGAGGTCAAGCCGGAAGAGGTCGAAGACGTGGTCATCGGCTGCGCCACGCCCGAAGCGCAGCAGGGTATGAATATGGCTCGTCAGACCGCGTTGTTGGCCGGATTGCCCAACTCGTCTTCGGCGATCACGATCAATCGGTTCTGCTCGTCCGGCTTGCAGGCTATCGCGCAGGCCGCCGAGCACATAATGTGCGGCTTCTCCGAAATGGCCATCGGAGGCGGCGCCGAATCGATGTCGCTGTTGCCGATGGGCGGTCACAACCTGTCGCCGAACCCGACGCTCGTGGACATCTATCCCGATACGTACCTGAACATGGGATTGACCGCCGAGAACCTGGCGCGCAAATACGGCGTCACGCGCGAGCAGGCCGACGAATTTTCGGCGCGCTCGCACCGTAACGCCGCGGCCGCGATCGATTCGGGCCGGTTCAAAGAAGAGATTGTTCCGCTCACACTCACGACCCGCGATCTGGAGACGGATGAAAAGGGGCGCGGCAAAATTCGCGTCAAAGAGACCGTCTTCGAAGTTGACGAAGGCGTGCGCCGCGACACCTCGGCGGAGGCTCTGGCGAAACTCCGCCCCGCCTTTCACGCGAAAGGCACGGTGACTGCGGGCAATTCGTCGCAGACTTCCGACGGCGCGGCGGCCGCCCTGGTGATGTCGCGCGAGCGCGCCGAGGCTCTGGGCTTGAAGCCGATGGCCCGGTTCGTCGCATTCGCAACGGCCGGCGTCGCGCCCGAAGAAATGGGCATCGGCCCGGTCTTCGCGATTCCGAAGGCGTTGAAAGTCGCCGGCTTGAAGCTCGAAGAGATCGAACTGATAGAACTCAACGAAGCCTTTGCCGCGCAGGCCCTGTCGGTGATTAAGGAGTTGAACCTCGATCTCGAACGGTTGAACGTCAACGGCGGCGCGATCGCGCTCGGCCACCCCCTCGGTTGCACGGGCGCGAAACTGACGGCCACGCTGCTTTACGAAATGAAGCGACGCAAGGCTCGCTACGGAATGGTCACGATGTGCGTCGGCGGCGGAATGGGCGCGGCGGGCATTTTCGAGAACATGATGAGATAACCTCTAGCCACCGCAGCGCACCGCAGGGCACAGAGGGAATCAATAGCTTCTCTGTGTTCTCTGTGCCCTCTGTGGCTATTTCATATGAGAACCGCTGTAAGAAAGGGCTGAGTTATGGTTGCGACACAAAAAACGATATTCAAAGGCGGCAGTTTCCTGATCACCGAGACGACGCCGGGTCTGGTCTTCTCGCCGGAGGATTTCACCGAAGAGCAGAGAATGATCGCGCAGACGACCGCCGAGTATATTGAAAAAGAGGTGGCGCCGAACAGCGCGCGCATCGAAGAGAAGGATTACGAATTGCAGCGCCAGTCTCCGGCCAGGGTTCGTTCGCCACGACCTTCGGCGCGACGACCAGCATCGGGCTCCTGCCGATCGTTTATTTCGGCACGGAGGAGCAGAAGAAAAAATACCTGCCGAAGATCGGGTCGGGCGAATGGGTCTCGGCCTACTGCCTGAGCGAATCCGGGTCGGGCTCCGACGCTCTCGCGGCCAAGGCCTCCGCGCGACTCAATCCGGAAGGGACGCACTGGATTTTGAACGGCGAGAAGATGTGGATATCCAACGGCGCGTTCGCCGACGTCTATATAGTCTTCGCCAAAGTCGACGGCGAAAAATTCACCGGCTTCATCGTCGAACACAACGACACCGGCGCCACTCCCGGCGCCGAAGAGCACAAGCTGGGCCAGCGCGGCTCCTCGACTACTCCGCTGCTGTTGCAGGACTGCAAAATTCCGAAAGACCGGCTCCTGGGCGAGATCGGCAAGGGGCACCTGATCGCGTTCAACATTCTCAACTTCGGCCGCTTCAAACTCGGCGCGGGCTGCGTCGGCGGCAGCAAACACACGCTGGCGCTGGCCGCGAACTATGCCGCCGAGCGACGCCAGTTCGGACAGCCGATATCCAATTTCGGCGCGATCAAATACAAACTGGCCGAGATGCTGACGCGGACTTACGTCTGCGAATCCGCAGTCTACCGCACCGCCGGCTTCATCGAAGACCGCGAGAGCGCGATCGACAAGAACAACCCGACTGAAGTCCTCGCCGCAATCGAAGAGTACGCGGTCGAATGCTCGATCCTGAAAGTCGCCGGCAGCGAGGTCCTGGCCTATTGCGCCGACGAGGCCGTGCAGATTTACGGCGGCAACGGCTTCACCAGCAGCTATCCGGTCGAGGCCATCTACCGCGACAACCGCGTCAACCGCATCTTCGAAGGCACGAACGAGATCAACCGGCTGCTGATCCCCGGAATGCTGCTCAAGCGCGCGATGAAAGGCCAACTGCCCCTGCTGGCCGCCGCGCAGAAACTTCAAGAGGAATTGCTGGCCGGGCCTTCTTTCGACGTCGAAGAAGACGACTCGCCGCTCGCCGAAGAGCGCAAACTGGTGGCGAACTCGAAGAAGGTCGCGCTGGCCGCGCTCGGATCATCATCGAGTCCTATTTGATGGACAGCGCCCTGGGCCGCACCTTGAAGTTGATCGAGCGCGACGGCGTTGAAAAACACGAGGCCGCGATTGACGCGACCCGGCTCTACGTCAACGACGCGATGGCGCGCGTCGAGGCGGCTGCGAAGAACGCCATGGCGGCGACGGTCGAAGGCGACGAACTGCGCACGCTGCTCGCGGCGCTGCGCCGCTTCACGAAATACACGCCGATCAACGCCTCGGCGGTTCGCACGCGGCTGGCGGATAGGGCCGTGGCAGCGGGCGGTTATATCTTCTGATTGATGAAGACCGGATTGCCAGGCGTGACCGCGTCAATCGACCGTCACGTCTGGCAAGCGAGGTGGAAAGGGTAGGCGAATGTTGACATGCCGGTCGCGCATTACAGGATGATGCAACGCCGAATTAGGTTTATATAGTAACGAATGCAAGCCGCCCAAACTTTTCGAACTCTTGGGTCTACATTTTTATTCATGATCTTCCTCGGTTAAAGCGGCTGAAAAGCGTAGTTTGATCTCGCGCCCTGGGGAGCTATTATCTATGCGAGGACAGTATGAGATCAATGAGCAGGGATATTCCGCACGTTGTAATCATTGGAGGCGGCTTCGGAGGGTTGACCTGCGCGCAAGCGCTCAAACGCGCGAGAG
>WNFV01007533.1_pt1 | contig 14762 bp, 13 predicted proteins | sample 5400101 | NCBI WGS metagenome assembly WNFV01 (sample SAMN13153361, study PRJNA577476) | soil metagenome | isolation source: 115 cm soil or saprolite under grassland replicate 1 | place: USA:California | collected 2016-06-15 | reverse complement strand
GGGGAGATCGCCGCCCTCCTCCGTCAGGGGGACGAGGCGAATACCGCGGGCGACCGGCAGCAGGCGATCGAGGTCTGGTCGCGCGTTTTCCTCCTCGACATCGACAACGCCGACGCCGTCTCTCGGATCGAGAAAGCCCGAAAAGAGATGGCGGAGGAAAGCCGCCGGCTGGCGGCGGCCCTGGAGCAGGGAAAACGAAGCTTCGAGAAGGGAGACCTGGCCGGCGCACGAACGCAGTTCGATGCGGTGCTGAACCTCGACGAGAGGCCCTCCGCGCCGGCGCCGCCCCCGCCGCCAGTCCCGACCGAGCCGGTTTCTTCCTCTCCCCACGACCTCTCCGCGGTCGTCGCGACGAGCGACGTTCTGGCCGAGGAGATGGACCAGTCGGGCCCGCCCGGACGACGGTCCTGGAGCGCCCTCCGACCCCGGAACGAGCCGGCGCCGGAGACCGGGGCCGCACCCGCGCCCAAACGGGCTTCGATTCGGGTCAACCGGCGCATGGCGCTCCTCGCCGGCGGCGCTCTGGCGCTCGTCGCGGCCGGGGTCTTCGTCGCGACACGTCCGCGCGAGACGAAGACGGGGGTCGCTCGGACCGGGTCTGCCGCTTCACTCGAGCACGCGACCGCCCTATTCCGGGAAGGCAAGATCGCCGAGACGACCGAAGAGCTGCGCCGAATCCCTCGCAGCGATCCGGACTACGCGAAAGCGCAGAAGCTTCTCGACTCTCTCGAGACTCCCAAGGGGTCCGCCGAGTCCGCTCCCGTAGCAAGCGCGCCCCGACCGGTCGCCGCGGCTCCGCAAACCGCGCCCAACCCCGCGGCGCTTCGCGCCGAAGCGGAGAGGGCGCTCGCCGAGAAGCGCTACATCGACGCCATGAAGGCGTTCAGCGCGGTCGCGCCGTCGTTCCCGGCCGATCCGACGTTCGCCCAGGAGATGGCGAACGCTTCCGAAAAAGTCACGGAGTTGACTCCCGCGGTCAAGCTGTACAACGACGGAGATTACGAGACCGCGATTCCGATCCTCTGGCGGATCTACCAGGCTTCCCGGGACAACCAGGACGCCCGGTCGTACCTCCTCCGTTCGTACTTCAACCAGGGCATCGCCCAGCTCCAGAACGGTCTCTACGACAAGGCTAAAGAGTCGTTCAACGAGGTGCTCGGGCTCGACCCGCAGGACGTCGAAGCGGCCCGACACCTTCAGTTCGCCGAGCATTACCGCAGCGGCGATCTCGACCTGCTCGGACGGATCTACGTGCGGTACATCTCCCCGCGGTCGTGACCGCGTCCCCTCCGCCCGAAGACTCTGACGCCCGGCGCCTCGGCGACTTTCCGCTCCACCCGGAACCGCCTCTCGACCTGACCGTCCCCCCTTCGGATCCCGCCGCGGCGGCCGTCTCCGGGCTCGCCTCCCTGCCCGACCGTGCTCTCGGAACCGCCGCGGACGCCGCAACCGCGATCCTGCTCGTTCTCGTCGCCCTGCTCGGGGCGTTCGCGGCGCGCGGCCGCACCCCGCATTTCGCGGGACTGGGTTGGGCGTCCGCTTTCGCTCTGTACGTTTCGTTTTTCGTCGTCGTGGTTCCCCTCGTCCTCTTCGGCCGTACAGTGGGAATGGCGCTCGCGGGCCTGGCCGCCCGCGAGGACGGCGCGAGCCGGCAGTTGACGCTGTCGCAAGCGGCGTGGCGCTGGGCCGGCACGCTGGCGACTCTGGCCGGCCTCGGCATGCCGCTCTTCTGGACCGCGCGGGATCCGGAGGCGCCCACCCTCGCCGACCGGCTGTCGGGCCGGACGCTGGTCCGAGACGGTTGAAGGATCGTTCGCTGCGCGTCGCGATCGCGCAAATCGACACCACGGTCGGGGACTTCGCCGGCAACTCCGAGAAGATCGTCGCGTTCGGGCGGCGCGCCGAGAAGGAAGGATCGGATCTCGTTCTCTTCCCGGAGCTGGCCGTGTCGGGGTATCCCCCCAAGGACCTCCTCGACCGGCGGTCCTTCCTCGCGGAGTCGAAGAGTACGGTCGCGCGCATCGCGCGCGCCTCCGGTTCGGCGGTCTGGCTCTACGGTGCTCCGGTCGAGAACGAAGCGAAGAGCGGCCGCCGGGTCTTCAACGCCGCGGTCGCCGCGAGGGGCGGCCACCGGGTCGGCGAATACCACAAGAGGCTGCTGCCGACCTACGACGTCTTCGACGAGGGTCGTTACTTCGAGCCTGGCGGCCGGCGGCCGCTCGTTTTGCGCGTCAAGGGAATGCGGGTCGGCGTCACGATCTGCGAAGACATCTGGAACGACAAGACCTTCTGGAAGCGACCGCTCTACCCTCTCGACCCGGTCGCGGACCTCGCGCCGCTCGATCTGGACGTCCACGCGAATATCTCCGCCTCGCCGTACACGCTCGGGAAGGACCGTCTGCGACGGCGGATGATGGGACAGATCGCGCGACGCACTCGCGTGCCTCTCGTCAGCTGCAACCTCGTCGGAGGCAACGACGGGCTGGTCTTCGACGGCGCCTCGACGGCCTTCGACGAGAAAGGGCGGCTCGTCGGGCGCAGCCGCGCGTTCGAGGAGGACTTCTGGACGATCGACGTTCCCGGAGGCAAGGGTCCGAAGGCCCCCGAAGAAGGGGACGTCGCGGGACTCCGGAAGGCGCTGGTCCTCTCGCTCGCCGACTACGCCGCCAAATGCGGCTTCTTCGAGGCGGTTCTCGGGCTCTCCGGAGGCATCGACTCGGCCGTCACCGCCGCGCTCGCCGCCGAAGCCCTCGGCTCGCAAAAGATCCTCGGGGTCGCGATGCCGGGACCCTACTCCTCGAAAGGAAGTCTCCGCGACGCGCGGGAACTCGCGAAGAGGCTCGGAATTCGTTTCATCGAGATCCCGATCGGGACGGTATTCGAGGCGTACCGGCGGGTCCTCGCGCCCGCCTTCGGGAAGGGCGACTGCATCCCGGCTGAGGAAAACCTCCAGGCGCGCATCCGGGGAGCTCTCTTGATGGCGCTTTCGAACCGCTTCGGATACCTCGTGCTCTCGACCGGCAACAAGTCGGAGATCGCCGTCGGGTACTGCACGCTGTACGGCGACATGGCAGGCGGCTATGCGCTCATCTCGGACATTCCGAAGACGCTCGTCTACGAACTCGCGCGGGAGATCAACCGGGAGCGCGAGAAAATCCCCGCGACGATCCTCTCGAAAGAACCGACGGCGGAGCTTCGGCCGAACCAGAAGGACACCGACTCGCTGCCCCCCTACTCCGAGCTCGATCCCTTGATCGAAGCGCTCGTCGACCTTTCATTGCCGACGGATCTGGCGGCGCGGCGGGCGAACGTCTCTCCGGAGGTCGCCCGGGACGTCGCGAGGCGCGTGGACCGAAACGAGTACAAGCGCCGCCAGATGCCGCCCGGCCCCAAGGTCACGGCGAAAGCCTTCGGAGAAGGGCGGCGCTACCCGATCGCGCAGCGCTTCGGGGTCTGAGGAGTGATCCCGGGCAAGTCGGGAGGGAAGGCGTCTCTCGTCGTGCCGGCGTTCGACGAGCGAAGCCGCATCGAGCGCTCCGTGCTGGAGATTTCCGCTTGGCGCCGCGTTAGACCGGGTGGCTGGGATTGGGAGGTGATCGTCGTGGACGACGGGTCTTCCGACGGAACGGGCGAGCTCGCACGGCGTGCCGCTGCGGCCGAAGGTCTCCCGATCGAGATCCTGCGTCACGAAAGGAATCGCGGGAAGGGCGCTGCGATTCGAACCGGCGTGCTCGCGTCCACCGGCGATCCGGTGTTGGTTTCCGACACGGACCTCTCGACGCCGCTCGCCGAATGGGTGAAGCTCGCCGAGCGCCTCCCCACTCACCCCGTGGCGATCGGTTCCCGGGCTCTGCGGGAGGACCTCGTCCGACGGCGCCAACCGATTTATCGGCAGTCCATGGGCAAGATGTTCAACGCGTTCGTCCGGCTCCTGGCCGTCCGGGGCATCCACGACACCCAGTGCGGGTTCAAGCTCTTCCAGGGAGACGTCGCCCGTGCGCTCTTCGCCGACGCCCGCATCGACCGGTTCGCCTACGATGTCGAGATCCTGTTCCTCGCCCGGCGTCGTGGAATCGCGATCGCGGAGGTACCGGTCCTCTGGTTCAACTCTCCCGAGTCGAAAGTGTCGGTCGTCCGGGATTCGCTGCGGATGCTGCGGGACCTCCTGCGGATCCGGTGGATCCACCGAAGGAAGCCCCCGCAGGTTCCGGCCACAGTGGAATGAGCCGCGCGGCCGCTCCGGCCGTGACGAGCGGGGCGAGGGCCGCGAGCGTCCGGAAGAAAGCCGTCCCGATCAACCACGCGGGTCCCCGGACGGCGAGCGCGGGAAGAAGGACATAAGCCGCGAGGCCGCACGCGGCGAGTGCGAGCAGGCGCTCTCCGGGCGCCGAGTCTCGGCCGGCCACGAGCAGCACCACGAGCGCGGCCATGCCGATCCATGCCGCGACGGGCGTCTCCGCAATCACGGCCGCGACACTTTCCTTCAGGCGGGGGGCGAGGAGACCCGGCCGGCTGAGAAGGGAGAAGTCGAAATCGCGAAGCGGCAGGCTCCCGCGGATCAGTCGGTGTGCCGCGACGACGAGCACCGCCGGAAGAGCGAGCATTGCCGCGGCACGGGCCGCGAACCCTTTCCGCGACAGAGAAAGCGCCGCGGCGAGCGCGAACGCCATTGCGACGAAGTAGAGACCTTCGTTCTTCGTCGCGGTGCAGACGACCGAAGCGAGCACGACCCGGCGGGAGGCACCCGTGTCGGTCCGGTCGAGGCGGTCGCAGACCGAGGTGCCCAGGAGCAGCAGGCCGAAGGAGAGAGGCACTTCCGCCATCCCGGTGGTGAATGCCCGATAGAGCGGCTCGAAGAAAGAGAGGAGCGCCGCGGCGGCGAGCGCCAGCTCCCGCCCTGCTCCGCGCCTCCGGAGCCAGCCGAAGAGCGCGAGAAGCGTCGCCGCCTGCACGAACGGAAACAGGAGAGCCATCGCGTGATCGTCCCAGCGCCCGAGAAGGAAGGCGATTCCCGCGTAGAGGAACGGCAGCCCGAGCGGGTACTCGGGGTGCGAGAAGGAGAGCGCAAGCCATCGAAAGAGCCGGTCCGGAATGCGCCGCTCGAAGAAGAACGTCTTGCCCTTGAAGCCCCAGATCGCGACGTAGTCGTTCGCCCACATCGGCTCGGTCAGCGCCTTCAGCGCGTAGAGCGCCACTCCCAGGACCAGGATTGCGAGAAGGAGCGCGGAGACCTGCGAGAGACGCCGGATCGTGAGGCCGGCCGCCCGCTCGCGAAGTCGCAGAAAGCGCGCCGGAAGGACGACGAGAGCGGACAGAAGGAGAAACGGGAGCCAGCCCGGCACGGCGTGCAGCGAGAACGCGAGGGCGACGGCGCCGGCGACGAGCGCCATCCCCGTCGCGAAACCCCACGAGACCCGCTCGGCGAGCCAGAGTCGTCCGCGCGGCACGAGCGCACCCGCCACTCCCCAGCCGACGGCCCCGGCCGCGATGAGAATCGCCGCGACCGCGAGTACCGGAAGCGCGAGCCTGGTCACGGCCGCGCGAGCAGCATGCCGCCGGGAACCGGGGCGATCTCCCGCCATCCCGCGAGTCGGTCCGGCCCGTACACCGCGGCGATCCAGCGCGGAGGGACCTGCTTCGGCGCGAGGAGAACGGGAACGGGAGCGAGGACGTAAGAGGCCAGATACAGGGCGGTAGTCGTCGGCTGCTCCATGGAGATCGCGACGCCGGGGACGCCCGGAGGGATCCGGCGTCGGGCGGACTCAACGAAGACGAAGTAGCTCCGATCGAAGGCGGCGCCCGAGCCGGCGAGCCGGCGCAACGGGAGCTCGCGGGACGCGGTTTCCCGGAGGAAGACGGCGCGCCGGACGAGCTCGCCAGGCCGGTTCTGCAGGAGGAAGAGGAAGAACAGGACCGCCGAAGCAGCCAGCGCGCCGAGCCGCCGGCCCCTCACACCGGCAGCGGGAAGGCCGCGCAGAGCTCGGCGACCGTCGAGCGGACCTCGCGCTGCACGGCATCCTCGCCGCGTGATTCGAGGACTCGAGCGATCGCGTCGCCGATCGTCTCCATCTCGGTCGTTCCCATGCCGCGGGTGGTGACCGTCGGGGTCCCGATGCGGATACCGGAAGCGACAAGCGGCGGCCGCGTATCGAAGGGGATCGTGTTCTTGTTGACGGTCAGGCCGACGGCTTCCAGCATCTTCTCGGCTTCCTTCCCCGAGAGCCCCGCTGCGCCCACGTCCACGAGCATCAGGTGGTTGTCGGTCCCGCCCGAGACGAGCCGGAGCCCGCGCGCGGCGAGCCGCTCAGCGAGCGCTTTCGCGTTTTCCACGGTTCTCTTCTGGTACTCGGCGAACTCCGGGGTCCCCGCCTCGGCGAAGGCGACCGCCTTCGCCGCGATGACGTGCTCGAGAGGGCCGCCCTGCACGCCGGGAAAGACCTTCCGGTCGAGATCCTTCGCGCGATCCGCCTTGGAGAGCACGAAGCCGCCACGCGGCCCGCGCAACGTCTTGTGCGTCGTCGAGGTGACGAAGGGCGCGTGCGGAACGGGTGATTGGTGGAGCCCGGCGATCACGGGCCCCGCGATGTGCGCGATGTCCGCCATGAAGGCGGCGCCAGTCTCCTGCGCGATCTCGGCGAAGCGCCGAAAATCGATCTCGCGGGGATAGGCAGAGGCCCCCGCGATGATGATGCCGGGCCGGTGCTCGCGGGCGAGCGACGCGAGCTGGTCGTAATCGATCCGCTCGTCCTCGCGCCGGACTCCATACGCGACGACCTTGTACTCGAAGCCGGAATAAGAGAGCGGGTGGCCGTGCGTCAGGTGCCCCCCGTGGGAGAGGTTCATTCCGAGGATCGTGTCTCCCGGCTTCAGAACCGTCATGTAGACGGCCATATTCGCCTGAGATCCGGAGTGAGGCTGGACGTTCGCGTGTTCGGCGCCGAACAGCTTCTTGACCCGCTCGATTGCGAGTGCCTCGATCTTGTCGACGAACTCGCAGCCGCCGTAGTAGCGCCGGCCCGGGTATCCCTCCGCGTATTTGTTCGTGAGGACGGAGCCCTGCGCTTCCCGAACCGCCCGGGAAACGAAGTTCTCGGAGGCAATGAGCTCGAGTCCCTCGTTCTGCCGTCGCTCCTCGTCGTGGATCCACCCGGCGACTTCGGGATCGACGACGTCGAGGTCCCGGTCGAGAAACGCTGCAGCCCGAGGGCTGAGTGTGGTGGGGTTCATCTCGGTGCCTGCCTTTCGGAGGAGCTCATTCCGTCACGAGCTCCCGATACTCCCCGATGCAGTAGCTGTCGGTCATTCCGGCGATGTGGTCCGCGATCGATCGGTAGAAACCGGGATTCGTCCGGTAGTTGCGCTCGACCTCGGCCTTGACCTCGGGAAGAGCCACCTCGCGCAGGAACCGGACTCCCAGGTCCTGGTGCAACCCTTCCAGAACGGAGTCCGGCAGGAGGCGCGGGTTGTCACTGTAGCCGTGATAGAGACCGGCGATGACCCGCCGCGCGCGGCCATCATGACGCGAAACCGGAAACGAATGAATGACGTGCCGATACACGAACTGACGGAGCTCTGCGTAGAGCCTCTTGCCGTGATCCGAGAAGCCGATCAGATCGCCGGGCAGCCGTTCCCTTCGTTCGGAGAACTCGTCGGGACTCGAAACCCCGTTGGCGTCGATCCACCGCTCGATTCGCGATCGTGAGGCTTCGACGAGATCGGACGTGAGCGTGGCGATCATCCCCCGGATGAGCGAAGCGCGGCGGACCGCCGGGTCCCGTCCCCCGCCGCGAACGGCGCGCGCGACCCGCGAGACCGCGAGCGCTTCGATCGCGTCCTCTCCGGCGAGCGCGATCCCATCCTCGAGGTCGTGCGTCTGCTGCGCGATCTCGTCGCACCAGTTGACGACCTGGGCTTCGAGCGTGCCGCCCGAATCGAACCGAAGCCCGTCGACGAAGTCGAGAGGGAACGGGAAATCGCGCCGCCATCCGGTGTGCTTCAGGATCCCCTCGCGCACGTCGTCGGTCAAGTTGAGTCCCGGCTCGTCGTAGCGCCGCTCGAGACGGTCGACAACCCGGACCGACTGGTAGTTGTGCTTGAACCGGCCGGCTTCGGGATGACTGTTCTGCAACAGATCGTCGAGGACGTTCTCCCCCGAGTGTCCGAAAGGCGTGTGGCCGAGGTCGTGGCCGAGAGCGACCGCCTCGGTCAGGTCTTCGTTCAGCCCGAGCGCCCTCGCGGTGCTGCGCGCGATCTGCGACACCTCGATCGTGTGCGTGAGGCGCGTCCGGAAGTGGTCGCCCTCGAACGGGATGAAGACCTGGGTCTTGTGTTTGAGACGCCGGAAGGCGCGCGAGTGGATGATGCGGTCGCGGTCCCGGACGTACTGAGTGCGAAAGTCTTCCTCGTCGGCGGGAAGCGGTCCGCGGGGACGGGTCGCGCGCGCGCTTCGCGAGGCGTAGATCGCGAGCCGCTCTTCCTCGAGCCGCTCGAAGCGTTCCCGGGTGAAAGCCGATGTCGCGACCGTCATTCGTCCTCAAGCCGTCGGGAGAGAAGCAGAGACCGCGCTTCGCCGACGAGATAGAGCGAGCCCGCGACGATTATAGGGGCCGGATCCGGATCGCGAAGGAGATCCGCGAGCGCGACCTCGACGGTCTCGGACGCGACGACGGTTCGCCCCGCCGCCCCGGTCCGGCGGACGAGCTCGTCGACGGTCGCCGCGCGCGGGGACGGCGCGCGCACGAGCCGGACGCTCGCCGCCGCCGGAAAGAGGTGCGCGGCCATCTCCTCGACGTCCTTGTCCGCCATCGCGGCGAAGACGAGCCGGGCGCGACCCGCGAGGCCGACGTCGCGGAGGAAGCCGGCGAGCGCGAGAGCGGCCTGTGGGTTGTGACAGCCGTCCAGGACGACGGCGACGCCTCGGCAGGAGAGCTTCTCGAGCCGGCCGGGCCAGCGTGTGGCGGCGATCCCCCGCTCGATGGCGGCCGAATCGATTCCCGGAAATTCCGGCGACAGGATCTCGGCCGCCCGAGCGGCCAGCGCCGCGTTGCCTGCCTGGTGAGCTCCGGGAAGGGGCGTCTCGAGAAGGTAACTCGCCCCCGGCGTCGCGACCCGCAGCCGCGTTCCGTCGAGAGAAGTCTCGACCTCCGACACGTCGATCTCTTCCGCCGCCTCGTGCGCGACGGCGCCGCACTCGCGCGCCGCCTCGACGAGCGCCCGACGGGCTTCCGGCTCCCGCGGCCCAACGAGCGCGGGACGTCCGGAGCGGAAGATTCCCGCCTTCTCCCGCGCGATCGATGAGAGCGTCGGGCCGAGTTCCTCGGTGTGATCCAGGCCGATCGACGTGACCACCGACAACCTCGCCGAAGCCACGTTCGTCGCGTCGAAGCGTCCGCCCAGCCCGACCTCGACGAAGGCGAGGTCGAGCTTGCGCTCGGCGAAAGCCACGAACGCGGCGGCCGTCAGCGCTTCGAAGTAAGTCGCCGGAATTTCCGGAGGCGCTTCCGCAGCGCGGAGCACGGGCGCGAGCGCCGCGTCGAGCTCCTCGTCGCAAAGATCGTTCTCGCCGACCCGGATCCGCTCGCCGACCCGGGTGAGATGCGGCGATGTGTACAGGCCCGCCCGGACCCCGCCCGCCTCCGCAATCGCGGACAGCGTCGCCGCGACGGAGCCTTTGCCGTTCGTCCCCGCCACGAGCACGGCGGGGACGCGACGCTCCGGGCGGCCGATTCGCTCGCAGAGAGCATCGATCGCGGCGAGGCCGAGCTTCATGCCGCGCGGAGCGAGGGATTCGAGGCGGACGAGAGACGGGAAGCGGGAACCGGGAGACCGGAAACGGACGGATGCCTTCCGGGCTAGGCCGCGCGCCACAGCAGCTCGAGACACCGCACGAGGGTTTCTTTCATCGCAGAACGGTCCACGACGACGTCGAGAATGCCGTGCTCGAGAAGGAACTCGGAGCGCTGGAACCCTTCCGGCAGAGTCTGCCGGATCGTCTGCTCGATCACCCTCGGGCCGGCAAAGCCGATGAGCGCGTTCGGCTCGGCGACGTTCACATCTCCCAGCATGGCGTAGGAGGCGGTCACGCCGCCGGTCGTCGGGTCCGTCATCACCGAGATGTACGGGACGCGCGCTTCGGAAAGCCGGGCGAGCGCGGCGGAGATTTTCGCCATCTGCATCAGCGAGAGGATTCCCTCCTGCATCCGCGCGCCTCCGGAAGCCGAAACGATGATCAGCGGTTTTCTCTCGGTCAGCGCGCGTTCCGCCGCCCGGGTCACCTTCTCTCCGACCACCGATCCCATCGAGCCGCCGAGGAAGAAGAACTCCATGGCCCCGATCAGGACCGGGATTCCCCCCATCGTGCCGGACCCGATGACGATCGCTTCGGAACCGCCGACATTCTCCTCGGCGCTTTTCAGCCGATCCCGATAGCGCTTCGAGTCCCGGAACCTCAGCGCGTCGATCGAGCGCAGGCCGCTCTCGAGCTCCTCGTACTTCTCGTCGTCGAAGAGCATCCGGAGCCGCTCGGGGGCAGAGAGGCGAAAGTGGTAACCGCACTTCGTGCAGATCTTGAAGTTCCTCGCCAGCTCCTTGTTGTAGAGGATCTCGCGGCACTTCTCACACTTGACCCACAGTCCCTCCGGGACCTTGCTGCGCTTCTCGCGCGGCTCCTTCGGGGCGCGGTCTTTCCGGAACCACATGGCGAAGAGCGGGTATGGTAGTTCAACGGGACGGCGCGTCGACAAAGATTCGGCGCCGGCCCTGATCGTCCGTCACGATCCGGCTTTCGACTTCGAAGGCCTCCCGGAGCCGCTCCGGGGTCAAGGTCTCACCCGGAGGACCGGTGGCCAGCGCCCGGCCGGCGCGGAGGAGAACGATCCGGTCGGCGATCTCGCCCGCGAGGTCGATCTCGTGCGTCACCAGAAGAACGGTCGTCCGGCGCTCCGCGTGGACGCGGGTGGCGAGCTCCAAGAACTCCAGTCGGTGTCTCGGGTCGAGTCCGGAAGTAGGCTCGTCCAGCAGCCAGATCTCCGCCTCCTGCGCCAGCGCGCGCGCAAGAAAGACGCGGCGCTTCTCTCCGCCCGAGAGCGCGGAGGCGTCTCTCTCCGCGAGCGCCTCGACATCGCAGGATCGCATCGCCGCGAGCGCGCGGTCGTGGTCGTCCGCCGAGTCCGCGGAAAAGCCGCGGGCGTGGGGCGCCCGACCCTGGAGCACGAGGTCGAGACAGCGGATCGGGAAGGCGAGCTCGGTCGACTGCGGCAGATAGGCGATCCGCCGCGCCGTCGCCCGGCGGGACAGGCCGGCGAGCGACCGTCCCTCGAGAAGCAGCTCTCCCCCGCTCGCCGGGACGATCCGGGCGATCACCCGCAGGAAGGTGGACTTGCCCGACCCGTTCTCCCCCAGGAGAGCGACGACCTCTCCGCAGCCGATCGCGGCGTCCAGCCCGTCGAGGGCGGGCGTCGCGCCGTAGGAGGCCGTCAAGCCGCGGGCTTCGAGGAGGGCGCTCATGGGTTCCGCAGCAGCAGCCAGGCGAAGGCCGGAGCTCCGATGGCTGCGGTGACCGCGCCCACGGGCAGCTCCGCGGGCGCGAAGGCCGACCGCGAGACCGCGTCCGCTGCGACGAGCAGCGCCGCCCCGGCGATCGCGGACACGGGCAGGAGCACACGCTGGTCGTTTCCAACCGCAGCGCGGGCGGCATGTGGGACCAGCAGGCCGACGAAGCCGATGATCCCCGCGAAAGCGACCGCAGCGCCGGTCAGGAGCGAGGCGGCGAGAAAGACGATCCGCTTGGAGCTCTCGACGTCGACGCCCAGTGCCGCGGCGTTCTCCTCTCCCACGGCGAAGAGATTCAGTCTTCCCGCGAACGCGAACAGAACGGCGAAGCCCACGGCGCCGTAGGGAGCGAGGGCGAGGACCTTGCCGGTCGTCGCGTCGGCGAGGCTTCCCATCATCCAGAAGAGCATCGTGCGCGCGGTCTGACCCGATGCGACCGAGAAGACGGCGAGGAGCACCGCGGAGAAGAACGCATTGGCGATGAGGCCCGCGAGCAACAGGCGCTGCAGGTCGAGCCTTCCACCCCGCCGCGCGAGCGCCGCGACGGCCACGGAAGACGCCACAGCACCCCCGAACGCGGCCGCCGGCGAGACGAGAGGCGATAGCCCCGCGACTGCCGCGAATGCCGCTCCGGTCGCCGCGCCGCCCGACGTGCCGAGGAGAAACGGATCGGCCAGCGGATTCTTCAGAAGGGCCTGGAGCGCCGCCCCGGCGACCGCGAGGCAACATCCGACGAGAGCGGACAGCGCGACCCGGGGCGCGCGAAGCGAAGCGACGAGCCGCGCCGTCTCGCCGGCCGGCCCCTCGCCCGAAAGGAGATCGGTCAGGGAGAGGCGCACGCCCCCGACGGCCAGACCGAAAGGCCAGACCGAAACCGACGGCGACCGCGAGCAGAGCGATCGCGGCCGCAAGACCGCCGGCGGCACGGCTCGCTTTCACGGCGTTCTCCGCGCGCTCCCCGGGTGAAGGGCGGTCGCGAGCTCCTCGAGCGCTCCGAAGACGCGGGGACCCGGCCGGTTCATCACGGCGTCGTCCATCCAGACGACCCGCGAGCGCCGGATCGAGCCGCGGGAGAGCGCGCCGGTCGCGAGCGCGCGCTCGAAAGCAGGGCGCGTCCCGGCGGACACGGGGAGAACGAGAACCTCGACCGGCGCCGTCGACAGGTACTCCAGCGAGACGACGGGCCACCCCGGGCGTCCTTCGAGCAGGTTATCGGCGCCCGCATCCGAGAGAACTCCATTCAAGAACGTTCCGCCGCCGGCGGCCTGCGGCGGCTCCGGCCACACGAGGAGAATCGCCTTCGGGCGACGCCTTCCCGACACCCGTTCGCGGACCGCGGCTCGCCGGCGGGCGAGCGAGCCGGCGAGGCGAGCCGCTTCCTCGCGGCGTCCCAGGGCTTCGCCGATCCGGCGAATCCCCTCGAGCACCGCGCCAAGTGATCCGGTGGGAAGGACGACGACTGGGAGGCCGACCGCCGCGAGCGCAGTGACCGGGCCGCGCGCATTACCCTCCTGCGTCGCGAGAACGAGGTCGGGCCGGAGAGAGACGACCTTTTCCGCGCTGACCTCGAGACCGCCGACCCGCGGAATCGCGCGAGCCGCCGCCGGATAGTCGGAGTATTCCGACACTCCTACGAGGGATGCACCCGCGCCGAGGGCGAAGACGATCTCCGTCAGGTTCGGAGCGAGGGCAACGACGCGGCGTGGTGCTCGCGTCGGTCTGGAGCCCGTCGTGCCCTGCTCCGCGCGACAGGCGAGGATCGCGGTCAGCACCGCGAGGGAAAAGAGAAGTCGCCGGTCGAGCCGCCGGGGGGCGTCAGGTCGCGGGAGCAGCGATTCGCCGGTCAGCCGTGGGATTCGGCCTCTTCGAGATCGTTCGGAATGCCGAGGCGCATGCACGCAGCGTCGTACATCTGTCTCGCCGCCTTCTGCGCGTTCTGAAGCTCTGCGAGCCGGTCCTTGACTTTGGCCAGCTCCGCCTGGATCTCGCCTTCGGCGTCGCTGATCTCCTGGCGGGTCACCTCGAGCGTGTGTTCGTAGAATCTTCTTTGCTCCGGGGACAGACTCATTCGCTTCTTCCTCCTGCTCGCGGGTGCTTCATCGTACCTCGGCGGAGAGGCGTCAATGCCCTTTGATGCCTCGGGTGAGGGAGATCATGGCTTCACTTCCACCACCACCGTACGCCACATTTTTACCGGGATTCCGTTCTTCGTCGCAGCGCGGAAGCGCGAGCCCCGCACGGCGTCGAGGACGACCGTGTCGATTCCGCTGCGGCCACCGAGGCCTTTCTGCACGCGGGCGTCGGCGACGGCCCCCCGCTCGTTGACGAGCACCAGAATGACGACACGGCCCGAGGGTTTCTGTTGGCGCGCAATGGGGGGATAGACGATCCGCGGGCGACTCAAGAGCGCCGGCTCGACGACTCCGGGACCGGGACCGACGAGATCGCCGCGAGAGACCTGCGGCTCGGCAGGCGTGGCCGGTTCGGGCGCCGTCTCGTGCGGCACATCCGCCTTCTCGCGTGAGGCAATCGTCTCGGCGGGCTCCCGCGAAGCGGGCGGCGCGACGACAGCCTGCGTCGGCTCGGGCGGCGGCGACGTCGGGACGGGCGGCGGCGACGTGGGCTCGACGCGCGCGACCGCGACCTCGGGAGCGCGCTCGGCGACCATGGTCGGCGCGGCCGCGGTTCTCGAGACGGGTGTCGAACGCGCCGACTGCTGGAGCGTCCTCTGGTTCTTCATCTCCTGCCGCTTCGCGGCCAGCTGGCGTTGGACTTCCTGCTCGATCGTCTTCTGATCCGGAGGCGCCGCCGCGGGCGTCGGGATCGACGCCGCCGGAGCAGGGCCGGCGTCCGCGGGAGCACCCGTCGAAGCCGGCGTCGGCGAGGATGCGATCGCAGGGCCGGCTGCCGGGCCCTTCCGGGTGAGAAGGACCGCGAGCAGCACGCCGATCGCGACGACCGCCGCCATCCCGATGTACAACGGAGTCCGTCTTTTCTTCTCCGACTCCATCCGGGCGGGAGAGAAAGACCCGAAGACGCCGGCTTCCTCGGCTTTCGGGGCGACCGACATGGCGGCTGAATCGGAAACCGGTTGCTCGGAAGCGGGCACCCCGGCCGGCGCGACGTCGTGGGCCGCCGGAACCGGTACGGCGGGCCGAACCTCGGCAGCCGGTGTTGGGACTTCCCGAAGCCGATCGAGATAGATTGCGAGG
>WNFV01005875.1_pt1 | contig 14765 bp, 14 predicted proteins | sample 5400101 | NCBI WGS metagenome assembly WNFV01 (sample SAMN13153361, study PRJNA577476) | soil metagenome | isolation source: 115 cm soil or saprolite under grassland replicate 1 | place: USA:California | collected 2016-06-15 | reverse complement strand
GCACCAGCGGGCCCTCCACCACCATCGACCCGATCCGGCCGTGCTGGTAGTAGTGCACGTCCGACCCGCACACGCCGACAGAACCGACGCGGACCAGCGCTTCGTCGGGGCCCGGTTCCGGGACCGGCCGCTCCTGCAGTTCGATCGTCTGAGGCCCGGTCAGCACCGAGGCCCGCATCGTGGTGTCCACTTCGTCGCCTCCGGAAGGGGCAGGTACGCCTCGCCGTGTTCATTGACTGTCACCCTGCCTCGGCCCCTGGCGTCTTACAAGCCCGGTATCGGGCCCACGGAGGCCCGAGACACCTATCCCGCGCTTGTCGCGCTGCATGCCTGCGGACCGCAGCCTGACTTACCCGAGCGGATCGCGGCAGTGAGTACGTTCCGGTTTGTGAGGCGAGGTGGATGCTGAAGGTCTGGCGTGCTTGCGCGTGTCGTCGTCAGTGCCGGCTGGTTGCCACCTGCAGCAACCTGAGTGAGAGCAGGACGCGGCACGGGAACAACACGGCGAGGACGAGCACTCGCTGGTATAGGCCGATCCAGTCGTGCAGGGGTGCGTCATCCGGCATGAACAGCACCCCGCCCGCGAGGAACCCGGCGAGTGCCACGATTCCGGCCGCGAAAGTGTACGTGGCGATGCTCTGCCACCTCGGGTCACGTGCTGCGCGCCGCGAGATTGCGATCAGCCCGACCGCGCTGGTCATGAAGAACATGAATCCGGCGATGATGTGGCCGCCCGGGTCGTAGGTGACGCCGACGGCGTCCTCGCGCAGCGGGAAGACCGCGCCAAGAACCAGCCCGGTGCCGCTGACGAGGAGGAGGGCCGGACCGACCCGGCCGGTCTTCGTCGGCCGCAGACCGCGGTGAAGTCCGACCGCGAAGGCGACCGTGAGCACGCCGAACACGACGAAGTTGACCTGCTGGATCCACCCGTTCGGACCGGCTTCGAGCGCGCTGACCCGCTCGGCGAGCGGGTCGTACTCATCCCGGCGGAACGCCTCCTGAGCCAGGAACGCCGCGGTGAACAAGACCGGACCGATGACCCCGGCCCAGGCTGAGATGGTGAGCGATCGGCTCGGCCGCTCCTCGAGATCCTCGCCGGTCCAATCCTGGCTGTGGGTGCGCGTGGTTGGCATCTCGCTCATGACTTGCCTCCGTCTGGCGGCACCCGATCGATCTACTGGGTGCGTATGACGCTGACGCTAGAAGCGGCCGCCTGCCCCCACCATCGGGAGTTCTCCCCACGCGGCCAGCCCGTGTTGCATGGCGAACAGCGCGGCCGCGGCTCGGGTCGAGATGCCGATCTTGGCGTACGCGTTCTGGATGTGACGGTCCGCGGTCTTGGCCGAGATCCCGAGGACGCGCGCAATCTGCTTCGTCTGCAGGCCGCGGGCGAGCAGCCCGACGACCTGCGCCTCGCGGTCGGTCAGCCCGGCCGGCCGTGCGATGCGCAGTGCGCGATGCCCGGCCGTCTCGAGCACCGCGCCAACGCAATCGCCGTCCAGCCGCCCGGCGCGCGCCTCCTCACCGAGCAGGTCGGCTGCCCGCTTCGGCGACAGCGCGTCCCGGTGCGGCCGCGGCTCGGTCATCGCGTGGTACGCGTCGGCAACGGCGAGCAGGCGTGCCGACGGCGTAAGCGCAGCCGCTGCCGCCCCCGGTGGTAGCCAGCGCCGTCGAGCCGCTCGTGGTGGAACGTCGCAACCGGCACCAGAGCGGCAAGGAACGCCGATCGGCACAGAACCCGCTCGGAGTGATAGGCGTGCAGCCTGACCTGTTCCCACTCGTCCGGCGACAGCGGTCCCGGCTTCTGCCAGATCAGGACAGAAACGGCGACCCGCCCCACGTCGTGGACGAGCGCCGCCCGCCGCGTCGCGGCCGCCTCTACGGCGGGGAAGCCGCACCGCTGGGCCGCCGCTGTCGCCAGCTCGGCCACCCCGTCTGAGTGACCGACCAGGTATTTCGAAGCGAGATCAGCGAAGTCACCCATCGCGGCTAGCGCCACGTCGATCGCCTCACCCCGCAACATCAGGCGAGGGGCAGGCTCCAGAGCGAGAACGTCGTCCCACACCGACTGCTCGTCCTCGAGGGTGAGAATGCCGGGCGCGTCGGCCACTAGTTGCGCGGCTACCGCCGGATCGAATGCGCCGCCGGCCCGCTCCCCGATGGCCTTCGCGGCGTACTCCACGCCGCCGAGCATGCGCTGCAACGCGGCATCGCGAGCCACGTGGATGATGCGCAACGACAGCGGGATCCCCTCTCCCCGGAGGCCACCGGCCGGCCCCTTGCCGTCCCAACGGTCGGTGAAGTGAGCAAACAGCTCCCGCACGTCGGCAGGCATGCCAAGCCGTCCACTCAACATGTACGCAACCTCGCACAGCGCAGCGATGTGATCCCGATGCCCGCGAAGCGCCCTCGGGAGCCCGCCGACTGCCTGCAGGGCACGCACCGGTGGCGCGCTGTCCGGGTCTGCCAGCGCGCGCATGATGCCGGCCATCGTTTGGGCCGGCGTCCCGAACATCACCGGGTTGAAGTGCCTGAGCAGGCCGCCCCTGACAGCCCGGCGGTGATCTCAGCATCGACGGTGCACCCGACATAGAACAGCAGGCACCCGTAATACGTCTGCGAAGCGGTCCTGGAGCCAACCCCCAGGCGATCGGCCAGCCGCATCGCGAACAGCGTGCTCTGCAAGCCGTGCTCAAGCGGCAGCCCCATGCCAAGATCCGTTGCCAGGCACAGCGATCCGATCACCTCGGCGGTGCGGACCTCATCCTGGCTCGACGTTGACTGACCGGCCACGGATCGACCGTACTGGCCAGCCCTCGCAAGCGCACCCTTCCGGCGCTGGGACGCCCTGCCTTCTGTGGCAGGTCCGTCTCGCCGACTGTCTTGCTCGCCTGCGGTGGCTGCTAGCTCGGGCCAAGGAGCGCGCTGGTTCCGCGATCGCCGCGGCCAGGCCCTCACTTCCCGTACCTCGGCGTGACACGACGAGGCATGCACACTGCTGGTATGGCTCCGGTGTCGGCACCGAGGACGGTCAGCCCCGTCATGGTCGGGCGCGCCCACGAACTCGACGTGCTTGCCGAGCTCGGCCGCGGACTGAGATCGGACGCACCCGCGGTGGCGCTCGTCGGTGGCTCCGCCGGGATGGGCAAGAGCCGGTTGGTGTCCGAGGCCACACGGCGGTGGCAGGCCCAGCGGTGCCGAGTTCTGCTGGGGCAGTGCGCGCCGGTGGAGGGCACGCCGTACACGCCGCTGGTCTCTGCTTTGCGGCGTGCGGTTCCATCCAGCGCCCCGGTGCTGCGGATGCTCATGTCGGCGCGCGCCACTAGTCGGACAGAGCTGTTCGAGGGCCTCAGAGCGGCACTCGACGGGCTTGCTCTGCGGGTTCCGCTGATTCTGATTGCAGAAGACCTGCACTGGTCCGACCGCGCCTCGCGAGATGCCTTGGCGTACCTCGTAACTCAATCCAGTGGTGGCCGTTTTGGGATCGTCGGCACCCACCGCTACGACGGCCCGATGTCCGCGCGGGAGTTCGGGTTGTTCGCCGACGCGATGGCGCGTCGGGGGCCGGTCACCAGGATCGCCCTGGAGCCGCTCACAGTGGCACAGGTCGCGGACGTGGCGGCTGCCATCACCGGGGTTCGCCCGTCGGGGGCCGAGGCGGGGGAGCTCCATCGCAGGACGGGCGGGATTCCTCTTCTGGTGGAGGAGGTCTTGGCCCTCGGAGGCAGGGGCGTACCGGACCATCTGCGCAGCATGTTCGTCACCAGGGTCCTCGAACAGGGGAATGACGTGGCCCGGGTGCTCGAGGTCGTGGCGGTGGCCGACCAGTGCGACGAGCTGGTGATTGCCGGGGTGCTCGGCATGGACGTGCGCGCGGCCGGACTCGCGCTCAAGCAGGCCCGCGGCGCCGACCTGGTGCTGGTCGACGCGGTCGGTTACCGGTTTCGCCACGACCTTCTCAAAGAGGCCGTGTACGACGAGATCTCACCCGGCCGACGTCGGGAGCTCCACCGACTCGTCGCGGCGCTGCTGGCAACTCGGGCGGACGTGGAGCCCGCGGTTCTCGCTGAACACTGGCACCGTGCTGGCGAGCGCGAGCAGACGGCCCTCGCGAGCCTGACTGCGGCCGAGCAGGCCGAGCGGATGCACGCCCCGGCTACGGCGCACCAGCACTACGAGCGGATCCTGTCGACCTGGCACCGGCTCGGCGATCCCGTCCGGCAGCGTGTCGGTCCCCGGGACGAGGTGCTGCGGCGCGCGGCGTACGCCGCGGAACGCTCCGGTGACTTCGCCCGTGCGGTCGACCTGACCACCGAGCGGATCGCGGGGGGTGAGGGGACGGCGAACGACCAGGCGCTCCGATGGGAGCGGCTGGCCCGCTACCGCTGGGAGGCGGGCGACGGGCACGGCTCCCGGGCCGCCTACCAAGAAGCAGTGCGGGTCTTGCCGAGCGACGCCCCTCCCTCCGTGCGTGCAAGGGTCCTGTCCGGCCTGGCCTGGCATCTTGCCGCCACCTTCCAGTACGAGGAGGCCAAGCGACGGGCCGCCGAGGCACTGGCGGCGTGTGCGGACGTGGACGACCAGGCCGTTCTCTGGCAGGCATACCTTGCACGGGGCATCGCGTGGTTGGGTTCGACCACCGGGCACGACGCGTTGGAGGAGTCGTGCCGCCTGGCCACCGCGGTCGGTGTCGGGGACCGGGTGGCCATCACCCGGATGTGGCTCAACTTCAGCAATCAGCAGCTGGGGTACGCGGCCGAGATTGAGCCGAACCTCCGGATCGCTCTGCGTGCGGCCGCGGCTGACGGACTCGGCTCGAGCATGGAAGCCGCCTTGCGGTACATGCTCGCCGAGCATCTGTCTGAGACCGGCCGCTGGGACGAGGCGCGGTACGAGCTCGAGCTCAACCTTGAGCGTCTCCGCGTCACGGGGATCCCGGCGCTGTTCTCCTGGGGTTACCAGTCCCGGTTGGCGGCATGGCGCGGCGACTCGGCCGCGGCAGTCGAGGCACTGGAGCGAACCCGCTCACTCACCGAACTGGCGCCGCAGCAGCCGCTGCCGTTGGCGTGTGCATTAGCGGGACGAGCCGGGTTGCTGCTCTGGGAGGGCCGCCTCGACGAGGCAGTCGAGTCGGCTCGGGAGGCGGTCACGCGGAGCTCGGTCAGCATGTACCACGCCGCTGAGCCGCTCGCCGTACTCTGCCGTGCCGAGGCCGACGTCGCCGAGTGGACCCGGCGCGGCGGGCGCAACCCCGATCCCGAGGTCCACGCCGAGCTGTCCGGTCGGCTGATGCACCTCCGGCGGGAGTCGGCGTCCCGGGCGCGGGCCTTCGCCGCAACGTGCGCGGCCGAGCTGGACCGGTGGTCGGGTGAGAGGACCGCGGCGCCCTGGCGCCGGGCGGTCGAGGGATGGCAGGAGGCTGGTGACCCCTACCAGGAAGCGTGCGCACGGTGGCGACTGGCGTGGGCGCTGCTCGCCGACCGGTCCGGACGTGCCGAGGCCGCCGGCCATCTCGCATCCGCCGCCGACACCGCGGCCGCGCTCCGGGCGCGTCCGCTCGGCGTGGCTGTCCACCGGCTGAGGGTGCGGGCCCGGTTACCCGTGTGGTCGCCCGGCGCACATGAGGTGGAGCCCTCCCTGGCCAGTTCCCTGACGGCGCGAGAACTCGAGGTGCTGCCTCTTCTCGCGGCCGGTCGGAGCAACGCCGAGATCGCCGAGATTCTCGTGATCAGCCCCCGCACCGTCGGCATCCACGTGTCCCGGATCCTGCACAAGCTAGGCGCGGAGCGGCGTGCCCAAGTGTCGGATCTCGCCCGCCGCACCGGCCTTCTCGACAGCTGACCGGGCTCGGCGGGAATAGGTCACATGACAGATGTTCTGGGCCTGCCGCATCCGTAGCGTCGAGCAGCAGTAACCACGACTGCGAAGGAGCCACTCATGTCTGGTCCATTCATCGTGATGAGCAAGTCTCGGGTCAAGCCGGACAAGGTGGAGGCCTATGCCGCCTGGTGCGCCGACATGTTCGCCGACGTCGAAGAGCAGGAGCCCCGGCTGCTGGCCTTCAACCAGTGGGAGTCCGAGGACCACACGTCCTCGGTCGTCATTCAGATCCACCCGGACGCGGAGTCGTTCGAGTACCACCTGAAGCTGTTCGGCGAGCGAGTCAAGGAGACGTTCGAGTACGCCGACGTGCAGGCGGTCGAGATCTACGGCCCGTCGAGCCCGTTCGTCGAGCAGTTCGTCACCCACGGCCTCGAGGGTCTGCCGGTGACTCTGCACCCCCAGCACACGGCTGGCTTCACCCGCCTGACAGCGGCCTGATGTGACACCCCCCGACCCGGTCACCGCACGACCGGCTGAGGATGCGTACTCACATCGGCATGAGCGGACGACGCGATCGGTACTGCTGGTGGACTGGTACGTGTGTAGTGGGCGGCGTGCAGGAGGGTCTACTCCGCCGCCTGATCTCGACCCTGCCGGGTCATCCGAACCTCGAACTCCGACTCGTAGTCGACGCTGCTTTCCGGATCGACTGCCATCCTCAGGTCGCCTCCAGAGAGGTGTGTGAAGACCACGGTCCACGGGTTGCACCCCACCTGGCCTGCGGGGGTGAAGTGCATTGTCGAGGCGCCCGGAAACGACGCCCCCCATCTCTCGGGAGGACAGCGAGGCGCCACATTCAAATGTCCGATCGTCGGGTGGCGGCGGCAACCCCAGTATCTGAACGGGCCCATGGTCAATCCACCTCGAGTCGGTGTTGGTGACGGCGCGGGCCAGCTAATCCGAGAGTCGAGTCGTGTGGGTGATGAACTGTCGGAGCAAGGTTTCAAGAATCGAGTCTGCTTCCAGACCAAGGGAGAAGATGTCAGAGGTGTGGGTGTGGCCGGGCAGCCACGCGAGCGCCGGCAAGATGCCGCGACGGTCGAAGAACTCGACAACGACGCGCGTCAACTGCTCCTGGGCGAGTCGATCGAACTCACCCACGGTGAACAGCATCGGGACCGCCGAGTCGGCCAGGCCCGGTAGGGCCGAGCGCCCGGCATAGGTTGTCTCGTCGTCACCGAAGTACGAAGCGAGGATGGACCGGTGCGGCTCGGTGCGAGCCGCGGTCTTCACGTCATAGACGCCGGCCATCATGATCGCTGAAGCGACGGCATCAGCCGGACGACCGGCGTGACCGGCGAGGAACGACGCGACATGCGTCGCGCCGGCCGAGTAGCCAACCAGGACGAGCCGCTCGGGGTCGCCGCCATACTCCGCGATGTGCGACCGCGTCCAGGCGACCGCAGCAGCGACGTCCTCCGCTCCGACCGGCCAACCGTGGTGAGGTGCCAGCCGGTAGTTCATCGTCACCGCGAGCATCCCGCACCGGGTCGCCCACCCGCCGACATGGTCGAAGTACGGCGTACCCTCTTGCCGCTTGTCGCCCATGCTGTACGCGCCGCCATGCACGAACAGGACGACAGCGCGGCTCGCCGGCACCGGATCGACCAAGGTGTGCACGTCAAGGCGATGCCTTGGGTCCGGCCCGTAGGCGCGATCCCGCTCGACCCGCGGCGCGAGATACCCGTTCCGCCGATGAGGCTCCCCGAACAGGCGGGCGATCTCCTGGATCTTCCCCGGGTTGAAGTCACGGCCGATGATCCACAGCCGCTGACGGATCTCCGCCATCTCGTCAGGCACGAGGTCAGCGTGACAGCAGGCTCGCCCGGAGGTCCAGCACCATCGGCTCGGGCGGCAGTTCCGGGTGGCTGCAGCGCACGCTGTCTGCCGCAGTTCCGGGTGGCCGCAGCGCACGCTGTCTGCGGCATGTCAAGGAGCTGGGCTAACTCCCACAGGTCCGCGCCCTTGCGGCCGGACGGGTCCGCGCCGAGGAGGTCTTCATGCAGGCCGTCGACAGTGTGGCGGCTCGGTTCGCTCTCTTCACCATCGTCGAAACGGATCTCGGCCAAGATCCAACCAGGCGCTTCTGCCGGAGCATCGGGGTCATATCCCTCATCGATCAGGGACAGCACCCCGAACGCGGCCTTATACGCGGCGGCTCGCATAGTCTGCGCGACGTCGGCAGCGTCTGCTCCGGCTCCAACAGCACGTTGCGCGGCCGGAATTGCGGCGATGCTCTCGGGGGTCTAACCGTTGATTGAGTCGCGCCAGATCTGGCGCAGAACAAGCCATCGTGCCTCCTGCGGAATGTCTTCCGTCAGTTCCGAGCGCGCCCCATCCTTCCGGGTCTTCCGCGCCCAGCTCGCGCATTCGCTCTACGAGGCCGTACCTTCGGGCCACACCCATGCGGCCATGGTTCCAGGTCGCAGACCTGCCGTGGGAACGCACTCAATTCGGCATGGTTGCGCGGAACGCGGCAGATGAGTGCGTTTCCCGTTGAGTCCGATGATGTTGTGACGCGGCCCACGTCCGCGGGGGCGTCTCCCATGTCACGGGCTGCCGGGCTGTCTCGTCTCGGTGACGAGAGGCAGTACCGGATGAGGAGGATGACGTTATGCGAGTGTTCGTGGCAGGCGGGACCGGGGTGATCGGGCGGCGTCTGGTGCCGCAGCTGGTGGCCCGTGGGCATCAGGTGACCGCGACGACGACGAGCGCGGGCAAGCTGGGGCTGCTGGAGCAGCTGGGGGCCGAGGGCGTCGTGATGGACGGGCTCGATGCGGTGTCGGTGGGCGAGGCGGTGGCCGCGGCACGGCCGGACGCGATCGTGAACCAGATGACGGCCCTGTCCGAGGCGCACGCCGGCAAGCCCAACCTGAGGAAGGCCGACCGCTTCTTCGGCACCACCAACCGGCTCCGCAGCGAGGGGATCGATCACCTGCTGGCCGCGGCCGAGGCGACCAGCGTCTCCCACGTCGTCGCGCAGGGCCACGCCAGCATGAACGGGATCCGCGAGGGCGGCTGGGTGAAGACCGAGGAGGACCCGCTGGAGGTCCTGGAGGGGACGAAGGCGATCCGGCATCTCGAGGACGTCGTCGTCAAGGCTGGAGGCGCGGTCCTGCGCTACGGCGGGTTCTACGGGCCGGGCGCCTGGGACGAGCAGATCAAGCTCGTGCGGAAGCGGCTGTTCCCCCTGGTCGGGGGCGGCACTGGCTACGTCTCGTGGGTGCATGTCGATGACGCGGCGAGCGCTACCGTCCTGGCGGTGGAGCAGCAGGCGAACGGCGTGTTCAACATCGTGGATGACGAGCCGGCCCCCGTCAGCGAGTGGCTTCCGTTCCTCGCGGAGTGCGCCGGGGCCAAGCCGCCGCGGCGGGTCCCGGCGTGGCTGGCCCGGCTGCTGGCCGGCGAGATGGCGGTGGGCATGGTGACCGAGGGGCGTGGCTTCTCCAACGCCAAGGCCAAGCGGGAGCTCGGCTGGGAGCTGCGCTATCCATCGTGGCGGCAGGGTTTCAAGGAAGAACTCGCATGACCCGGGGCGAGGAGTTCGAGGAGCTGCGGCCGCTGCTGTTCGCGATCGCCTACCGGATCCTTGGCAGTGTGGCCGAGGCACAGGACGCGGTCCAGGAGACCTGGCTGCGCTACGAGGCCTCCTCGACCCAGCCCGCGTCGGCCAAGGCTTTCCTCTCGGCCGTGGTCACGCGGGTTTCGATCGACGTGCTGCGCTCGGCGCGCGTCCGGCGGGAGACGTACGTCGGGCAGTGGTTCCCCGAGCCATTGTTCGCCGACCCCTACGAGGATCCGGCGCGATCGGCGGAGCTGGCGGACTCGGTGTCGATGGCGGCCCTGTTGCTGCTCGAGCGGCTGACCCCGCTCGAACGGGCGGTCTTCGTGCTCCGGGAGGTGTTCGGGTTCGGCTTTCCCGAGGTCGCGGTTGCCGTCGGGCGGTCGGAGGCGGCGTGCCGCCAGCTCGCGGTCCGGGCGCGACGCCACATGGACGTCGGGCGCCCTCGGTTCGAGGCGGACCGCCGGGAACGCGAGGAGCTGTCGGCGCGGTTCTTCGATGCGCTCCGGGACGGCGACGTCGACGGACTGAGGGAGTTGCTCGCCGCCGACGTCCAGATGGTCGGGGACGGGGGAGGCAGGGCGCCTGCGTTCGCCAGGAGCGTGATCGGTGCCGACAACGTGGCCCGCGTGCTCGCGTCGATCTTCCCGCTGCTCGCCCGGATCGACGCAAGCGTGGAGCCACGCGAGGTGAACGGCCAGCCGGGCGCGATTCTTCGCGATCGGGACGGCAACGTGGTCAGCACGGTGACGCTCGACGTGCTCGGCGGGCGGATCCAAACGATCCGCTCGGTGGTCAACCCCGACAAGCTCGGGCACTTGGGTCCGGTAGCGGACGCGTGGGCAGTTGCACGCGAGGTGAAGCAGGCTCGCCGCCCGAACGACTGAACCTGTGCACTCAATTCGGCATGAGCGGATACCCCGCGCTGATCGTCACTTACCGCATCGCGTAGAACCACCGGATCGTCGAGTGGCTGGTCGGACCCGTCGAACACCAAGGGGTGCGCGGCTGCTGGCCGTCGCGGCGCACGACCGCGACCGTGTGTGGTACCGCGATCGACCGGGACCCGGATAGGCACGGGCGATGCTGTCGCTAGGGGCGGCGCTCGACAGGTAGCCGGGACCGGGTGAGCAGTCCCGCGCCGAACATCGCGACCAGTGGTACGACGGCGACCGCGAGGCCCACGTTGAGCCAGGGCACCGTGATCGGGTACTGCGTGGGGGCCGGCCAGGCGTCGGCGAATCCCCGGTTGAGCGCGGCGAGCACGGCGGTGGCGGCGCCCAGTCCGGCGACGGTACCGAGCAGCGACCCGAGCCCGGCGATCACGCCGGCCTGGCTCAACGACAGCGCCCGGCGTACCCGGGGGGAAGCGCCTACCGCGGCCAGCGTGGCAAGGTCCGCGCGGCCGTCGGCGGCGGCCAGTCCGGTGGCGACCGCGGCGGCGCTGAGCGCGATGACGGCGGCGACGATGGCCAGGACCAGCAGCGCCGCGTTGTTCGGCTCCGGACTGCGCTCGACCGTCACCTCGTACCTGTTGCCGACCGCGGCCTGCAGCCGGTCCTGCTCGGCGGTCGTGGGCATGCGGCTGGTGGTGGCCAGCGTCAGCAGTGGCGAGGGGTCCACGCCGAGCGTGCGGGCGGTTTGGCTGGTCAGCAGGGTAATGGGTGCCCGCGGGCGGTGCGGGAGCGCGAAGCCGGGCGCGGTGACCGTCCGGGTCTCACTTCTCTGGCCGATCGTCTCGATGGTTAGCCTTAGTTGGCCGTTGTCCAGGTAGCGCGGGTTGTCGACGACGACGGCTCCGGCGCGCAGGGCGGCGGCGGCCCGGTCGGCGTCCTCGGCCGGGACGTCGACCAGCGCACCGACAGCGGCCGGGTCGATGACCAGAGACATGCCCACGTCGGAGCCGAACCTCCCGGCGAAGTAGCGGTAGTCGTGCTGGACACCGTCGCAGCGCGCGTCGCGCCGGGCGGCGTGCTGCTCGGCGCGGGTCGGCTTGTGGCCGAGCGTGGAGCGCGCGTACGGGCACGCGCGCCCAGCGGGCGTCTGCGGGATGATGAAGCAGGGTGCGCCGCCGCACGACGTCTCGCTGATCTGGTCGATCTCGTCGACCGGCATCGTGCCGCGCAGGGCCGAGACCAGGTCCGGGGCCGGTGCGTCGCCCGAGGGGCCACTCCCCGGCGGGGCGTAGACGAACACGGTCCCCTGCCGGCCCAGCGGCCGGTAGCTCTCCCGGGCGCGCGTGTCGGTTGCGGTGAGCACGACGGCGACGGTGAGGCTGCCGATGACCGCGGCCATCACGGCCGCGATCGCCGGTGCCGCGGCGGCGCGGTTGCGGGAGGTGTCGCGCAGCGCGATCCGCGGCGCGAGCGGCAGGAAGCGGCCCAGCCGCGTCACCAGCCCCACGATGGCCGGCGTGCACAGCACCAGTCCCAGCTCGACGCCGACCAGCCCGGCGAGGATGAGCGCCTCCTCGGTGCGCCACGCACCGGCGGCCGCGGTGACGGCGCCCGCTGCGGCCAGCCCGCCGCCGAGCACCACCCAGCGCCGCCGCGACCGGGTGATCCCGCGCCGCCCGGCCAACGCGGTCACCACGTCTTGCCGCGACGCGATCCAGGCCGGCACCAGCGCGGCCAGCACCCCGGCGGCCACGGCCAGCCCGGCGAGGACGGCCAGCGCCGCCGGGTACACCCGGAAGCCGCCGGCTCGCGCGTGGGTGAAGTACTCCTCGATCATCGGCCGGCCCGCCGCGGCGGCCGACACCCCCAGCACGACGCCGGCGGCTGCGGCGACCGCCCCGAGCACCACACCGTCGGCCAGCACGATCCGGCGCACGTGTGCCGGGGTACCCCCGGCGGCGGCGACCAGCGCCAGGTCGTGACGGCGGCGGCGCGCGCCGACCGCGAACGCCGACCCGGCCAGCAAGACGATCTCCAGCATCGCCAGCCCGCCGACGAGCACGAACACGCCCAGCGGTGGCCCCTCGCCTTCCGCGAACGTGGGGTACCATTCGTCCTCGCTGGGCGGGTGTGCCAACACGTACCGCGAGACCGCGACCACCCCGTGGGTGTTGAGCTGCTTGACCTGCGCCCAGGTCAGCGGGTCCCGCGTGGCCACGAGCCAGGTCACCCCCAGCGGTGCGACCGTGCCGGCGGGCAGCACCAGCGTCGTGGCCGCCAGGTCGGTCGGGTCCTCGACCGTGCCGACCACGCGGAAGCTGCGGCCGCCGTCGGCGAGAAGGACCGTGCCGCCCAGGCCGGCGCCCAGCCGACGGACCGCGGCCGGGGTCAGCGCCACCTCGTCCGCGCTCGCCGGCGCCCGGCCGGACAGCGGGCGCAGAATCCCGCGGGCCAGCGGATCGGCGTAGTCGAGCATCCGGGCGCCGACGGTGCCAACCCCGGCCACCGTGCGCACGCTCACCCGGCCCGTCTGATCGCTGATGGCGCGGCTGCCGGGCGGCAGCAGCGCCAGCAGCCGCTCCACGGTCGGCTCAGGCCGATCAGGCGGCGCGTTACCGACGGGCAGGAACAACTCCAGATCGGCCGGCTCCTGGTACACCGGTCCGCCGTGCTCCCAACGCATCGCCGCCTGTGCGGTCCCCATCAGGCGGTCGGCCCGCTCTCCCGGGGTGAGCGTGAACGTGTCCTTGGCAACCGCCCCGAAGACCAGCGCCGCCACCGGCACGGCGATCATCGCTATCACCAGCGCCGCGCGGCCCTTCGCACGGCGCGCCTCCCGCCGGGCCACCAGCAGCGCGGTACGCCACCCGGTCATGCGCTACCGCCGGGTGCCGTCAGCAGCTCGTCGGCCTGGTCGAGCGGGCCGGAGGTGTCGACGATGACGCCGTCGCGCAGGAACACCACCCGGTCGGCCCAGGCCGCGTGCCGCGCCTCGTGCGTCACCAGGACCCCGGCGGCGCCACCGTCCACCTTGGACCGCAACAGGCGCAGCACCGCCTCGCCGGTCTGCGAGTCCAGCGCGCCGGTCGGCTCGTCGGCCAGCACCAGCAGGCGCTGGCCGACCAGCGCCCGGGCGATTGCCACCCGCTGCTGCTGCCCGCCGGACATCTCGTCTGGGAAGCGGTCCCCGAGACCATCGAGGTCCACATCGGACAGTGCCGCGTGCGCGAGCCGCCGCGCCTGGCGTACCCGCACCCCGTCCAGCTCCAGCGGCAACGCCACGTTCTCCGCCGCGGTGAGGCTGGGCAGCAGGTTCAGGTCCTGGAAGACGTAGCCGACCCGGCGACGGCGCAAGGCGGCAAGGCCACGGCGGCTGCACCCGGCCAGCACGATGCCGTACACGACCACCTCGCCCTGGCCGGGCCGGTCGAGCCCGCCCGCAAGGTTGAGCAGCGTGGACTTGCCCGACCCGGACGGCCCCATCACCGCGACCAGCTCGCCCGGCGCGACGGCCAGCGACACGCCGCGCAGCGCGTGCACGGCGGTCTCGCCGCTGCCGTGGACCCGGTGGACGTCACGCAGCTCGAGGACACTCACCGGACGACCTCCTCCGGGCGCTCGGACGCTGGCAGAGCTACCGCAGGCGCCGGTGAGGTGTAGCGGACCAGGCTCGCCTCGCAGTGGTCCAGCCAGCGCACCTCGGCCTCCGCCTGGAACAACATGGCGTCCAGCACCAGCAGCCAGGACAGGTCGGCCGGGCTCTCCGCGCGCGCCTTCAGCCGGGTGTACTCCTGCAACATGCGCATCGTGGCGCCGCGCTGGGTCTGCACCACCGCCCGCACGTCCACGCCAGGCGTCGTCAGCGCCAGCGCCAGCTTGATCGCCAGCTCGTCGCGGGGCCGGTCGGTCCTTCTGACCGGGGTGGCGAACCACAAGGTCAGCTCCGCCCGGCCCGCGTCAGTGATCTCGTACGGCCGCTGACCCGCCTCGTTCTCCGGAAGCGGGCGGACCAGCTCGTCGCGCTCCAGGCGCGACAGGGTGGTGTAGACCTGCCCGATATTCAGCGGCCACGTGCCACCGGTGGACTCCTCGAAGCCGGTCCGCAGCTGATACCCATACCGCGGGCCGTGTTCGAGGAGCGCAAGAAGACCATGCTTAACTGACATACCTACCGAGTATGCATACCGAGTATGCTGCCGTCAACCCATGCGCACCTCCGATGACACGCCTACTCTCCTGGCCGCCAAACGAACGGACACTCCAGACACACTCATCTCGGCAGATCCGGAACGCGGCAGAAGAGGGCGTTTGATCGCGGGCCGGTTTTCGGCCCAGCCGGGGTGCTGTCACAGTTGATCAAGAAGCCACGAGGGGCTCATGCTCCTGGCGCCGGCCGCCTGGACGCGGTCCCGTAGCGCCCGGTC
>WNFV01017660.1_pt1 | contig 14766 bp, 9 predicted proteins | sample 5400101 | NCBI WGS metagenome assembly WNFV01 (sample SAMN13153361, study PRJNA577476) | soil metagenome | isolation source: 115 cm soil or saprolite under grassland replicate 1 | place: USA:California | collected 2016-06-15 | reverse complement strand
TTTCTTGAGGTCCGCGCCGGGGCGGGAGGAGTCTCCACGAAATCGGGCGTCGTCGCCTTGATCTGTGGCCTTGTCGTGCTGATGCTCTCGATGCAGTCCATCGGAGCTGCGGCCCCGCTCAGCGGGGAGGGGACGACGCCGAAGCCGAACGCTACCTCGGCGGATCTGCGCATCGGGTTCCTCGAATCGGTCGACAGCCTGAATCCCTTCCAAGGTCTGAATGATCCGTCGTATCTCTTGTACGGCCTCATTTACGACTACCTGTTTTCGTTCGACCAAGATGGGAACTATGTTCCCAATCTCGCACTGAGCGCATCGTGCGACGCGGTCTGCATGAACTGGACCTACGAGATTCGACCGGGCGTGAAGTGGCACGACGGCACGGACTTCACCGTCGACGATGTCGTGTTCTCGATCAACTACAACAGCCAGAGCATCTTCCATCTCTGGGCGTTCGAGCCGTACATGAACCGAATCGTTCAGTGTTCCGGCAAGTACCCGAAACAGGGCTGCGGGGCGTACAGCAATGCCCCTTGGAACGTCACCGTGTACTTCGATCGACCCTTCGTTCCCGGAAAATCGTTGTTCGTGCCAATCATTCAGGAAGCCCAGTGGAAGGGGGTTTCGCCTCAGCAGGCGCAATACTCGTTCGCGAACCCGAACCCGATCGGGACGGGGCCGTTCGTCGCGGACGCCGCGATCTACACGGAGTACCAGAACCAGCCCGCCGAAGCGCTCCACTTGTTCAAGAATCCGAACTACCACCCGGTGGGAAACCAAATCGCCCCGACTCAAATCGACAACATCTATCTCCAGCAGTTCCAGGACGAGAGCACGATGGCCATCTCGCTCCTCCGAGGGGACATCGATCTCGCCAAGATGACCTCCGCCGGCATCGGGACGGTCATCGGGCAGCCGAACATCGGCACCCAAGAGGGTTTGCTCAGCACCCAGTACTGGAACGAGATCGGGATCGAACAATCGGACCCGGGCAACAAGAACACGCCCCTGAACCCGGCCCGTTGGGATGTGAACGTCCGACGCGCCATGGCGATGGCGACGAACAAAGACTACATCGTGAGCACCATCTACCAAGGCAAGGGAGTCCGCGGCGATTCGCTGATGTCTCCGATCACGCCCGAATGGTGGTACGACCCCACATCCGATCCCGGTGCGAACCTGACGTTCGACATCGCGGCGGCCAACGCATTGCTCGACGCGGCGGGGTACACTGCGACCTGGAGCGACTCGACCGGCACGTATCGGGCCGCGAGTAGCGACATCCCCCTCAGCATCCAGACGAACGCGTGTCTGTGCCCGAACCCGACAAACGTGACAAAGGTGGTGCCCGCAGGCCAGCATCTCGAGTTCAAGATGGACGTCCGCCTGGAGTTCCCTCAGGAACAACAGACCGGGGCTTACCTAGCGGCCGAATGGGCGCGGATCGGAATCAAATTGGACGTGGTCCCGCTCGCGGAGGACGCGCTCTCCGCCGAAGTCTACGGCGGGCAAACGGACACGTACATCTGGTACTGGTCCGGGGACCCGGATCCGAACTACCTCTTGTCAATCGAATCGGGCTACACGCTGGACGGTTGGAACGACAACTACTGGAACAACGCGACCTACAACCAGCTGTACGTCGATCATCTCGCGGCGACGGATCCCACTCAGCGACAGTCCATTGTTCGCGCCGCTGAAAAGCTCAACTATGAAAGCGCGACGTACATCATCTACATCTTCCCGTACGGGGAATGGGCGTACCGGACCGATCTGTGGACGGGGTGGGGCGACTGGAATGCCCATCCGTACCGCCAGATGGACGCGTTCTGGGGCGCGAACCCGCTGTTCTTCGATCTGCAGTACGCCGGCACGATCACCCCGAATCAACCGCCGACCAAACCGGTCATCTCCGGCGGGACGTTCCGGAGCACCTTCACGAACGTCACCCAGGCGTTCACCGCCACCTCGTCCGACCCGGAGTCCACGGACAGCCTGACGTTCAAGTGGGATTGGGGGGACGGGAACATCACCGTGAGCCCGCCGATGCCGGCGACGGGAACCGTCACGAGTTCCGAGACCTACAAATGGCCGTCGCCGGGCAACTACACGGTCAAGGTGAGCGTCGCGGACGGCTTCAACGCGCCCGTATTCTCCGACGCAATCTATGAGAATGTGACGCAAGCCCCGCCGGTCCTGGGGACGATTACCGGGTTCGTCAAACTCTCTTCCGGGACTCCGATTGCCGGGGCATCGGTTATCGCGAGTCCCGGCAACTACGGCAACGATACGGTCACGGATGGCTCGTACACGTTCCAACTTCCGCCTGGGACCTACACCGTGGCCGCGAGCGCGCCCCTCCACAACGGCTCGAGCACGAGCGGCGTCGTCGTCACGGGATCTGCCGCGACGTGGGTCAACTTCACATTGGGCTTCACTGGGGGATGGATCGCTGGGACCGTCACGAGCGCAATCGACAGCACGCCGCTCGCCGCGATCGGAATCACCATCCTCACCGGGAGTGGGACGAGCGTCGCCGCCGGGTCGACGAATAGCCAGGGTAAGTACAATATCTCCGTGGTCGACGGGACGTACACCGTCAAGGCTACGAGCAGCGCGTACGTGACGCAGAGCAAGACGGACATTGCCGTCACCGGCGGCCAGACCACGACGGTGGACTTCCAGCTCGCCCCCGTGCCCACGGGTGGCGGAGGGCTATCGGCCCTTCAAATCGCCGGAATCGCGATTGTCGTGGTCCTTGTCGCGGTCGCAATCGTGGCGGCGCTCTTGATACGTCGACGGCGATCGAAGGAGGAAGAGGAGGCGAGGATCGATCTCCCGCCGCGATAAACGAGCGAGCCGCCCAACCGGAAGACCATTCTCGAGGCGTTGCAACGAACCTTCGTAGGTACCTCGTCAAGAAGGCGGTCTACGTCGCGGTCACGGTGTACCTCATCGCCTCACTCAACTTCTTTATCGTCCAGGTGTTGCCCGGCGATCCCACGCGGGTCCTGCTGCCGCGCGGCTCATCGAACGTGACACAGGGAGGAAGCGACCTCCGGGCGAATTTGACCCGTCAGTGGGGTCTCGACCAGCCGATCACCACGCGGTACGTCTTGTACTTCGCCAATCTGCTCCAAGGAAACCTGGGCACGACGATCACCTATCAGAAGGGAGGATTTCCGGTCGCGGGCGTGATCGCCCCGCGGCTGTCGACCACGCTGGTCCTCGTCGGGCTCGCGACCGTGGCGACGATGTGGCTCGGACTCGTCCTCGGCCGGATCTCCGGGTGGCGGAGGGGTCGGCCGGTCGACGTCTCGATCACGATGACGACCCTGATCGGCTACTCGATGCCGTCGTTCTGGGTATCTCTCATGCTGATCTACACCCTGGCGTTCGTGATTCCGATCTTCCCCGCGTTCGGCGTCCAGTCGAGGAACGCTTCGACCTTCGACCCGTTGACGAAGGTCCTCGATCAACTCTATCATTACTTCCTGCCGGTCGTCACCTTCGTCATCACGAACGTGGCGTGGTTCTCCCTCACGCTCCGGAATTCGTTGACGGACACGTTGCCGGAAGACTACATGTTGACCGCGATGGCAAAGGGGCTCACGGCGCGGGAACAGCTCCGGAAGCACGCGATGCCCAACGCCCGGCTCCCGGTCCTCACCGCGTCCGCCCTGTACTTCGGGTGGGTCGTGAGCGGCGCCATCGTCATCGAGGAAGTGTTCAACATTCCGGGGCTCGGACAGCTCACCTGGGACGCGACCCGGGTCCGCGATTTTCCCCTCCTGTCCGGGGTGTTTCTCGTGGCGACGCTCGGCGTCGTCGTCGCGAACGCAATCGCGGACCTGCTCTACATGTACCTCGACCCGCGAGTACGGGAGGCATGAGACCTGGAAGCGACGATCGTGTCGAGAGCGGGCCAGCGGGCCACGGTGTTCCGCGAACGGCTCCGACTCGATTGGAGGCGATTCGAGAAATTCATGCAGCTCCTCCTTCGCAACAAGCTGGCCGTCGCCGGCCTCGTCATCATCCTCGTCTTCATTTTCATCTCCGTGGCGGCACCGTTGCTCGTCGGTCCGTATCCTTCGCAGTTCGACCGCACCACCTCGTTGCAGCCTCCGTCGGCCGCGCACCCGTTCGGCACGGACTGGCAGGGGTTCGATGTCCTCAAGCTCGTCGTCTATGGAGGTCGGGTCTCGCTGCTCATCGGCTTTGTTTCGTCCGCCGTGGCGATGTTGCTGGGCACGACCGTCGGTCTCGTCGCGGGGTACTACGGCCGTGTCACCGACCAACTCCTCTCCCGCGCCACCGATTTCTTCCTCGTGATTCCGTGGCTGCCGTTCGTCCTGATCTTGGTCGCAATCTTGACGAGCAGCCTCGCGACGATCATCTTCGCGATCGCAATCGTGAGTTGGCCTACGACGGCCCGGATCATCCGATCCCAGGTGCTGACCGTCAAGGAACGACAGTTCATCGAGCGGGCTCGCGCGGTGGGTTCCGGGAACGGCTTCATCCTCCGGAAGCACATCTTGCCGAACGTGATGCCGCTCGTGTGGGCCGAGGCGGTCTTGACGATCTCCAGCGCCGTGTTCACCGAGGCCTTTCTGTCGTTTTTCGGGCTTGGATGGAAAGGTCCCGGGGCGGTCGAGAGCTGGGGCCAAATCGCGAACGAGGCATACACGAACCTCGCGCTGCTGCGGGGGCTGTGGCTCTACTTCGCACCACCGGGGATCTTCATCACGCTCGTCGTCCTCGGATTCGCCATGTTGGGATACGGCTTGGAAGAGGTCCTCAACCCGGCCCTCAAGCGGCGACGGTAGTCGCGCCCGGCGTTCGTCCGGTTGAAATCGCGACGAGGATAAGGGCGACATGCGCTCGAGACCTTCGAGAAACAGCTGAGGGCTCGACTTATGCCGCTAACACCCCAACTTCCCAGGCTAATGCAGCGACCGATGCGTCGTGAAGTCCGCTCCAGGCGCGCCTCTCCCCCGATCTTCGGGCCCGTCCCATGTCGGCGTGGTTCCACCCCTGGTTATCACGGATGAAATTTATTACACGGGATATTTCGACTTGGTTCGCGCTGGGGAGAGCCACCCATGGCGAGCCTGCTCCGAGAGGACTCGGAAGGGGTCGCGTCGACGATCGCCACCCTCTTCACGCTCCTCATCGCACTCATCTTCCTCCAGGCGGCCATCATTTCGCCGATTCCGGCGAAGCAGTACGAGGCGGAGCACCTGACCTCCCTCGAGGCGATCGCCGCGTTCGAACAGCTCTGGGGTACCGTGGCCGGGGGGGCGGCGACGGACGGCCACTTCACGGTCACCGTCCCTCTCGGAACCGCCGCGGTGTCGCCCTTTGCAATCGCGAGCAACGGACTCCTCCAGTTCGACACGAAGGACGTCGCCCACGCGAACGTCTCCATGTCCTTCGTGCCCGCGATCCACCAGGGACGCGTCACGAGGGTGGACCAGGACGTCCTCCTGCTCATCGACAGCTCCGGGTCGATGCAGCAGAACGACCCGGGGCGACTCCGCATCACCGGCGCGAAGGAGTACGTCGATCGGCTCCGGTACCCGGACCGCATCGCGGTCGTCGACTTCGACAGCGTCGCTCGCCTGACGAAAGCCAACGTCGGCGGAGGGGCTCACCATCTGTACACGCCCGGCCACGACGGCATCCCGAACTATTCGGAAGTCAAGACGGACCTCGACACGATCGACCAGAGCGGTGGCACGAACTTCGGAGAGGCGATCCAAGTCGCGAACGACGAGTTGCTCGCGAACGCGATGAAGAACCACGCGTGGATCGAGATCCTCCTCACCGACGGCCACAACAATTTCCCTTGGCAGGACACCCTCGCCCGGACGGAGGCACAGCGGGCGAAGGTGAACGGGATCACGATCTTCACGATCGGGCTCGGTTCCGACGTCGACGGCCCGCTCCTCCAAGATATCGCGCAGACGACGGGCGGGACGTACTACCCGGCGCCGGACGCCGCCTCGATCCGCTGGATCTACTTCGAGATCAGCCAGCGGTACCAGGGGTTCATCGCCTGCGGCACGTTGACGTCGGCCAACGCACTCAGCGGCTCCATGAGCCTCACGCTCGGGAACATCCGCTATCCGTCGCAGACGTTGCGGCTCGAGGCCGGAGGCATCACGCTCACCCAGCCTGACGGCGCCCTCGTTGAGGAAGGCATCCCGAGCAGGGGGCCGCCACGCTGGCCGCGGCCGCCGCGGTGCGAGCGCCGATCGAACGGGCCGAGGCGAAGCTCTTATGGGGCGACGCGAACTGGACGTCCGGACGTCCGACCCTCGCGAAGTTCAACGTCGACAGCGCCAAAGCGGAGCTATCCGCGGCCGCGGCCGAAGCCGACAGGCAGGCGAACTCGGGCGCGATGCAACGCTGGCTCGCGAAGTCCACGCAGGACCAGGTCCTCGGGCTGGCCTGCGCGCTCGACCAGTGGCAGAACTGGTACAAGGGCGTCACCTTCACGATCAACAGCCCGAATGCGGCCGCCTGGGCCGTCTGGTTCAATCAGACGGTCCGCCCGACGGGTGCGGTCATGTCCTTCGGCGCCTCCGGGACGACCGCCGTGCTCTCCGTGAACGCAATCGACCGCCTCGTGGTCGACGAGCGCGTGGTCCATCTGAGCCTTGGCTGACCGCTCCGCCATGGAAATCGAGATAGGGTTGCGGGACGTCCCGCGCCGCACCGGCTATGGCGGCATGGGACGCGGTCGTCGTCGGCGCGGGCCACAACGGCCTCGTGGCGGCGAACTACCTCGCGAGGGCCGGGTTGCGCGTCCTCGTGGCCGAGCGCTCGGACCGCGTCGGCGGCGCGTGCGTGACCGATGAGATCGCCCCGGGCTTCAAGGTCAGTGCCGCGGCCTATGTCTCGGGCCTCTTTCGGCCCCAGATCATCGAGGACCTCGAGCTCAAGAATTTCGGCCTGCGACAGGTCGCGTTCGATCCGCAGGCGTTCTGTCCTTTCCAGGACGGGCGGTCCTTGCGGCTCTGGTACGACGCCGAGAGGACGGCCGAGGAGATCGCGGCGTTCTCGAGGAAGGACGCGAAAGCGTACGCGGAATACGAGGCGATGTGGTCGCAGGTCTACGAGCTGACGGAGCCGATGATCCTCGCCCCGCCCGTGCCGCTCGCCGAACTCGCGTCCCTCTTGCGGGATCCGGACACGGAGGAGTTGTTCCGCCGGCTCATCTTCTCCAGCGCCGAGGACCTGCTGCGCGAGTACTTCGAATCGGACGAGGTCGTGGCGGCGCTCGCGAACCAGAGCGTCATCGGCCACTTCGCCGGGCCGACGACGCCGGGGACGGCGTTCACGATGAGCCACAACCTGCTCGGGAATATCGACGGCGCGGTCGGCGGCTGGGGCTTCGTGATCGGCGGCATGGGGGCGTTGCCAGGTGCTCTCGCGGCGGCCGCTCGCTCGCGCGGGGTCGAGATCCTCCTGAAAACCGCGGTCGAGAAAATCCTCGTGCGCGGCGGACGGGCGACCGGCGTCCGGCTCGCGGACGGACGCCAGGTGGCGGCGAAGGCGGTGGTCTCAACCGCCGATCCGAAGCGGACGTTCCTCAAGATGATGGACCCCGCGGACCTCCCCGACGATTTCCTCGCGGCCGTGCGCCGGATCAAGATGCACGGGGCGGCAATGAAGGTGAATTGTCGTCACGCAGAGCGTCCTCGATCCGTCCGTCGCCCCTCCGGGAAAGCATACGTTGTCGATCTACGCGCAGTACAGCCCGTATCGACTCGCATCGGGGTCGTGGGACGACATCAAGGAGTCGTACGGCGATCGGATCGTCGAGACCCTCGCCGAATACGCGCCGAACGTCCCGAAGGCGATCCTGGCGCGCGACGTGATCACGCCGCTGGATCTCGAACGTCGCTTCGGCCTCACGGAGGCCCACCAATCCCACGGCGAGATGGGCGTGGACCAGTTCTTCTCGTTCCGCCCGGTGCCCGGGTGGGCGAACTACCGCATGCCCGTGAAAGGCCTCTACCTGTGCGGCGCGGGGACGCACCCGGGCGGCGGCGTGAGCGGGGCGCCCGGATACAACGGCGCACATGTCGTCCTGGAGGACTGGAAGAGCCTGCGCGATTCGGCGTGAGCCCCGAGCGGACCTCATGGCGGTCCCCGTTGCACGGAGAATTGATGCGGCACTTTTATCCAACGCATCGAATATCGGGCTCCGGGACCGTGGGCGACGAGATCCGCGTCACAAAGGAATTGTACATCGCCCCGAGCGATCTGTGGGAGCTAATCCTCTCCCTCGGCGGGGTGAAATTCTGGATCGTCGCGATGGCGCCGCTGTACATCGGCTGGGTCCTCGCGCAGCCGACCACGGACCGCCACCTGTTCGTGAACGACCTCCGGGTCGTCCTCGGCCTGCTCGTCGTCGGGCCGTTCCTCGGGACCTTCACACTGCTCTTCAACACGTACTACGACATGCGGACCACGGACCAGGCGAATCCGCGCAAGAAATACGTGAAGATCGTCGAGGAGCTCGTCGATCCCGAGACGCTCCTGCTCGGATCGATCGGGTTCGCAGCGATCGGCGTCCTGCTGGCGTTCTACATCTCGCAGAACCTCATCTCGTACGGCGGCGCGGGGAATCCCGCCGGCGCGTACGCCTTCGTCCTACTGACGCTCCTCCTGGTGGGCCTCTCCCTAGTGTACTCCCATCCCCGCATCCATTGGAAGGGCGTCGCGGGCATGGATCTCGTCACGAACATGATCGGCTTCGGGCTCATCTGCCCCGCGGCCGGGTGGTGCCTGCTCCGCCCGATCGAACAGGCACCGTGGTGGTATTTCGTCGCGATGACACTCTTCCTCGGCGCCGTCTACGCGCCGACGACAGCCTCGGACTACGCGAGCGATCGGTCGTTCGGGATTCGGACCCTGGCCGTGCGTCTCGGCGTGAAGCGCACGCTCCTGGTGGGATTCGTGTTGCAGTGCTTCGCGGTGCTCGACCTGGCGGTCGGCTGGACGCTCCGCGCATTTCCGTTCTCCGTCGCGGAGGCGGGCGCGGTCGACGCGATGGGCCGCCTCTGGCCGTTCCTCGGACTGCAGATCGTCTTCTATCCGTTCTTCGTGCGACGACCAACCGTCGGGAAGATCTGGGCGCTGCTCCTGCTGCTCTCGATTACCCAGGGCCTCGGCGTCCTGCTGATGCTGTTCGGCTTCACGGGTGGGGCGACCTGAGTCCGTCCCGATGATGGACCGGTCGTGGGACGAGACACGCTCGGGGCACGGGTGCAGACCGCATGATCAACGCGATCAGCGCGCAGATCGCCAGCGGCCAGACACCGATGCTCTGAGCGCGGGAACCGCCGAATTCACGTGGGCCGCTCGATGATCGTCGCCACGCCCATGCCGAAGCCGATGCACAAGGTCGCGAGGCCGCGGCGCACATCCTGACGTTCCATCTCGTGCAGCATCGTGGTGATGAGCCGGGCGCCGCTCATGCCCAGCGGGTGGCCGAGCCCGATCGCCCCGCCGTTCACGTTCAGCTTCGCGTCGTCGAATCCGATCGTCTCGCGCGTCGCGATCGGCACGGACGCGAACGCCTCGTTGACTTCCCAGAGGTCGATGTCGTCCGGCTTGAGGTCGACCCGCGCGAGCGCCTTGCGGATCGCGGGGATCGTGCCGTCGAGCATGATGGTCGGGTTCGTGCCGGCGACACCCGTGGAGGTGAGCCGCGCGCGGGGCTCGAGTTTCAGCTCTTTCGCCGTCTCCGGATTCGTGATCAGGATCGCGCAGGCGCCGTCGTTGATGCCGCTCGAGTTGCCCGCCGTGATCCGTCCGTCTGGTTTGAAGGCGGGCGGGAGGGATGCGAGCTTCTCGAGGGACGTGTTCCTCCGTGGGTGCTCGTCCGTGTCGAACATCCGCTTGTTGCCGCTCTCGTCAAAGACCGGCACCGGGACGATCTCCCGCTTGAACCGGCCCTCGTCGATCGCGCGGATCGCCTTGCGGTGGGACCACAGCGAGAACTCGTCCATCTGCTCCCGCGTCACGTGGTACTTGTCCGCCACCAGATCGGCCGAGATCCCCTGTTGCACGATTTCGTATTTCTCGAGGAGCTTCGGGCTCAAGGCGCCGCCGTCCGAACCGAGCGGGACGCGGGACATCGACTCGACGCCGCCCGCGACGACGACGTCCGCCTGGCCCGTCATGACTTCCATCGAAGCGAAGTTGAACGCCTGCAGGCCGGAGGCGCACATCCGGTTCACGCTCGTACCGGGGACGGACTCCGGGAATCCGGCGATGAGCGGCGCGAGCCGTCCGATGTTCATCCCCTGCTCGTCGACCTGCGTGACGCATCCGAGGACGACGTCCTCGACGATCTTCGGCTCGATGCCGGAGCGGTCGGCGAGGGCCCGCAGCGCGAACGCGGCGAGGTCGTCGGGCCGCCAGTCTTTCAGGGAGCCGCCGCGCCGCCCGATGGGCGTCCGCACGGCTTCGACGATCACGGCCTCGGGCATTTCCTGCCTCGATCGACACGATGGAACGCGTCGGATAAGAAGGTTCGCCAGCGGGCCCGAACATTGATACCGAGGCCGCGGGTTCCACGCCCGATGCCGGCGGCGCTCGACGGGATCGTCGTCCTCGATTTCACGCGCCTCCTCCCCGGCCCGTTCTGCACGCAGCTCCTGTGCAACCTCGGCGCCGACGTCATCAAGATCGAGGACCCGCAACTCGGCGACTACATGCGGGCCGTCCCGCCGACGATCGACGACACCTCGTATCCGTTCCTCATGGTGAACCGCGGGAAGCGCTCCCTGGCGGTCGACCTGAAGACGCTTGAGGGACAGGAGATCCTGAGGCGGCTCGCCCGCCGCGCGGACGTCGTCGTCGAGCAGTTCCGACCCGGCGTGATGACGCGGCTCGGCGTAGACTACGACGGACTCGCCATGATGAACCCCCGTCTCGTGTACTGCTCCTTCTCCGGATACGGGCAGACGGGGCCGTACAAGGACCTTCCGGGCCACGACATCAACTTCGAGGCGCTCGCCGGGATCCTCGCGGTGACAGGGAACCGAGACGACCGCCGACCGGCGATCCCGGGCGTGCCGATCGCGGACCTCGCGGCGGGATTCAACGCGGCCCTTGCGATCCTCGCCGCGCTCCGCACGCGCGACGCGACCGGGAGGGGCGAGTTCATCGACGTCGCGATCTACGACACCGCGGTCGTCCTCATGGTGCTCGGCCTCGCGCGATACCTGGCGACCGGAGAAGAGCCCGTGGCGGGGGAGACGCTCCTGACCGGGGTGTTCCCGTTCTACAATCTCTACGAGACGCAAGACGGACGGTGGCTTGCCGTCGCAACGGTCGAGCCGAAGTTCTGGACTCGAATGTGCGAACTCGTCGGCGCTCCTGACCTCGCGGATCAGCAATTCGCGGAGGGAGAGGCCCGGGCGGCAGTCGCTCAGACGCTCGCCGCCAAGTTCCGCGAGCGGACGCTCGAATCGTGGGAGGGCCTCTTTGCCGGGGAACAACTTCCTGTCACGGCCGTGAAACGAGTCCCGGAGGTCGTGCAAGATCCTCAGGTGAAGGCACGCGGCCTGCTGCCCACGGTGGACATCCCCGGTCTGCGGAAGGTCCAGGTGATCGGGCATCCGGCGAAGCACACTGCCACGACGACGCGAAATCCTGTGCGCGTCCCGAAGAAGGGCCAGGACACGGACTCGATCTTGCGATCCATCGGTTACACCACACGCCAGATCGCGGATCTCACGAAGAAGGGCGTCATCGCGAAATGATCGGTGCAATTCTGCTGGATCGAGTCGGAAGCGTTCACTCGCCCTTGAACTTCGGTTCCCGCTTCTCCATGAAGGCCTGCAAGCCCTCGTAGATGTCCTCCGTCGAGGCCACGAGGCCGAACGCCATCGCCTCCATCTCCAGCGCCGCGTCGATTGGGACATCGCCGCTGCGGTTCAGGAGCGCCTTCGCGAGGCGGATCGCGATGGGCGCCTGCTTCGCGAGCTTTTCCGCGAACGATCGGACTTCCGAGTCGAACGCTTCGTTCTCCACCGTCTTCGTCACGAGGCCGATCGCCGCCGCTTCCTGTGCGCTGAGTCGCGAACCGAGGAAGATGAGTTCCTTCGCCTTCGGTTGTCCGAGGATGCGGACGAGTCGCTGACTGCCGCCGGCCCCCGGGACGAGGCCGATGTTCACTTCCGTCTGCCCGAGCTTCGCGCGTTTCGCCGCGATCCGGAAGTCGCATGCGATGGCGAGCTCCAGGCCGCCGCCGAAGCAATGGCCGTTGATTGCGGCAATCGTCGGCTTCGGGAAATTCGCCAAGCGGCTGAAGACTTCCTCGGCGCGGCGGGAGAACTGCCAGACCTTGAACGCCTTCGAGATGTCGCTGAACGACGTCAGGTCGGCGCCGGCGCTGAACGCCCGGTCGCCGGCCCCGGTGATGACGACGCACCGCACGTCGGCGTGGCGGTCGAGCTCGATGAGCGATCGCTCGAGCTCGTCGAAGACCTGCGGGCTCAAGGTGTTCAGACGGTCGGGTCGATTCAACGTCACGGTCGCCACCATGCTCGCAGTGTCCGTCGTCACGAGAATCGTGTCGTACTTCGTCACCTCACCACCGCCTCGATGCTCGTAGAATCCCTTACCGGACTTCACGCCAAGATCACCGCGGGCAACCATGTCCTCGAGAATCTTCGCGGGCTTGGAACGCGGATGCCGGTTCAGCGCTGCCAAGACGACATCGATCCCCAGATCGTCCGCCGTCGCGAGCGGACCCTTCGGGAACGCCGTGCCGAGACGCATCGCCTCGTCAATCTCGGCGGGACTCGCGACATCCAGCGAGACGAGTTCCGCGGCCTCGTTGATCATCGGCGCGAGGATGCGGATTGGTTCGAACGTCGCGCCGATCTCGGGCGTGAGCTTCGGACGGCCCTCGGCGTACGCGTAGAAGCCCGCTCCGGCCTTGCGGCCAACCTTCTTCGCGTCGACGAGCGCCTGCACGGCCTTCGGCATCGGCCGGTTCGCATTCACAATCAGATGGTGCAGGACGTCCACGCCGACCTGGTCCGCGAGCTCGAACGGCCCCATCGGGAATCCCGCCCGGAACCGCATCGCGGCGTCGATCGTCTCGATCGGGATTCCCTCCTGCTCATGGATCCACGCAGCCTCCTCGAAGTACGGCCCGAGGACGCGGGTCGTGATGAAGCCCGGGACGTCCTTCCGCACGACGATCGGCGTCTTGCCGAGGGACTTCGTCAGATCGACCGCCGCCGCGAGCGTCGCGTCGCTCGTCGTGTCGGCGCGGATCACCTCGATGAGCGGCATGAGCATCGGCGGGTTGAAGAAGTGCATGCCGACGACCTTTTGCGGCCGCTTCGTGGCGCGGGCCATGTTCGTGATCGGCAACGCGGAGGTGTTCGAGGCGAGGATCGTCTTCTCGGGAGCGGCCGAGTCGAGCTCCTGGAATACCTTCTTCTTGAGCTCGGCATCCTCGAACACCGCCTCGATCGCGATGTCGGCGTCCTTGCATGCCTCTCGAAGGTCGAGCGTCGCACGGATGCGAGCGAGGGCCGCGGCGGCCTCCGCCTGCCGGATCTGATTCTTCTCGACGAGCTTTCCCAGCGACCAACGGATGCGTTCCAGCCCGCGGTCGAGGTATTCTTGCTTGATGTCCCGCAAGCGGACGTCGTGGCCGTGGAGGGCCGCGAGCTCCGCGATGCCGTGGCCCATCTCCCCCGCACCGATCACCGCGATCTTCATTGAACCGCGTCCGCCGCCTCGGATGGTCCGTGCGGAGTTAAAGGTGTGGCCCTTGAAGCGCGAAGCCTTGTATGCGCGGGCTCCTTGTCTGCGGTGGCATGGCGGACCTCCTCCAGGCCGCAGGGATCGTCATCGCGACCGTCGCTGCAGTCGTCGTGCCGTTCGTCGTCGTCCCGGAAGTCCTCGAGCGAAAAGGAGGCTACAATCCCCGGAGCGGATTCGTCCGCGGCGTCGTGTGGGCGTCCTTCCTGGCAATCGTCCTGGTGCCGGCGATCGCGAGCGGGTTCCTCTTCTCCGTGACGAATCCCGCCGACTGGCTGATCTTCCTTGTCGCCATCGCGGTCGCCGTGCTGTACGACTACTACCGCTTGAACCCGGACAAGGCGCCTTGGGTTCGTTCCCGCTCTTGACTCGGGAACCTGACGTGGATGCCTATGCCGAGGGACAGGCTCACTCGGGCCCACTGTACAGAATCCGGTCGATGTCTTCCTCGCGGGTTTCGGCGCCCCAATCGAACGGGGCTTGAAGGATGAGCTTCCGGACTTTGTCCCGCAGCGGAAATCTTGGCGCCTTGAGAAGGATGAACGGCTCGTCTTTCTCGTAGGCGCGTTCCACGAGCTCCTCGATGATGGACCGCTTCGTGACCCGCTTCCCGGAACGAAGACGGGCGTGAGCTTGAAGCGCTTCCAGCTTCCGCCTCGTCTCCTCGGAGACCTTGACATCGGTCCCAGACATGTTCGAGATCATACCGAGTGTAGCTAGAAATAAGTTCGCCCCACCCCGGTAAACCGAGTGTGATTGCTCAGATAAACGACCAGTCCCGCAGGACGTCCTCGAGATTCGGATGGCCGATCTCGTCGAGTTCGTATCGCACGTGGACGACGGGCTTCTTCGTCTTCAGGACGCGGCTCAGGTCGATCGGCGTGCCGCTCAGGACGAGGTCGCACGGCGTCGCGTCGATCGTCTCCTCGAGCTCCCGGATCTGCTTCGGGCCGTAGCCCA
>WNFV01005872.1_pt1 | contig 14766 bp, 12 predicted proteins | sample 5400101 | NCBI WGS metagenome assembly WNFV01 (sample SAMN13153361, study PRJNA577476) | soil metagenome | isolation source: 115 cm soil or saprolite under grassland replicate 1 | place: USA:California | collected 2016-06-15 | reverse complement strand
GAGCAGCGTGTGGTGGGAGTACGTCTCGACGCCGACGGTCGTTCGCTCCTCGCTCTTCACGTGCAGGAACTCCAGGAAGTGCTCGAAGTCGCCGGCGCGCAGCGTGAACACTCCGGCAGCCACGACGGCGACGACGGCGGCACTGACGGCAAGGTCACGCATGACGAGCCGACGGCGTCGCGCGGTCGCGTACAGCAACCCGGCGGTTCCTGCGGCGACGCCGATCAGACCGGCCGTGGCGCCGGACAAGATCACGCCGAGGGCGCCTGTGGCGATGGCGAGCCAACCGACCCGCCGCCGCGCGAGCAGGACGGCGGCCAGCCCGATCCCGAGCGCTAGCGCCGACAGCGCCGCAAAGTCTGAGTGTCCCAGGAACGAGGGCTGCCGTCGTCCTGCCGCCCAGGCGTCGGCGATGTCGGCGCCGAAGATCTGGAGCAGACCGACGAACGTCGCAACGACGCTCCAGCCGACGATCGCCGCTGCGACGAGCTCCCAGTCGGAACGGCGTCGCAGGAGCAACGGCGCGGAGAGCGCGAGGAGGGCGTACTCCCCGAATTTCGCCGCCGTGACGGCGTGCTCGAGCGTCTGCGAGCGGGCGAAGATCCAGACGAGCAGGGCGGCGGCCGCGATCCACAGCGACAGCGCCGGCCGGAGCGGCGCGAAGCCTGCGCGGAGCCCTTCGCGGACCGCGGCGAGCGCCACCGCGACGACGGCGAGGTCCGAGAGCTCGAGGGCGAGGTGAGTCGAGCCGAGCTGGACCCGCACACCCAGCTGGTACTTGATGTGCAGGAAGATGATCGGGACCGCAACCGCCAGCACAACAGCGCCGGGGCTGATCCCCGACCGCGCGACCGCGCGCGCCCGCACCGCGAGGGTTTCGGCCACGGCCACGCACCGAGTCTAGGTAAGCGAGTCCAGGTAAGCCTCTCCCTACAATGGGCTTCTCATGAGCTCGCGGCTCTTCTGGCGCCGTTCGGCGGCAGCCGCTGGGATCTACGCCTCCGCAGTCCTCGGCTTCCTCGGCACGGTGATCGTGGCACACGCCTTCTCGACGCGCGTGCTTGGCCTGTACGCGCTCGTCATCGCCGCCACGGGCCTCTTCCAGACGCTGCTCGACCTCACGGTCGAGGAGGCGCTCGTGAAGTACGGCTTTCGTTTCCAGGAGCGGGAGGACTGGGGCCGGCTCCGGCGGCTGTTCGGGCGCGCGGTACAACTGAAGCTCGCCGGCGGCGTGCTCGCGGGCGTCTGCCTGCTGGCGCTCGCCCCGGCCGCGGACGCTCTCTTCGGCGACGACCGGTTGCTGAAGCCGCTGCTGATCGCCGCCGCGCTGCCTCTGGTGCAGGCGCCGGAGAACGTCGGCGGGGTCGCGCTCATCCTGCGCGGCCGCTACGACATCCGCGCGTTCTTCCTCTTCCTCTCGATGGCGCTGCGGCTCGCAGGCATTGCGGTGGGCACGCGATACGGGCTCACCGAGACGATCGTCGGAATCGTGGCCGCGCAGGTGCTCGCGACGGCGGCGGTCGCCGGCGCGGGCTGGGCCGCGTTCCGGCGTTACCCGCGTGTCGCGGCGGCGCCGATCGGTGCGGAACGTCCAGAGATCGCCCGCTTCGTGCTCCAGTCGAGCCTTGCCACGGGCGTCGTGTCGCTTCGTTCGACGCTCAGCCCGCTGCTGCTCGGGGTCGTCTCGTCGCCGGCGCAGGTCGGCTATTTCCGGGTCGCTCAGGCACCGCAGCAGGGCTTTGCTTCGCTCTCGGCGCCTGCCCGCCTCGTCCTCCTGACGGAGCAGACCCGCGACTGGGAGCGAGGAACGAGGGACACGGTCTTCGCCGGTATCCGCCGCTACTCGATCGGGGCTGCCGCGATCGTGGCAGTCGTACTGCCGTTGTTGCTCTGGTTCGCTCCGGACCTCGTCCGTGTGCTCTTTTCGGCCAAGAACGTCGGCGCGACGGACGCCTTGCGTCTGATCGTGGTTGCGGGCGCCTTGCAGTTCGTCGTCGGCTGGACGAAGAGCTTCCCGGTCTCGATCGGGCGCCCAAACCTGCGCATCTGGACACACGGGGCCGAGACGCTCGTGCTCGTCCCCCTCGTCGTCGTTCTCGGCGCGGCGTGGGGGGCCACCGGAGCTGCGGGCGGCGTTCTCGCCTCGACCGTGGTCTTCGCAGCCTTCTGGACCGTGCTGTTCCTTCGCATCCGTCGCGAACCGGATGTGCAGAACGTGCCGGCGCCCACCCCGGTGGAGGTCGTCGCTCCCTGAGAGTCCTGGTCGTTTCCGGTATCTGGCCGCCTGACGTGGGTGGGCCTGCAAGCCACGCACCCGACGTCGCGGCCTTCCTGGTCGGGCGCGGTCACGAGGTCGAGGTCGTGACCACGGCCGCTGCGCCTCCGGCAGAGCGAGAGTACTCCGTGTCATTCGTCTCGCGGCAACTGCCGAAAGGCGTCCTCCATCTGCGCACAGCCGCGCTCATTCGCTCGCGAGCACGCCTCGCAGACGTGGTCTACACGACCGGGATGTTCGGCCGCAGCGCGGCGGGTGCGCGCGCCGCGCACAGGCCATACGTGGTCAAGCTGACGGCCGACCCGGCCTTCGAGCGTTCCCGTCGACGCGGGCTCGTCGCGGGCGACATCGAGGCCTTTCAGAGTGGCGGCGGTGGTCCGGTCGCGGCTCTACTGCGGCGCGCGCGCGATCTGGAGCTTCGCGGCGCAGCGCACGTGTTCTGCCCAAGCGGGTACCTGCGTGAGCTCGTTCTGGCCTGGGGCATCGAGCCGGACCGCGTCGGTGTTCTGCCGAACCCGGCGCCTCCGGTCCCCGAGTTGCCTCCACGAGAGGAGCTCAAGCGCACGTTTGGCCTGGACGGCGCCACGCTTGCCTTCGCAGGTCGGCTGACGGCGCAGAAGTCGCTGGGGCTCGCACTCGAGGCCGTCGCCGCCGCCGACAGAGTCCGGCTCGTGATCGCCGGGGACGGTCCCGATCGTGGCCCGCTGGAGGCGCGCGCCCGTGAGCTCGGGATCGCGGAGCGGGTGAGCTTTCTCGGTCCGCAGCCCCGCGCGCGGATCATTGAGCTGTTCCGCGCGGCGGACGCGACGATTCTTTCCTCGAGCTGGGAGAACTTTCCCCACACGGTGGTGGAGGCGCTCGCGGTCGGAACGCCCGTGCTCGCAATGGAAGCGGGCGGCGTCGGCGAGGTTGTGCAGGACGGGGTCAACGGCCTCCTGGTCGCGGCCGGCGATGCTGCCGCTCTCGCGGATGCAGTGCGTCGCTACTTCGCTGACGAGAAGCTCCGCGCGCGACTGCGGTCGGCCGCCGCGGCCTCCGTCGCCGAGTACGCGCCAGACCGCGTGTTCGGCGAGCTCGAAGCGACGCTTCGCCGGGTTGCGTCCGCGTGAAGCCGCGCGTCCTGTTCGTCTCACGCCGGGTCGAGCTTCCGCTTGCTCCCAGCCTCGCACGGAAGTGGGACGCAGTCGGGCAGGAGCTCGAGTTCCGGGTCCTCGCGGGCGGCAGCGGCAGTAACGGCGCGTTTCACCTCACGGGCGAGCTGCCGGCGCTCGATGGGCCGGCCTTCTTTGCCGCGCTGCCGCTCAGGCTCGCGCGTGAGCTGCGTGCCTTCCGTCCGCATGCCGTGCTCGCACAGGGTGCGCACGAGACCGCGGCGGCACTGACTGCGCGGAAGCTGGCACGAGTCGATACCGCTGTCATCGCCGATCTGCACGGCGACTGGCGAACGCCCACGCGTCTCTACGGCTCGCGCCTCCGCGGCCTGCTCAACCCGTTTGCGGATCGCGTGGCGCTCTCGGCGCTTCGCAACGCGGACGGAATCCGCACGGTCACCGGCTACACGACCAAGCTCGTGCGCGAGCTCGGACTCGAGCCTGCGGATGAGTTCCCGGCCTACATGGACTTCGATTCCTTTCTCCAGGCGCCGCCGCAGCCTCTGCCCGAGCGTCCGCAGGCGCTGTTCATCGGCGTGCTCGAGCGCTACAAGAACGTCGACGGGCTCGCGGAGGCATGGCGGCGGGCGGCGCCGCGTGTGTCGGACGCGCGGCTGCACCTCGTCGGCTCCGGCACGCTCCAGCCGGCCGTCGAGCGGCTCCTCGCCGAGCTTCCGGGCCAGACGAGCTGGACGCCGCGGCTTTCGCAGCAGGAGGTCTCGGCCGCGCTCGACGAGTCGACCTTGCTCGTCTTGCCGTCGCGGTCGGAGGGCATGGGACGCGTGATCGTCGAGGCGTTCTGCCGCGCCCGTCCCGTCGTTGCGAGCAGAGTCGGCGGGATTCCGGATCTCGTCCAGCACGAGGTCAATGGTGTGCTGGTGGAGCCAGGCGAGCCGGATGGGCTCGCCGACGCGCTCGTCCGCGTCCTGACGGATGGTTCTCTGGCCGAGCGGCTCGCGTCCAGCGCCCAGGCGAGCGCCGGGCTTTGGACGATCTCGCCGGAGCAGTTCGCTGGCCGGCTGCGCTCTCTAGTCGAGCGGATCACCGGGCTAAGCTAGGCGTCGTGCGCGCCGAACGGATCAAGCAGGTCCTGAAGAACTCCGTCTATCGAACGATCGGAGAGACGGCCGCCGCGATCGGTGCCAACGCCAACGGGCACCGCAGCCTGCGCGTGCTGATGTACCACAAGGTCAACGATCTCCCCGGCAACCCGCTGACGATGCCGGTCTCGCTCTTCGATGAGCAGATGGATCAGCTGCGGGAGCTCGGATACACCGTGGTCGACCTCGAGGCGGTGCTCGACCACTACGTCGACGGCGAGCCACTGCCCGAGCACGCCGTGCTGATCACCTTCGACGACGGTTACTACGACAATCTCGACAACGCGGCTCGCGTTCTGCGGAAGTACGGCTATCCCGGAGTGCTCTTCGTCCCGATCGGCTATCTGGGCGACCGGTTTCCGCTGCCGCACGAGGAGCACCTGGCTGCGCAGGGAATCCTCAACCGGACGATCGACTGGGACGAGCTGGTCGAGCTCGAGCGCGAGGGGATCCGCATCGAGTCGCACGGCATCTCGCATCGGCCGCTTGCGGATCTGGAAGTGGATGAGGCGGCCCGCGAGATTGCGCTCTCGAAGCTCCGACTCGAGGAACGCCTCGGACGGCCGGTGCGTGCCTTCTCCTACGTGAAGGGATCGGAAGCGCACTACAAGGCCGTGCACCTCAGCCTCGTGCGCCAGGCGGGCTACGACCTCGCGTTCACCGCAGTCTCGGGCGCGAACTCGTCCGCGACGGATCCGCTGCAGCTTCGCCGCTACAACATCGAGCCATATTCGCCGCGCACCTTCGAGCTCGTTCTGGCCGGGGCGTGTGACCTGATCTCGTTGAAAGACACGGTCACCGGCACGCACGCGCGACGTATCTTCAACGCAGCGCTCGGCACCTCGACGAAATAGCTATGGCGTACGAGCTTGCGTCGTACGAGCCGGCCCACCGGGACGACTATCTACGGCTCCTGCGCGGTGCCTGGGGGCAGGGCTCGATGAGCCGCGCGGAGTTCGACTGGTGGTTTCACGACAACCCGGCCGGTTCGGTGATGTCGGTCGCGCGTGACGACGGCCGGGTGATCGGGGTGGCGGCGCACTCGCTGTTCCGGATGGTGCTCAGAGGCGAGGAGCGGCTCGCCTCTTTCTCCGTGCACGCGACGACGGAAGAGTCGGCGCGAGGCCAGGGGATCTTTCCGGCACTCGAACGCAAGCACGAGGCCGAGGCACAGGCGCAGGGCGCCGCGGTCGTCCTCGCGTTCGCCTCGAAGCCGACTGCGCCGATCTTCCTCGGGCCGCTGGGATGGGAGGAGATCGGCCGCCTGCGGGTGTGGGCGCGCCCATTACCGCGCGTGCGCTGGCCGGGGGATCCGGCTGGGCAGGTGTCGCGCTTCGAGTTCTCGGGAGATGCGGCGGAGCACTGGCCGAACCACGTCGTTCGCGACGCCGAGTACCTCAACTGGCGCTATCTGCGGTCGCCGCGCGACTACGTGGCCCTCCGCGGCGCGGGGGGCTACGCGGTGCTCGGGCACAAGCGGCAGCGCGGGCGGCCGATCGCTCTCGTCGCAGACCTCGTCGGCCCCGTGCGGCCGCTCCTGCGAGCCTGCGTCGCCGGTGTAAAGCCGGGCACGCGAGCGCTGATCGCGCTCCCCGGACCGGCTGAGGCGCCGGCATATCTCTCCTGTGGCTTCGTGCCGACGCCGATGTCCTTGCACTTCATGGGGAAGCCTCTGGCCGCCGAGCTCGATACCGACCCGGCGGCGTGGCGTTTCACCCTCGGCGACACGGATTTCTTCTGATGAAGAGGCTCGTCTTTCTCACCCAGAGCGTGGATCCGGAGCATCCCGCGCTCGCGGCCACGATTCCGAAGATCCGCGCGCTGGCGGGGCGGGTCGGCGAGGTCGTCGTGCTTGCGCAATCCGGCACCGGCGACGGGCTGCCGTCGAATGTCCGGGTGCGCACCTTCGGTGCGCCGACGCGGCCTGCGCGCGCGTGGCGGTTCGAGCGCGAGCTCGCTCGCGCGCTGCCGGCGGAGGCCGTCGTCGCGCACATGATCCCGGTCTACGTCCTCCTGGCGGCGCCGCTCGTTCGCCTGCGAGGGATTCCACTCCTGCTCTGGTACACGCACTGGAAGGCGACCGCGAAGCTCCGTGCCGCCGAGCGTCTCGCGACCGCGATCATCAGCGTCGATCGGCGGTCGTTTCCGCTCGACTCCGCGAAGGTGCGCGCGATCGGGCACGGTATCGACGTGGATGAGTTCGTCTGCGCGGACCGCAGTGGGCATACGGGTGTGCGGGCGCTCGTGCTCGGACGGTACTCGCCCGCGAAGGGAATCAAGACGATCCTGCGCGCTGTGGAGCAGGTGAACGGCATCGAGGTCGAAGTTCGGGGCGCCGCGCTGAACGGGCTCGAGCGCCGGCACCGCTCCGAGCTCGAGCGCCTGGGCTTCCTACTCGGCGACGCGGTGCCGCGCTCCCAGGTACCGGAGCTCTTCGCCGGCGCGGACGTCCTCGTCAACAACATGGAGGCGGGAGCGCCGGACAAGGTCGTGTACGAGGCGGCCGCGGCCTGCCTCCCAGTGCTCGCGTCGAACCCGGTCTTCGACGAGCTCTTCTCCGGCTATCCGCTCTCGTTCGAGCGCGACTCGCCGGAGAGCCTCGCGGACCGGTTGCGCTGGTTCGCCGGCCTGAGCGGTGCCGAGCGCGCCGAGATCGGTTCGACGCTGCGCGAACGCGTCGCGCGGAGCCATTCCGTCGACACCTGGGCGGACGGAGTTCTGGCGGCGGTCTCGTGAGCGCGCCCGGGACCGTCCTTCATCTACAGAAAGTCGCCGGCATTTCCGGTTCGGAGGCGCATCTCCTTTCTCTCCTCCCACGCCTGAAGGAGCGCGGCTGGGACATCCGCTTCATGATGCTGCACGAGCACGAGCCCGGCGCCTGGGACTTCGCGCGGGAGCTGAGAGCGCGCGGCATCCCGCTCGATTCCATCCCGCTCGCCGCGGACGTCGATCCGATTGCGTTCCTCCGCCTCACCGCGTACCTCGCACGCATGCGACCGAGGATCCTGCACACGCACCTCGTGCACGCCGACGTCTACGGACAGGTGACGGGCGCTCTCACCGGAGTTCCCGTTCGCGTTTCGACGAAGCACGGCTTCAACGAGTTTCGCGAGAATCGCGGCTTTGCGCTGGGTGACCGTGCGATCGCCAGCCTCGCGCACTGGCACATCGCGATCTCGCGCGGGCTCGCCCGTTATCTCGAGGAGGTCGAGGGTTTCGACGGCTCGAGCTTCGAGATCGTCCATTACGGGATCGAACCGGACGGTTCGCCCGAGCCTTATCGTGGTGGTGAGCCGCGGCTGCTCTGCGTCGGGCGGTTGATCCCGATCAAGGGTCACATCGTGCTGTTCAGGGCGTTCGCGGAGGCGCGACGCAGAGTGCCGTCGCTGCGTCTCGACATCGCCGGACGCGGGCCGCTCGAGCCCGCCCTGCGCGCGCTCGCGAAGGAGCTCGAGATCGAGGACGCCGTGGACTTCCTCGGCTACGTCGTCCCGGTGCAGCGCGCGATCGAGGAGGCCGCGATCGTCGTCGTCCCCTCCATGGGCGAGGGCTTCGGGATGGTCGCGCTCGAGGCGATGGAGCGGGCGCGGCCCGTGATCGCCGCGGAGATCGGCGGCCTCGGCGAGCTGGTCGAGGAAGGTGTCACGGGCCTGCTCGTTCCGCCGGGAGAGGCCGAGCCGCTCGCGGAGGCGATCGTGCGGCTCGGGAGCGACCTCGCCCTGGCGCGCGAGCTGGGTGAAGCGGGCCGCCGCCGCGCGCTCGAGCAGTTCCTGCAGGAGCGGTGCACGGATCGAACGGAGCTCCTGTACGAGGCAAGTCTCAACGGGCGCGGAGCGGTTCGGTAGGCGCTGGGGACGGATCGTCACACCGGTGTGTCACAACCAGGGTCAGACCCTGGTTCTCGGGGCACGGGACCCCTGGGGACGGATCGTCACACCGGCGTCACAACCAGGGTCAGACCCTGGACTTGTGCCGCGGGGGGCCAGCCACGTCCGCTAGGTCTGTTGGTTCTACGGAGGCGTCGTGCGAAGCGCCGCGTCGTACACGCCGAGCGTGCGGCTGGTCATCCGCTCCACGCTGAACTCCGCACGGGCGCGAACCTGTCCGGCCTTCCCGTAGCCACTCGGATCGTCGAGCACGCGCAGGACGGCCGAGGCGAGCGCCGTCGGGTCGTCCGGGGCAACCAGGATCCCCGTCTCACCGTCGGCGACGATCTCCGGGATCGAGCTCACCTTCGTCGCGACCACGGGCAGGGACGCCAGCATGGCCTCCAACAGCGCGAGGCCGAAGCCTTCCCAACGCGCAGGATGCACGAGGACATCGGCACGGCGTAGCCAGGCCGCGACGTCGGGCACACGCCCGGGAAGGTGCACCGGCACGTCCAGGGAACGGGCAAGCTGCTCGAGCTCCGCACGCTGAGGGCCCTCGCCGAGGACGACGAGCTGAGCCCCGGGATGGCGCTGGCGAATCTCGGGGAGGGCGCGAACGGCCACGTCGACACCCTTCTGTGGTTCGAGCCGGCAGACGGCGAGCAGCACGTGCGCATCGTGGGGGAGATCGTCCGGCGGATTCGCGCCCCAGGCTGCCGGGAGGTTGTCGAGGCCGTAGTGGATCACCTCGACCTTCTCCGCCGGGAGGCCCACGCTCTCCACCTGAAAGCGCGCGAGCGCGTGCGTGATCGCGACGATCCGTACAGCTCGCCGCGCGAGCGCCCGCTCGACAAACCGGAAGAGTCCCGCCCGGAACGGATCGTCGTTGTGCTTCGTCGAGACGAGGCGGTGAGCCCCGACTGCCCCGTAGACGTCTGCGTGGACGAGATGTGTGTGCACGAGGTCCGCCTTTCGAGTGGCGCGGCGAACGCGGGCGGCCAGCAAGGGATCGACGTCGCGCGGCGCAGGCACACGCTCGAACGGGACGGCGAGCGCCTCGTAAAAGGGATCCGGCGCACGCGAAGGATCATCGAGCCCCAGAAAGCTCACGTCGATGCCGCGCTTGGCGAGCGCCGGCAGCAGAGTCAATAGGTGCCGCTCGGAGCCGCCGATCCCGCCGATCCGATGGACGTGGACGACCTTCACCGCGCCCGGCGGCGGCGAAGGTACGCCCGGTCGAGCGCTGCTGCCGCCAGCAGCGCAAGGAGAAAGTCGTACGGCACGCGATAGCGCGTCGCACCGACGAACACCATCGCCGCGAGTGTCTGGTACACGAGCAGCGCAAGCGCGAGCGCCGCGAAACGCCGAGGAGCCAGAGCCAGCCCGGCCAGTCCGAGTGCGAACAACACCGACGTGTAGAGCGGCTGGGCCCAGTCGCGAATCGCGCCCTGCCCGGATTCCGTCGCAGATGCGGTCGTACGTGGATCCCACTCCATCCGCACGGCCTGGGCAGCGAGCTTGGCCTTCCCTCCCGGGTGGTCGCGCCAGAAGCGTCGTACGCGCCGCTGGTAGTAGCGCTGGTTGGCGCACTCGTCGACGTGCTTCTTCTCTCCCGTCTGGCGGTAGATGTCGCGCGCCTCCTCCGGATTCGGGAACGGGTGGCCCGGAGGATCGTGGACGTCGTCGATCCACTTGCCCGACGCAAGGAGGTCATACGTCTGGAAGTTGTTGGCCTTCCAGAGTGCGCGTGCATCGGTCGTCAGCGTGAAACACCCGACCTCGACGCGGTTGCGGACGACCCAGGGCCAGACCGTGACCGCCGCGATGGCGACGAGCGCAAGTGGAGCCCAACTCCGGCCCTTTTGGAAGAGCAGGTAGCACGCGACGACGACCGGCAGGAAGATAAGCCGCACGTTGCCGAGGATCGCCAGTCCTCCGCAGACCCCGGCGGCGCCCGCCCAGGGCAGTGAGCGGCGATCAGCGGCGATCAACGCGCAGAGCACGAAGGCCGCGCCGACGAGTTGGTCGAGGATCTCGCGGTTGAGATGCACGTCGTGCCAAACGAGGTAGGGATTCAGCGTCGACACGATTGCGGCGACCGTTCCGGCTCGGCGAGAGAGCGCCCGAGCCCCGATCGCGTAGACGATCAACGCGGTCGCGGTCGCGACGAGGATCTGTGCGCCGCCGACCGACCACCAGTGCCGCCCGAAGATCCAGTAGATCGGCACGAGGAAGTAGCCGTACAAAGGCTGCGTATACGCGGACGGCTCGCCTGGTATGAACCCGAAGGTCCCGTCGTGGACGAACGTCTGCGCGAAGTCGTCGCTCTTGTCGGTGAACGCCGTCAGGATGTCCGCGCGCTCGTGGACGAGCACGACCACACGGGGCGCGATCGCCGCGACGGCGATCAGCCAGAGGTGAAGCCGCCTCACGCGGGCACGAGGAGTGGCGTCTCGACGTACTCCCGCACCCAGAGCTCGAGCATGAGGAGGCACCAGAGCCTGTGGCCGTGATCCGCGCGCCCCGACTCGTGCTCGTCGAGCAGGCGTTGCATGGTAGTCGTTTTGAACCAACGCTCTGTCAACAGCAGGTCGTGGGCCATGTCGCGCAGGTCTTCGCGGAACCAGCGGCCCAGCGGGACGCCGAAGCCGCTCTTGCCGCGCCCCGCGACCTGGGTCGGGAGCTCGTCAGCGAAGGCGCGGCGCAGCGCTACTTTCCCTTCGCGGCCACGAGTCTTGAGCGAGTCGGGGAGCGCGAGGCCGAGCGCTACGACCTCGTGGTCGAGAAACGGCGAGCGGAGCTCGAGCGAGTGGGACATCGAAGCGATGTCGGCCTTGAGCAAGAGGTCGCCGACCAGATAGGTGCGTAGGTCGAGCAACTGAAGGGCGGTGACGCCGCGCTGCTTGGGCTCGAGGCCCCGCACCCGCGCCACTTCGGGATCGCTCCACAGCGCTTTGCGCAGCTGGAGTGGGAAGACCTGGATCAGGCGTGTATAGCGCTCGCGTGCGGGTGCCGCGGCGACGTCGAGGAAGCGAGAGGCGCGAAACAGGCGGGAGCGCGGCTCGCGCCGCGCCGCCGGTATGAACCGCAGCGCCGCAGCAGCCGCGCGTGCCGCCTGTGCCGGCACTCGCGTCGCGAGGTCATAGGCGATGTACCGCTCGTAACCTGCGAACGCCTCGTCGCCGCCATCACCGCCGAGCGCCACCGTCACGTGCCGGCGCGCCTGCTCCGCGATCAGGAAGGTTGGGAAGGCTGCCTCGTCGCCGAGCGGCTCGTCGTACGCGGCTGCTAGCCGTGGCAGCGTCGTGGCCACGTCTTCGTCAATTGCGAGTTCCTCGTGGATGGTGCTGTAGCGCTCGGAGACGGCACGCGCGTACGCCCGCTCGTCGTACCGCTCGTCAGAGAATCCGACCGTGAACGTGCGTACGGGGTGCGAAGAGGCCGCCGCCATTAGAGCGACCACGATGCTGGAGTCAATTCCGCCCGAGAGGAGTGCGCCGAGCGGGACATCGGCGACGAGGCGCTTCCGAACGGCTCCGGCAACCGTTTCACGCACACGCTCGAGCCATTCCTCTTCCCTCAGGCTCGGCTCGGCCGGCTCGGGCGACCAGTACTGCTCGATGCGCTCGTGCTCGCCCTCGGCGATGAGGATATGCCCGGGCGGGACTTTGTTGATGCCCAGCAGTGCGGTGCGATCGCCGGGTACATACTGGACTGTGAGGTAGCCATCGATCGCGTTGAAATCGATCTTGCGCGCGACGCCTGGCAGTCGCAGCAGCGCCTTCAGCTCCGATGCGAAGGCGAGCGTCCCATTCGGCAGCCGCGTCCAAAGCAACGGCTTTTTGCCCAAGCGGTCGCGCGCCAGGACGAGGCGCTCGCGGCCGGCATCCCACAGCGCCAGCGCGAACATCCCGTGCAGGCGCTCAACGAAATGCGGGCCGCTTTCCTCGTACAGATGCGGCAGCACCGGAGTGTCCCCGGTCCCGCGAACGTCGTGTCCGTGCAGCTCCTCGCGCAGCGTGCCGAAGTTGTACGCCTCGCCGTTGAAGACCGCGACCACGTCGCCGTTCTCGTTCGCCACGGGCTGGTAACCCGTGTCGAGGTCGATGACCCTCAGGCGCTGGTGGCCGAGGATGCAGCGGCCAAACACATCCGTCGAGCCCTCATCGGGACCGCGGTGGACGAGCGCCGAGCGCATCGCGTCCACGAGCTCGGGATTCGGCGCCCCTGCGGGTGAATAGAGTCCGGCGATGCCGCACACGGAAGAGATACTGCACAGGCGCTCTGCCGTCGTCTCGTGTCATGTGGAGCGGCCGCTCGACGACGAGGCGTGGAGCCGCTTTTCACGGCTGCAGAAGCGCCCCCCCGGCGGCTTCGCGATCGCGGCGCTGATGCGCCCGCCGGCCGCGGGGGAAGACGAGCGCCTATGGCTCGAGCGGGCTCGTGAGGCGGACGCTCATGGCCCATTTGGCCTGCACACGCACTGGACCGCTCCCGATCACGCGCGGCCGACGAACGGCGATCCAGCCGCGGTCGTTCGGGAGCAAGGGGAGTGGCTCCGGTCGAAGGGCCTCGAAGCGCAGCTCTTCTGCGGTGGCGGCTGGTACATCGACGAAGGCGTGGCGGAGGCGGTTGCCGAGCTCGGCTACGCGGACTGCACCGCGACGGCCTTCCGGCCGGCCTATCTCGGGCCGGACGCGCAGCACCTCCAGCTCGGCGAGCCGACCTGGCTCGAGCTCCCCAGCGGCGAGCGCTTGCTCGAGATCCCGACGACGCACTCGATCGGGATGCTTGCGCGCGGACTCTGGGGGCCGTTCCGCCGCCCGATCGTGCACGCGTACTTTCACGACACCGATCTGCTCGACACGCGCAGGCGAGCGGCTCTCAGCCTTGGGCTCACGTTCCTGAACCTGAAGCGAATGCCGACCGACCTGGGTGAGCTTCAGCGGGGCTTGCGTCCCGAGAAGACGATGTCGTTCGCGAACAGGCGTGCGTGAAGCGGCACGAGCCGTCCGGCGATGAACTCGAGGCGTATGTCGTCGAAAGCTGCGAGCAGCGCACGCACCTCCGCCGGAGAAAACATGTGGAGATGCGTCGGGTCATCCTCGGGCTTCCGGCCGAGCAGGAAGCGAAGGCGGTTCTTGAGCCTGAACGCATTCGGAACCGAAGCGACGAAACTGCCGCCCGGCCGCAAGACACGCCGCGCCTCGCCTACGAGCCGCCCCGGATCACGGAGGTGCTCGAGCAGCTCGCCTGCCACGACGACGTCGAAGCTCGCGTCCTCGAACGGCAGGGCTTCGTCGAGATCGGCCCAGCGCGTCTCGATTCCGAGCTTCGCCGCTTCCGAGAGCGCGTCGCGGTCGGCGTCCACCCCAAGCACCTCGTTCTCGCCGGCGTAGGCCCGCGTCAGGGCGCCGTCACGGCAGCCGAGGTCGAGCACGCGTCGCCCGGGCCCACCCACGAGCCTGCGGAACAGCTCGGCGCGCTCGGGGCCCGCGAAGATGAACCCCGCGCCTCGTTCGAGCCGGTTGTGCTCGGCGTACCGCTCGCTGAGCTGCTCGAGGCTCATTCGCCGCCAGACTAACGGGGGTCCCGCAGGCCCGGAAGTACACTTGCGCCGGTGAGCACGAAGCCAGCCGCGCCGGTCGAGCCGCAGCCAGCCGCGCCGGTCGAGCCGCAGCCGGCTGCGCCGGTCGAGCCGCAGCCGGCGCCGGTCGAAGACATCCGCTCCGCCAGGCCCTACCTCTTCTCCCGCACCACCCTGGTCGCCGTCGGCCGCCGTCTCGCCAGCGTGGCCGCGCTCGTTGTGCTCGACCTCGCGGGCCTCGTCTTCGGCCTCTTCACCGCTCTCCTTCTCCGAGAGGTCTACCTCGGGGAATGGCCGCCGTTATGGGGGATTCTCTGGCACACGGAGACGGAATGGCTGCCGTTTCTGACGGTCGTGACCGTGCTCGTGTTCTGGGTCGGCGGCCTGTACCGCCGGCGCGAAACGCGTGCGGGACTCGGCCAGGTCGTGGCATCACTGGTCCTCGTCGCCGTGATCACGCTCGCGTTCGGTCTGGGCACGGGCTATCACTTCACGACCTATGGCCTGACGCCGACGGCGCTGGTCCTGACGGCGCTCTTCATCGGCCTCCTGCGAGCGAGCTACGAGGTCTTGACGCGGGACGTTCTTCGACTCGCGGGCGTGCGGCGTCGCGCGGTCCTCGTCGGTGAGGGCGATCAGCTCACTGAGCTGCGCCGGACCCTTGGCGAGGGCCGGAGTGGGATCAGCTACGAGTTTCTCGGCGCGATCGCTCCGAAGGGCGACGCGGGGGGCACGTTGCGGGTGCTCGGAGGCCTCGAGGCGGTTCCTCGCATCCTGCGCGAGC